>WBZN01000669.1_pt1 | contig 24351 bp, 19 predicted proteins | sample 5204281 | NCBI WGS metagenome assembly WBZN01 (sample SAMN12344347, study PRJNA552823) | activated sludge metagenome | biome: Activated sludge suspended growth; feature: Nitrification reactor; material: Wastewater; isolation source: activated sludge from nitrification reactor of wastewater... | reverse complement strand
CTGCAAAGCGATGCATGGATTGATCGTAGGGTAGTACCGCATGCGAAACGGTGCCAAAAAAATTGATTTGCCAGATGCCGATGAGTCCCAGTATGACGGGTAAATTTCTTTCCAGCGGTGCAGTGGCAAAATGCCGGTCCATGTCTTGGGCGCCCGCAAGCAGGGCATAAAAATTATCCATGCCGATCGCCAGCGCTATCGGCAGACCGATGGCCGACCATAGCGAATAACGGCCGCCGACCCAATCCCAGAATTCAAACATGTTGTCTGGATCGATGCCAAATTGCTGTACAGCCTGGCGATTGGTGGAGACAGCTACGAAATGATCGGCGATCGCCGCCTCATTGCCGCCATGTGCCAGAAACCAAGCACGAGCTGAATGCGCATTGGTCAGCGTTTCCTGTGTCGTGAAGGTTTTGGAAGCAATGACAAAAAGGGTTGTGGCCGGATCGAGGTGCTGTAGTGTTGCGGCCAGATGCGTACCGTCGATATTGGAGACAAAATGGGGGCGGATGGTAGGTAAACCGTAGGGATTCAGCGCTTCGGTGACCATCACTGGCCCGAGGTCGGAACCGCCGATACCGATATTGACGACGTCGGTGAATCCTTTACCAGAGTAACCGCGGCGTGCGCCGGATTGGATGGCTACCGAGAATCGCTCCATCTGTTTCAGAACACGTTTTACTTCCTGTGTGATATCCATGCCCTCGACAACGACCGGCTGTTTACTTCGTAAGGCGACATGCAAGGCGGCGCGATGTTCTGTGGTATTGATTTTTTCTCCGGAAAACATGCGTGCGATCCAGTGCGGGAGTCGCTGCTGATGTGCGAGAGCCAGCAACAGGTCGATGGTTTCGGCATCAACGGGATGCTTGGAGAAATCCAGCAGAATGTCATTGAATTTCAGAGAAAATTGCTCAAAGCGCTGAGGGTTCTGCTGGAACAATTCGCGCAGATGTTGTTGCGCCATCTTGGGTTGATGGGTTTGCAGTGCGTGCCATGCAGGGGATTGGGTAAGTGATGACATGTTCAAGATTGGTTCACAGATTGATCATTGCAGATGGTGATTCTGCATGGGCGATACGTGGCTCGGGTCTGGCTGTTGTCAGCGGCATAGGATTGATTAGATTGATGGGGCAGAGTGACTCCTGATTTCCAGGGTAATGATCAACTCCTGTGCAGTGACAGGCCACTCCAATAAAAGCGTGGTGGCTTGCATGATTTTTTCAAATCCACTTTCCGATTGCGACACTGAAAAGTGCGGCTGGGCCTGAAACGCTACTGGAGCAGAAGTTTTCAGAACGATACTGCCGCCAAGTGTATCATCGTCCAGCGTGATTTCGGTCAAATCCTTTAATTGCAGGCATTGGCCGAAGCCACAGGGAATGTGCCCCTGGTGAACGTAGCGTCCACCCATGCCATCGCAACTGGGCATCGCCAGGTTGATTTCAGTGCTGAACAGCGACTGCATTTTAGCGCCAAAATGATACATCACCTGGAGCATGTTATTGTGCAAGGTAATGTATTTGCGTATGGCCTGTGCCGTATTGGAAGATTCATAATGATGATTTTCGAGCACCGGTTCCAGATTGCGATAATGAACGAATACACCGTCCAGTCGATCGACAAACAGGCTGCGCGGATGGTCATCCGCCACGATGTCCGCTGTGCTGATATCGTGTTTGTAGCTGACACGGTCATGAGCGGAAGCAATGCCATCACCATTATGGGCAGCTGAATCCTGTCCGCCGGACTGGATTTTGCGGTAATAATGTTCGGTCTGGTTGCGCAAGGTATCGCCAAAGTTATGTCCGAGCGCATAGGCATCGAGTTCGCAAATGCTGGCATAAGGATCGCGCTTGACCACGGCCTGGAGCAGGCCATTCTGACAGTAGGTTTCTTCTATGCCGTCTAGATCGGTATCTTCGGTGAAGTAGGGAGGGCGTGGACTGCACGCATCCAGCATGGCTTCCAGGGTAACCAATGCATGATAAACGGCGCGCCGCAGATGAGGCAGATACAAACCGCCGAATAATCCGTGCCAGTAGGCATCGTTGGCCTGGGACTCATATAATTTCTGCAGCATGGGCGGCTTGTGCAGAGGCTGTGGCAAAGCCGCCAATCTGGCTGAGAGACTCAGCATGCGTTTGTGCATCCAGTTGGATTCCGGATAGCGCGAAAAAAAATTTTTCCAGATTCCGCCACGCAAGTGCGCTTTCTTGTGTTCGAACCAGCCGTGTTCCTTGGCTTGCTGAATCAGGTCAGAGTAAGCATTGGCCGATGCCGCGGGTAATGTCCATTCGTTCATCTCGATGTACGATACCGTAGGCAGATAAACGATGCCTCTGGTTTTTTCACTGGCGTGATATTCGCTGTAATGTTGTGTGCGGATTTTTGGGGATGCCAGCACTTTTTGGATGAATTGTTCAAGCCACCCTTTCTCGTAAACCCATTGGTAAGTCTCTGGCCAGATTCCGAATTTTTCGATGTCGTCGAAATAAATACTGGCTGTGCGGGCATGAGGCGGATGCAGGTCGGCGAGCGATTCCAGATAGGCAACGGTTTCATCAGCCGGTGCAAATGGGATGCGGTAACGTAATGATTCAGAGATGGGGAACAGGTCGAGCTTGCGGGAATCTTCTTCGGTAGTGAAAAAGCCATTCAGTTCCGTTGCCGTTTTTCCAGCGCATAGAAAATGGTAGTCGTCCACGATGACATAGCGGATGCCGCAATCGGCAAGTGCGGGTACGACGGTCGATTCCCAGACACGTTCGGTCAGCCATGCACCTTGGGGACGTTGTCCTAGTTTCTCAGCCAATTTGGCGGAAAAGGTCTCGATCTGACCGATGCGGTCGCGATTGGGGATGACGGCCAGAACCGGTTCGGTATCACCAGCACCGAACAGTTCGACTTGATTACGTGCAACCATTTCTCGCAGCAGGACCATGTCTTCGGGATAATGCAGCAGCAGGTAATCGAGTAACCAACCGGAAAAGTGGACGGCAAAGCGGAATTCGGGATAACGATACAGCACTTGCAGGAATGGCTTGTAGCATCGCAAGTGCGCATCGATCAGCACGCTGGGAAAGTTACCGACGGGTTGATGCGCATGGACTCCAAATAGTAACGATACCGGTTGTGACATTGTATGGTTCCCTTAATGGTTCAAGAATCAGGGCAAACGAAAAACCGACTACAGCAACAATGCTTAGTATAGTGCGATTTCATTAAATGTTCATGACGATCGGCGCATGGCTCCGCTGACGTCGGTCAATTCGCTGCCTTTGCTGATGGATTCCATGATTGCCGCAGGGATGGGTAGTTTCAACAGACGGTACAGATTCATCAGGTTTTGCCTAAATAACCGGTCAAAACTGGCGACCGAGTGGGCCGGATTGTAATCGCCAAACCACCAGAACCAATCTGAGCTTTCACACGATGCCAATTGCCGGCTGGCTTCGACTTTTTCTTCCTCATTGAGCCGGTCGCTTTGCATGACCAAGTCATAACTGTGCTTTGCAGCACATAACATATCCCAGGCACAATTTTTTTCGCGATCGCCAATCCAGGTAGAAAACGTTCCATAAACCCAACTGCCGGCGGTCAGGGTCGACAATGTCGACACCTGATCGGGATGGTTCATTGCGGCAATGTAGTCGTGATACGTGGTGGTACGGATGAATGGGTGATCATCCAGCAGCGTGTAGAGATCGTCGAGGAAATAGTAGCCATTGTAGGGATACGATTCCCATGCGTTTTCACCATCGAGTATGACGCTGACGACGGGATTTTCATCTGCCGGGGTACTGTGATAGATGCGCTCCAGGGTGTGAATGAAATTTTCCGCAGCATCACGGCCAAACCAACGGGAATATTCGAAACCGATCAGATCGGACAACTGATCATCACGAAAGAAGCAGACGACCGACTCGGCTTCGCCGCTGACCCGGTACGGGCGATACAGATAATGATTGCGGTCCAATAAAGGTTTGTGTGGATTGGAAGCGCGCAAACTGTTGACCAGGACACCTTCACCACTGGCGCTCCACTGACAATGCTGATCGGCCATGATTTTCAGCATTGGTGTGGATAAGGCGCCTTCGGCTGGCCAAATACCACTGGGTTTTTCGTGAAAGCGTTGTTCATGACTCGAAATTGCCGAATCCAGATGGTACGCAACGCGACTGCGTCCTCCCGGGTATTGGCTATGCATCGGTAGCGCGACATCCGGTTGACTGTCGGAGGCGGAAGCAAAGTCGATCAGCAAGGGTGACAAAGGGTGATAGTGTGGTGTCGTAGAAATTTCAATCTGCCCGGATTCGGCAAGCTTGCGATAGCGTGGGATGAGCTGCTGGATCAGTTCCCCGATGAGGTCGAATAATTGCAGCCGGTCGGCAAAGGAAAAGCCCTCGCTCTTGGCCATCAGTTGCATGATGAATTCATTGTTGCGGCGAACGCTTTCGCCCATCCAGGCCAGGTGATACCACACCAGCAGGTCAGCCAGGTATTGACCGGAAAAATAGGATAATTCGCTTTCGTTATGCTTATTCAGCAAGTTGTACAGCTCATGCAAACGTTTGTATGCCGGGTAAGGCTGCAGCATGGTTTCGTGATTGCTCAGAAAACAGCTATCGAATACATACGATCGATCCTGGGGGTTGATGCGCTCCAGCTCCGGCGTAGCCAGCAGGCGAAGGAGTGGATTGCGTACCTGGCCCGTGGCATATTGCCGGGTGAAGTCTTCCAATTGATCGAGTAAAACCGGAACGAAATTGACGACCGCCTTGGTTTTGGGATGTGTTTCCAGATGGTGCGCCATGTCGGTATAGTCCTTGATGGCATGCAGATAGACCCATGGTAGTACGAATTCCTGGGTGACATAATCCCGGTAATCCGGCTGGTGCATGTGCCACAATAAAACAAGATTTAAGTGCTTCATGTTGAAAATGATTGTTTGCGGTTATAGTTGTTGTAGTTAAATGACCTTGTGAATTTTCTGGCCCAGCATTTCCGGGGTGATCAAGGTGATGCCACTGTCGGAAACATAAAATTTTTTGCGGTCGGCTGTGGTGTCATAACCGACGACCAGATTTTCCGGGATCACACACTGTTTTTCGACGACGACGCGCCGCAGCCGGGCATGTCGCCCGATCACGACATTGGGCAAGATGACGGAATCCTCCACGGTGCTGTAGCTATTGACCTTGACGTTGGAAAACAGCAGCGAACGGCGAACGGTGGCACCACTGATGATGCAGCCTCCCGAAACTGATGAATCCAGTGCCTGACCTCGTCTGTCTTCGTCATCGAATACGAATTTCGCAGGTGGCAACTGTTCCTGGTGTGTCCAGATGGGCCAATCGTCATCATACAAATTGAGCTGGGGGGTTACGGTGATCAGATCGATATTGGCTTCCCAGTAGGCATCAATGGTGCCGACATCACGCCAGTAGGGAACACCGGAAGCCATGTTTACGCAGCTATGCAGAAAACGGTGTGCGAAAACTCGGTGCCGGGGTACGAGATAGGGAATCAGATCCTTGCCGAAATCATGCGACGAGTCATGGCATTGGTGATCGCGTATCAATTGCTGGTACAGGAAATCTGCGTTAAAAACATAGATGCCCATACTGACCAGTGCTTTGTCGCTCTGCCCGGGAATCGGCACCGGATGCAGGGGTTTTTCAGCAAAACTGGTGACTTGCCAGTCCGTGTTGACACCCATGACGCCAAAGGCGCTGGCTTCTTCGATCGGTGCTTCAAGGCAGGCCACGGTCATGTCAGCACCTTTTTCAACATGCTCGCTCAGCAATTTGCTGTAATCCATCTTGTAGATATGATCACCACCCAGTATCAAAACATACCTGGTATTGTGGCGCTGCATGATGTCTATATTTTGAAAGACGGCGTCGGCAGTTCCTTGATACCATGTTTCCTCGGCAGTACGCTGTTGCGCTGGTAACAGTTCCACGAATTCCTTGAAGCGCCCATCGAGAAAACTCCAACCATGCTGAATATGACGGATCAGGCTTTGTGCCTTGTACTGCGTTACCACACCAATGCGCCGTACCCCGGAGTTGACACAGTTGGAAAGTGGAAAATCGATGATGCGGAACTTGCCACCGAAAGGAACGGCCGGTTTGGCGCGCCAATCCGTCAGTTGATGCAGACGGCTGCCACGTCCGCCGGCCAGTATCAATGCCAACGTATCATGTGCTACCTGATTGAGATAACGTGTGCTGGTTTTTTGTTCCGATTGTGATACGTTGTTGTACATAGCGCTAAACCCTCGATCATGAGTTGGTTAAGTGGGCGGCATTATGGCATTTCTTTCGGCATCCCTTTTAGTTTGATTGTCATGCGGTGCGTAGTTTGATTGTCATCAAAATGTATGGGCATAAGCCATGATGCAGGCAGGTTATAATTCATTGTATCTCAGTTAATCGTCTAATATTGTGACTACTACTGTCAATAAAAACTACCATGCAGCCTTGCTGCAAGCACGATTGCACGATCCGTTCTGCTTTCTGGGATTGCACAAGGAGCAGGGGCGCTACGTGGTGCGTGTATTCCGCCCGCATGATCTGAACGTATGGCTCAAGACCGCCAGCGGTTTCGAACCCATGCGCCGCATTCATGATCAGGGAATTTTCGAGTGGCATGGCGATATTGCGCCAGAACGGCCATGCCGCTTGCGCCTCGAGGAAAACAATTCGGCACCGCATCGCAAGGTGTACGAGATATACGATCCGTATGCGTTTTCACCGCAAATTTCTGATCATGATCTGTATTTGTTTCACGAAGGTAAATTGCAGCAGGCTTATCGCACCCTGGGTGCGCATGCTGTCACACATCATGACATACAGGGAATGCGTTTTGCGGTGTGGGCGCCGAATGCCGAGCGGGTTAGCGTAGTGGGGGACTTTAATCGCTGGGATGGCAGGATGCATCCGATGAAGGTTCATCCCGCCAGCGGTGTTTGGGAACTGTTCATTCCACAATTGCCGCCAGGTTCGCTGTACAAATTTGAAATTCGCAATCGCGCCAGCGGCGAGATCCTGCTGAAGACGGATCCCTTTGCCAGTCACTACGAATTGCGCCCGCAAACTGCGGCCCTGACGCCGGTTATCAACGCATACCAATGGCAGGACGAGGCCTGGATGACGAATCGCTCTCATTGGGACTGGCTGCATGCGCCATTGAACATTCTGGAAGTGCATGCCGGATCGTGGAAGCGACATGCCGATGGCCGTTTTTACACTTATCGTGAACTAGCTGGGCATCTGCTGCCCTATGTGCTGGAGATGGGTTACACCCATATCGAACTGATGCCTATTTCGGAGCATCCGCTGGATGAGTCCTGGGGGTATCAGACCACGGGTTATTTTGCCGTGACCAGCCGATACGGCACGGCCGATGATTTCCGGTTTTTCGTCGACAGTTGCCATGCTGCAGGAGTGGGGGTGATTCTGGATTGGGTGCCTGCGCATTTTCCACAAGATACATTTGCGCTGGCGCGTTTCGATGGTACCGCACTGTATGAACATGAAGATCCCCGTTTGGGTTTTCATCAGGATTGGGGTACGTACATTTTCAATTATGGGCGCAACGAGGTGAAATCCTTTTTGCTGTCCAGTGCGCATTACTGGCTTGCCGAGTTTCATCTGGATGGACTGCGTGTCGACGCGGTGGCGTCCATGCTGTATCTGGATTATTCGCGCAAGGAAGGTGAGTGGCTGCCAAACAAATACGGTGGTCGGGAAAACCTCGAAGCCATCGATTTTCTGCGCGATCTGAATGTCATGGTGCATGCCGAATTCCCGGGAGCGCTGACGCTGGCGGAAGAATCTACCGCCTGGCCCGGGGTATCAAGACCGACTTATGTCGGTGGTCTGGGATTTTCGATGAAGTGGAACATGGGTTGGATGCACGACAGCTTGTCTTACATGCGCCAGGACCCGGTTTATCGCCGCTATCATCATGAGCAGCTGACATTCAGTCAGTTGTATGCCTACACGGAAAATTTCGTGCTGCCGTTCTCGCATGACGAAGTCGTGCATGGCAAAGGTGCATTGTGGGACAAGATGCCGGGCGATGATTGGCAAAAATTTGCCAGTGTACGTTTGTTGCTGACTTTTCAACTGACCTGGCCGGGCAAGAAACTCAATTTCATGGGCAACGAATTTGCACAGAAACACGAATGGCGCGTCAACCATCAACTGGACTGGTATTTGCTGGAGTTACCGCAGCATGCGGGGGTTCGGGCCGCACTACATGATCTGAATCACTGTTACCGGAATATTCCTGCCCTGCATCAACTGGATTTTTCTCAGGAAGGCTTTCATTGGATCGATTGCCAGGATGCGGATCAATCCGCCATCAGCTTCATGCGTCGCGCCAAGGATGGCAGCCTGGTGCTGGTCGTTCTGAATTTTACCCCGGTGGTGCGTTGCCACTACCGCATTGGTGTTCCAGCGAGCGGCAGCTACCGCGAGATCTTCAACAGCGATTCCGCGTACTTCGGTGGTAGCAACGTCGGCAATCTGGGGCACATTACCAGTACAAATCAATCATGGATGGGATTTGCCGATTCGATAGAAATCACCTTACCACCGTTGGCGGGGCTGATTTTTACCTTGGTTTAGATTACGTGGGGAATTGTGTAACGCATTGGTAACGATGGGGGCACGGAAGTTCCAATTGCGTCAGAAAGAGGTTGAATAATACCGTTCCACATGAAATACTTACAACTCATTTCAATCCGCCTCTCTGAAACAACTCCAAGTTTTCTTGCACTTTAGTCCGTAACGACGGCTTTTTGCCTATACGTTGAGGTGGTCAATCATGGAGAATCCAGTGCATTACTTTACTTTTGTCAATCTTATTCTGCAGGACATGACTGGAAAGCGTGCTGTACGCGGAACAGCAGCCGAACATCTTCAGGCGGCCGAAGATTGGCTGAAGCGTGCGCATGATCGCCCGGGCGACGACGGTGTGAGCTACGGTTATTCCGTACGCGGTGGCTGGCGTGAATCCTATCCCGAAACCTCAGGCTATATTGCGACGACCTTTTTTGACTTGGCCCGTTTGCGTAATGACGGAGATTACCATGAGCGAGCAGTGCGCATTGTCCGCTGGTTACTGAGTGTGCAAAATCCGGATGGTTCATTTGCTAACCCGCGATATGGAGATGATGGGATTGTGTTTGATACTGGCCAAGATTTGTTTGGCTTGGTACGTGCCTATGAAGATACTCGTGATCCAGCATTCAAAATCGGTGCGCAACGTGCGGCGAACTGGCTAGTCAGCGTGGCTGATAGCAATGGTCGTTGGAATCGCTATGAATTTCTGAATACTCCGCATGTGTACAATACCCGCACTGCGTGGGCCTTGTTGCGGATGAACCAGGTGGAATACAGCGCGGAGCGCGAACGGATTGCCCGTGCTAATCTAGATTGGGCGGTGAGCGAACAACAAGCAAATGGTTTTTTTGATAACTGTGCATTTGTATATGGCAACAATCCTTTTACACACACCATTGCTTATGCTACTCGAGGTTTGCTGGAATCGGGTTTGTTGCTCGAAGACGCCAGCTATGTCAATGCGGCTCAGCGCTGCGCCGAAGCCGCTTTAAAACACTTACGACCCAGCGGCTTCTTGCCCGGTGAAATTGCAGTCGATGGTTCGGCGACCGTGAACTATTGCTGCATTACCGGCAATTGCCAGTTTGCGATTGTATGGGCTAGATTATTTGAACATACCGACGACAAGCGTTACCAGGAAGCTGCCATTCGTTCACTTGATTACGTGATGATTACGCAAGATATTCACACTAGCAATTCCAATATTCGCGGGGCGATCCGCGGCTCCATGCCGATCTGGGGGCGTTATGCACCACTCAGTTATCCTAATTGGGCCGCCAAATTTTTTATTGATGCTCTGATGTTGCGCCAACAATGGGATAGAAGATGAAACGAGTGAGACTGCTTAATTGCGCGTTTGATCCACTTACCTTTTCGCAAACCGTCGATACCATCTTTACCGGTTTGCAACAAAAAAAGCGCGGTTGGTTGTGTACGGTGAATGTGGCTATTTTAATGATGATGCGTAGCAACCATCGCCTACAGCATTTTGTTGATCGAGCCTCGTTGATCGTGGCTGATGGACAGCCACTAGTTTGGTTTGGCCCGCTATTCAATGCACAAATCCCTGAAAGGGTGACGGGGGTGGATTTGATCGGGGAACTGTGCGCCCGCGCTGCGCGTGATGGTGTTGGAGTGTATTTGCTCGGAGGTACGCAAGAAATTGTTGGTCGGGTCGCGCAGCGTTTACAAAGCGCAAATCCTACACTCAAGCTAACCTTTGCAGACGGCTATTTTGTTGCGTCGGAAGCTCCGGTTCGGGCAGCGGCGATTGCAGCAAGCGGTGCGCAGATTTTACTCGTGGGCATGGGGGTGCCGCGCCAGGAAAAATTTATCGAAGAGCAATGGGATACACTTGGTGTGGGGATGGCGATTGGGGTCGGCGGTAGTTTCGATGTGCTTGCGGGTGTTCGTCAACGTGCCCCGCTCTGGGTACAAAAGATAGGGATGGAATGGTTTTATCGGCTGATTCAAGAACCCCGACGTTTATTTAAACGTTATCTGGTTACCAATAGCCAATTTTTAGCGCTTGTTTTGGTCCGTTTTTTACAAGTAATCCTAATGAGAAGAAACTGAGTCGTATTCCAAACTGGTGAAGGAAACTTAGGCTTTGTTTTTTGCGGCTATGTGGTCAAGGACTGGTGAATGTTTGCGTCAGGGTAACCGGCGTGATCTGCCACGAGATACCCGACTCGTCTTCTTGTACCAGCCGCAGTCGCTCTTCTGACTGACCTTACTGATGATCGCGTTCTAATAACAATCCTTTTCACTTGGAAAATCCCCGATTAATCAATGTGTCGCGCCGACTGCTCAATCTTGAGCGATCCGGGCGTAAAATTGTGTAGAACCTTCAGCATGCTTGCTATACCAGAGGTAACTCGTACTCTCTGCAATTTTGAACATGTTCTATCTCCCTGAACTCTTCATGTTACTTGTGGCTAATTCTTTTTGTAAGGATATAGCCATCCAGATACTTTGTAAGCATCCTCGTTGCTTCGCGTGTGCAATCAAGAATTTCGATCCAACTAAGTTCAGGGAATTGGTAGTCCGCGGCGGAAAACTCAAAAGAAAATGACAATTCTTCTTTACTATGACTAGCTACGGGAGTGAAAACGTGAGAACGAGAGAAATGTATGTACCCGGATAAACTTTCATAGACTTTAGGCAACCATGGATAGTCTGCAGAATGGATCTTGACTAAATGAGCATCCGTCAGCTTCAAGCCTTGCGAATCTTTGAGTTTGTCGATCCGACAGCCCCCAACTACTTTTAGCGCGAATTCATTGGGATTTTCAACAAACCATGCAGCAGAAAAACGAAGTGCAGTATCGATATGGACTCGGAGAAGTGATCGGGCACAATCCATATTCCAAGAATTAACCATTTGAGAGATAGCGGCTGTGGTCGACAAATTTCGCTTAATCGCTCCATAAGCAAGCAAATCCAATCCAAATATTGGCATGTTGCTCTCGCCGAATAAGCACATGCCTGTACGAAGCATAGCGTCCCTATCTTTCTCTAATTGATCAAGTCTATCTCGAATATTTTTCCCATGCTCTCGCAATATCATCAAGCTATCCAATTACAGTCAGACATGTGGGTAATGTATAAATTACATTAGAAGAAATATTCATACTTTCAAAAATCACTGCTTTTCCAGATTAAAATCGGTTTAAGTTTCTGAACTTGAAAACTCCAATTCCCTGCCAAAATCCCTAGCTTGCGAAGCATGCCCCCCATCTGCCGCTTCATTCCATGAATCGAGTTAACTCGTACCATAATCCATTAGGCTCCTTAAAAAACGTCTAGAATGTTCGTTCCATCTTGCAGTTTTCATCTGCGAACATCACCTTGATTACAAGAACTAATCAGTTCATGCGATTTGGAGATTAATTCCTGCTGCCATTCGACAGGAATCGAGGTGCAACGTTTGCTTCAATCGGGTCGAAGATCTCCAATCAGTAAGTATTGGTTTTTTTCTTTACTTTTTCATATGACAGAAAAGGGAAGTATTGCAGCTACAGATTAAAAATCTTTTAAATCTGAATTATTTAGGAATTATTCAAATAATTCATCGCTGCGCCACAGCTGCGCTGCGCCGCGTACGCCGGAGCTGTCTCCGTGGCGGTTTTTGAGTATTGGAGTGATGAATTCATCGTTGAAGACATAGTGCGCTACCCTTTCGCGGCCTTCGGTGTAAAGTCGTTCGATATGGGACAGGCCGCCTCCGAGGATGATGGCATCGGGGTCGAGGATGTTGATTACCATGGCGAGAGCGCGACCGAAACGGTCCAGGAAACGTTGCATGGCCAATTCTGCCACGGCGTCATCCTGTAGCGCCAGTGCAGCAATCGCATGTGCCGTGACAGAGTCGGTGCCGCCATGTCGATGATAGTCTGCTGCCAGTCCCGTGCCCGAAATCAGGGTTTCGATACAGCCGTGTTGTCCGCAGTAGCAAGCAGGCCCATCACTTTCAAGTGTGTTATGGCCCCATTCGCCAGCGATATGCTGAAGACCTTGGTGCAAGCGACCATTGAACACGATTCCGCCGCCGACGCCAGTGCCCATGATGACACCAAAAACGACACCATGACCTTGACCAGCGCCGTCCAGTGCCTCGCTCAGCGCGAAACAGTTGGCGTCGTTGGCGATACGCAGTGGGCGATCCAGCAGTGTTTGCAGATCCTCGAGCAGCGGTTGTCCATTCAGACAAACGGTATTCGAATTTTTCATTCTGCCGGTTACGGCGGAAATGGCGCCAGGCGTGCCGATGCCGACTGTGCAGGTTTGGCCAATATCGGCCTCAAGCTGCAGCGTCAGGCGATGGATTTTTTGCAGAATGGCTTGGTAGCCTTCCGATTGTAACGTGTCGATACGCTGACGCAGCAATTCCCGGCCGTGCGAATCCAGTACCACCCCTTCAATTTTGGTTCCGCCAAGATCAATTCCGATGCGCATTTTTATTCTGTGAGGATGAATTCTTTGAATTGTGCTCGATTGCCGGGTGGATTGCAAAACCACCGGCATCGATATTGAATTGCCCCGATCCTATTCTGCCGCGATACGATCCAGTCCACTGCGGACAAACAGCAGTGCGCCGTGATCTGAAACGATGGGCAGGTTTTTTGCACCTACCGGTGCGATCTGCCAGTCACCGTGACGCAGCAGCGTATCGCCGATGAAGGCATCGCCCTCCAATATCAGGCATTCCTCGTCCTGGCTCAGGCATGCTTGGGCTGTGGACCACGAAGTGCCGGCATTTAGACGAATAAGTGTCGATCGAGACTGAACATGATCGAACAGCGGTTTGTTCGATACGCCAGGACTCATTTCAATCCAATCACCCGCTTGGGCGCGAATCGTGAGCAATTCCTGGCCATCTCCCGGCAGCAGGGCGGTCATCAGATCGCGTGCGATTTCCGCGGTATGCCCAACCGGGATGCCTCGGAGATACAACAAGGCGCCGGTAGCGGAGGAAATCCTGCCATGCCGGCTACCGGATCGTGCAAGGTGGTAGTCACCTGCACTGACTGTTAGTGTTCCGAGACTGGCAGAGCCGCGCAACACGATGCACTCCTCGTCTTCATGATGGCGATGCATGGGAAGACTGGCGCCAGGGGCAAGGTCCAGAATGAATGTGCGGTGAACGGCGTCGAGGGTTTTGGCCCGGACTCCGGGACTGAGCGTGCGCCATGATCCCTGTTCGCTGCGTATCGTGATACGTTCGGCTTCGGTATCCATACTGATGTGAATACGCTGAAAAATCCGTGTTCGGAGATCGGCACGTTGTGCAGGACTGGGAGGCAGCGGGTCCAGACCTTGCAGCAGAGCCGATTCCACGGCTTTGGTTGCGTCCGGATTGTCTGGGTCCAGGGGATAATGTTTTTTCATGATTCCACGCCTTTGTCTAAATCCGTTTCCAGTAACGATTGCAAGTGCTTCAACGCACGCCGGATATGCGATTTTACCGTGCCTAACGCCATGTCTGTATAGGCTGCTATTTCCTCATGCGTCAAGCCGCGGAAGAATGCCATGGCCAGTAGTTGTCTTTGCACCGGGTCGAGTTGCTGCATGGCCTGGTTCAGCCTGATGTTGTTTTGCGTGGCTGCGAGCAGGACCTGAGGATCGTCAGCACTGGTGGCTTCGGTTTGCAGGAGTAATTCAGGTTCCTCGTGCAGTTCTGCCGTGTCAGCGCGGCGCAAATGGTCCAGTGCCCGGCTGCGTGTTAGTGTCAGTAACCAGGCCATGACATTACCGCGTTGCGGATCGAATCGCAGGGCTTCGCGCCAAACCTGCCAGTACACGTCTTCACAGACTTCCTCGGCTGCCTGCGGGTTGCGCGTGATGCGCAGCGCCAGACTGTAGACCAGGCTCAGGGTGGTTTCGTAGAGTAGTGCCAGTGCCTGTTCATCGTGATGGGCAATGGCGCTGATCCATGCCTGCAAGTTTAAGTCCTGCTGGGTGTCGTTGCGAATCGTTGTACCGATATCACTCACGGCAGTCGTCCGTCAACTGGCTCGATCACGTCATGGCGTTCCATTGAGTCACACAAGTGGCTCATAGCGTTCGATTTGCGGCAGCGATACATCCGAAAATTCAAGTAGCTGGATTCTTGCCGTGTAGGGGCGACGATGGCTCGGAGCAATGCAAGTACTTCGTGGCAGTTACTGGCTTGCGCTGTCACACAGGCGATGACCTCGATGGTGCGCGGTGGCATGTTTTCCTCTCGATTCCAATACACGGGGGTGAATCGCAACGGCAATATAGCAGATACCGCATCAGCTTATACGCAGAAAGCCTGATTTTGGATGCAAATTGTTTGACAAGATCCGGTATCCATTATGAAAAATTTTAGTGCAGTGAAGCTGATTTAGGGGTTGCCTTGATTTGAGGCAGAACAAATAAATCTATTTTATTTCATTGTCTTAATCTATGAATTGACTGTTTTATCCACAGAATTTGTGGACAATCGAAATTGTTAATAGTTGCGGCTGGCAATCTCGTGAAGTACGGGATTATTTTTTTGCTTGCATCCAAATTTCATTTTCCTGCGTAAGTCATGTTGAATCGTCCTGCAGCGGACTGGCCGTTCAGGAATTTTGGCGATTCACCGAGGAAACCGATTTGTTGGGCTCGGTACGATGATTAAATTGACAGGAGAATGAATCATGCAATGGATGGAACCTAAAACCAATATACATGAATGGCTCAAATATGTAGCCATAGCGTTGATATGCGGGCTGGTTGCTGTAGATGGTATCGGCACGGTTGTGGCGAATGACGATGGGCAGGCGGGACGATCGGTGTCATCCACTACTGCGCGTGACGAGGAAGGTGAAACCGGTCCGCGTTTCGTGATGGAGAGTGATTCGGTGGCGGCGCGGCTGGGAGGTTATCATGGCATTCTGGCTTTTCTGCATCAGTTTGCCGTACCGGCTCTGCTGGCAGATAGCGAGATTGCTCCGTTTTTTGGCAATCTTACCACCACGCCCGAAGATATCGAGCAATGTCTGGCCATGATGCTGGATCACGACCTGGGGGGATCGTCGCGTCATAGCGGAGCCATGCTGGAATCGGGTCATCGTTGCCGTAGCTCCATGGCAAAAATCCATCGTGGACGACATATTCCCGACCAAGCCATTACCCGGTTTATTGCCATCGTCGGTGAACAAGCGGCATTGGCCGGAGTCAGTCCAGACGATATTAAGATGGTTGCCAAGGTGCTGGAACGCAACCGAGGAGGTATTCGCAACAAATAAAGAAACACATGCGACCCTGCTGGAGAGCGGGGTCGTCGTCTTCGCAGTTTTATTGCATGGAATGCAAACCGATCATGTTGCCTTCAGTATCCCGAATCAGGGCAATGTGTCCATATTCACCAATCGACATTTTACCGCGCATGAGTTGTCCCCCTGCGGCAGTTGCTCGAGCGGATTCGATACTGCAATCCGCACACATGAAGTAAACCAGCACGGCATTACCGCCCGACGGACCATCGGCCATTTTGACCAGTGCGCCGGATATACCCATTCTGTCTTTTAGCATCGGAAAACTCCACAACTCGATATTCATGTCGGGAGGATTGTTCAAACGTTCCAGGGTAACCTGAAACACGGTTTCATAAAAACGCTTGGCCCGATCCATGTCTTGTACATAGATTTCGAACCAGCCAACGGGATTATGGTTCATGTCCGTCTCCTGTGATGTTTTGTTACGGATCACAATGATTACACAGTTTTTGCTACAAAGTGGCTATGCAATATGTATTCGGGTGATGCCGGGTCAAGCGCAGGAAACAGAAATGGGGATTGGGGGATGTGGAACAGGGATGAGTATTCATTCTGCAGCAGGGAAAAACCCTGCTGCCTGACTTAAGCTACGGCGAGTTGCTGTGCCCGGAAGGCTCGGGCTATTTTTTCCAGATCCAGCACGGGCAGCATGCGTATGGCTTTACCGTTGCCGATTTGAGCCAGTTTGTTGGAATGGATCGCGTGCATCAGATCCGTGTGTTCCGCACCACCGAAGTGAGGTAATTCCGGTTCCCATTGCACCAATTCGATCGATTTCAGGGCAGGAATGGCGAATCCCATTGCTTCATCGTCGATTTCGATGACTAGAACACTGGCGGTGGGTGAAATCTGCGCGGGATGGCCGGTGACGAGACGACTTAGACAGACTACCGGGATGCTGCGTCCACGCACCACGATCATGCCCAGCATGGGGCCGGTTTGTTCGAAAATGGGAATGTCGTGCGTGAATGGCAGGATTTCGCGGATTTGTTCGAATGGTGAAGCGGTTTCACTACCGAGCAGATACGTGATCATGTTGCGTTTCTTTTCGGTACTTTCGCTGCCAGCTTCTGAGGCTGGAGTCTTGATCTGGCGCTTGATAGAGTGGTCCAATGTGATGACATCGGCCAGCGCAACGATTTGTGGATCGTTTTTGAGTACAGAGCTGTTCAATACCAGTAGTTGGGAAGCCAGGATCGATTCCTGCTGTACACTGGTCTCCGGCAGGGATGATTTGGGTAAAACCCCATTGAACAAGGAGGGTCTTGGTAGTGCATAGTTGGGTACATTGATGATTTCGCTGGGACGGATGCGTACGACATCGATTACTTTGTTGACCAGAAAAGCCACCATGCCCTGAGGTAACAAGATAATGAATGCCTGGATCGATGTATTCGGATCGAGTTTTCCAAGTCCGCAGACTTGCAGCAAATCCAACGTGGGGATCTTGTTGCTGGCGTATTGAATAACTCCCCGGCAACTGCCCATGGCCATGGCGGATTTTTCGATGACAGGATCGGATAACGTGGTGTATACCGCCATCGCATCGATCGCCAATGCGATCCGGTTGCAGCGTAGCAGGAGCATGGGAACGGCTTTGTTTTTTTGACTGATGCTGCCTTCCAGGGCACCACCGAGAGTGGTTTTTGACTCATGGTGGTCTACCAAAGGCACATCCTTGAGCATGACCAGCGCCGACGGCGACAGCAGATTGATCAGCGTGCCATCATCATTGCGGCGGATACTGCCATAAAAAACGGACTGGTCGGCCGCTGCAAAACTGACATGATTGATGTCCTGGGTATCGCCCGTGAACACACCGGTGACTGCTTCGGTCAGCAGACCCAGAAGCTTGTTTTCATGCACCATGATGATGACGCTCGGAAATGGTATTTTTGTTGCTGCCGCACCGAGCACGATACGCAGATCGATCACGGGCACCATGACACCGCGCAGATCGATTCCACCAATGACATAGGGTGCGGCACAGGGTAATTTAGCCAAGGTGCCGCAAGGTATGACTTCGCGCAAGGCCTGCATGGGTAATCCGAGATCCATGCCGCCAATGCGAAAGCCCCCGAATCCCGATTCTGTTGCGGATGATTCCATCAGTTGGCCTTGGTTTTCGCGCTGGCTATCTGTTCGATCAGCAAACTGACCTGCTTGGCCATCTTGCTCTGGTTTTCAGCGGATTCGGCAATTTCTGCCACGCTCTTGCTGGTTTTGGCTACGCCCGACATGATGCCCTCGAAGCTGCGCGATGCTTCGCGACTGACTTCAGCACCCTTGTCGACATGCTGCGTCGATTCCTCAATCAGCTTGGTGATTTCACGAGCCGCGACCGAGCTGCGTTCAGCAAGCTTGCGGACTTCATCGGCCACTACCGAGAAACCAATGCCATGTTCTCCGGCACGTGCAGCCTCGATGGCGGCGTTAAATGCCAATAGATTGGTTTGATTGGCAATTTCGTCGATGACGCCGACGATTTCAGAAACCTGCGACGAACTCGCCTGTATAGAGGTTATTGCGGTAATGGATTTTTGCAAAGCATCGAACCCCGATTGCGCCGCAGTAGAGGAGTCATGTGCCAGCTCGGCTGCTACATTTGAATTGGCCGCGATGGCGTTGACGCTCGCAACCAGTTCGCGAACATGTGAGTCCATTTCGGCTGCTCCACTGGCGATGCGTTTTTCGAGCTCGACTTCGCTGGTGACATCGTGTGCATACTTGACGATTTTCATGACCTGACCATTGAGATCGAAAATGGGATTGTAAGTCGCCTGAATCCATACATCGCGATTGAATTTGCCAACGCGATGGAATCGTCCGCTGATGAATTCACCTTCACCGAGTCTGAGCCAGAAATCACGATACTCCTTGCTTTGGGTGTACTCATTGGTACAGAACGTACTGTGGTGCTGGTCTTTGATTTCACGTAGTGTGTAACCCATTGCAGCCAGGAAATTACGATTGGCATCCAGTACCTTACCATTCAGATCGAATTCGATAACGGCTTGACCGCGATCGATGGCAGCGACCTTGGCTTCAAATTCAGAAGTTTGTAGCTTACTGCTGGTGATGTCGGTGGCAAATTTTACGACCCGGGCCGGATTGCCACAGGGATCGAAAATGGGGCTATACGTAGCCTGTATCCAGACTTCGTGATTATTTTTGCCGACGCGCTTGAATTCTCCCGACTCAAATTCGCCGTGTCCCAAACGCTCCCAGAAAGCCTGGTAATCTGCGCTCGCGGCTTCGACGGGGTCGACAAACATGCGATGATGCCGTCCCTTGATATCTTCCAGATGATATCCGGTGAGCCTGAGAAAGTTTTCGTTGGCGTTGATGACCTTGCCACTCATGTCGAACTCGATCATGGCCTGGGAGCGATCGATAGCCTGGATTTTTCCCATTGCATCCAGGCGTTCTAGTTTGACTGCGGTAATGTCATCCGCTTGGATAATGATCTTGGTCAGTATGCCATCGAGCCCGAGTATCGGGCTGAAATTGGCCAGAAACCAGCGTTCGAGTCCGCCTACACCCTTGCGCCGGATTTCGATATTGACCGGATGATGCTCGCGCAATGCGCGCCACAGATCGATATGAGGCTGAGCACGAATATCTTCTTCGAACTGAATGTGATTTTCGTGTTTGCCCAGCAGATCGGCGAGTCCGAAGCCGAGAGCATTTTGCATGCGCTCATTGGCACTGAGGATATGACCGTCCGCCGATAATTCCATCAGGCAACTGCTTTTGGATACGGCATCCATGCGCGCCGACATTTCCATCGCTTCAAGCTTTGCTTGCGTAATGTCATTACAATATTTCACTACGCGTATCGGTTTTCCATCGAGATCCAAGATGGGATTGTAAGTCGCCTGGATCCAGATTTTTTTTCCATCCTTGCCGAAGCGTAAATATTCACCTGCATCGAACTGTCCATTACCGAGTTTTTGCCAGAAGGCACGATAGGCGCCGCCACGTGCTTCTTCCTTGTCAACAAAGATGCGGTGATGTTCGCCTTTGATTTCTTCCAGTGTATAACCGGTCAATTTCAGGAAGTTGTCGTTGGCTTCCAGAATGTTGCCGGCCAGATCGAACTCGATGACACCCTGGGAACGCGATATGGCTGCAACTTTGCCTTCATTGGCGATGGAGGCCAGTTTTGCACTGGTGATGTCGCTGGCAAATTTAATAATTTTGTAAGGCTTGCCATCGGCATTGCGTATCGGTGTGTAGGTGGCTTGCAACCACACAGGTCGGCCTTGCCGGTTCATGCGCATGAATTCCCCTTGTTTGGGTTCGCCTGAGCGCAAATCTTTCCAGAAAGTCAGGTAATCTTCACTCTGAACATAGGTTTCATTGCAAAATAGCCGGTGGTGTTGTCCGGTAATTTCTTGCAGGGTGTAATCGAAGGCATCCAGAAATTTCTGATTGGCGGTCAGAACCTTTCCTTCGAGATCGAATTCGATTTCGGCTTGCGTGCGGTTGATGGCGATGATTTTACCATCGTCTTCGAGTGACTTCAGTTTGCTTGCTGTAACGTCGCTGGCTATCAGCATGATTTTGCATGGCTTGTTCTCGGCATCGAGAATCGGGATATAGCAAGCCTGGAGATAAATATCGTGTTCATCGGCCGTAATGCGGCGAAATTCGCCATTGATATACTCATCCGCGCGCAGTTTATCCCAAAACGCCGTGTATTCTTCACTTTCCATGACGCCAGAAACACATAGCTGGGCATGATGTTTGCCGAGGAAATCTTCCAGGGTATAGCCGAATAGCGACAGGGCGCGTGTATTGGCACTGAGTACAACACCATTCAGATCGAATTCGATCATCGCTTGATTGAGCTCGATAGCATTGTAAACACTGGTAATTTTTTGTGAATCGACCTCGGTTACGGTTTTGGTTCGGGCGGACGGTAATGCAGACATTTTGCTGAAATCTCCTTGGGGTTGTCGTGCAAAATCTGTAGCACGTTGTTCGTCTTTATTTCGGCCAAGATCGTGCAGGGTTGAGGGGAAAATTGCAGGAAATTGAAAGCTCTTTTTTTCGATTGCTTTGCCTAAAAAGAGTACAGGTATTCCGTTATGCCAAGGCGTAGGTAGAGCGATTGAGAAGAGGTACATTTCAGCGACATGCATTGTCGCTGAAATGTATTTGTTGAGAGGTTATTGAGTTATCAGAAGAAATGCCGACTTCATCACAAGCGGTTTTACAACCAGACCATGAGTCCCATTTCCAGTGGATGGCTCAGCAGCGGATGATAAGGGTGAATGCGGATGAAGTACTCCTGTTTGCCGCACAGCTCGGGAGTCAGTTTCAATTCGAAAATATGTTCGTCGGCTTCGGTATGACCGGTGAACTTGAAACGGAAATGTTGGAAATTGCACAACCGAGTCTTCTTGAATTGACGGCAGATCAACAGTTCAACAACCACATCCTCCGGTTGCAGGTGATTGAGTTTGGCAGCCACCCGGAGTTGCAGGGCCTCATCGAACTGGATACGTTCGCGTGGGGTATCCAGGCGACGTAGCGAAACTCCTTGCCAGGAGGCGCGAACGCGTGATTTCCATTGAGCAATGTGTCTGGCTTCGGCATGGTCGTTGGCCGTGTACAACTGGCTGCGCTGACTGGCGGATTGATAGAATTTCTTCACATATTCGTCCACCATGCGGGTTGCGTTGTAGCGAGGCAGTAGCGATATCATCGAGTGCTTGGCCATTTTGACCCAAGCCGGGGAATAACCCAGTTTGCCATAGTTGTAGTACAGCGGCACCACCTGATCCTGCAGAATTTCATACAGCGCGCGGCTTTCCTCGCGATCACGCAGTGAACCTTCCATATCTTCCGGACCGGGCTTGATGGCCCAGCCATTCTTTCCATCGTAACCTTCACCCCACCAGCCGTCGAGCACGCTCAGATTGATGGCGCCGTTGATCCCTGCTTTCATGCCTGAGGTACCACTGGCTTCCAGTGGGAAGATCGGGTTGTTGAGCCAGACATCGACACCGGCAACCAGACGGCGTGCCAATCTCAGGTCGTAGCCTTCGATCAGCAGCAGACGCCCCTCGAATTCGGGGAAATGCGCCACCTGACTGATGCGGCGAATCAGATCCTGTCCCGGTATATCTGCTGGATGCGCCTTGCCGGCAAAGATCAGTAGTACCGGGCGGTCCTGATCCAGAATGATTTTGCGGAGCCACTCCAGGTTTTCGAATAACAGGGCGGCACGCTTGTAGGTTGCAAAACGGCGTGCAAAACCCAAAGTCAGAATATTCGGGTTGATGGGGTCGACAAATTTGAGCAAACGGTCCAGATGCGCTTCGGATCCCCGGTTTCTGGTGTTCTGTTCGGTGATGCGGGAACGGATGCCGTAAAACATCTGGGATTTCAGGGACTGGCGCACGCTCCAGAACAAGTGATCGGGGATGGCGTCGATGCGCGACCAGTAATCGAAATCGCACATCTTGCTGCGCCATTCGTGACCCAGATAGCGATCGAATAGGTCTGCCCATTCCTGCGCCAGGAAGGTGGGTACATGTACACCGTTGGTGACGTAGGCCATCGGATTTTCTTCGGGTTCGATCTGTGGCCACAGGTCACGGCAGATATTGGCCGACACGTCGCCGTGTATCTTGCTGACGCCATTGTGTGTGCGTGAGCCATGGATGGCCAGTGCCGTCATGTTGAAATCCGGACTGCCGGGGGCGTGCCCCAGTGCCATGAATGTCTCCTGCGAGATGTTCATGCTGCGATAAAAGTCCTCGAAATAGGTTTGCATCATGTCGGGGCTGAAATGATCATGTCCAGCCGGGACGGCCGTGTGCGTGGTAAACACCGTGTTGACGGCCACACTTTCGAGTGCGCTGGCAAAATCCAATCCCTGCTGGACCAAGTTGTGGATGCGCTCCAGAATCATGAACGCCGCGTGTCCCTCGTTGATATGCCAGATCGTCGGCTGGATGCCCAGTGCCTGCAGGGCGCGCACACCACCCATGCCGAGGACGATTTCCTGTTCGATCCGCATGACCCGATCGCCACCATACAGGTTATGGGTGATGTAGCGGTCCTGCGGCGAGTTTTCCGGCAAGTCGGTATCGAGCAGATACAGCACCACATGACCAATCCTGGCTTGCCAGATTCTGGCGATTACATTGCGTTGCGGCAGGGCAACCTGAATCTGCATGCTACTGCCATCTGCATGCAGTACCGGTGTCACCGGCAAATCCTCGAAATCCGATACGGTGTAGGTAACCTGCTGGTTTCCCTGACTGTCAATGGTTTGCGAAAAGTAGCCCTGGCGATACAACAAACCGATGGCTACGAACGGCAAGCGCAGGTCGCTGGCGGCTTTGCAGTGATCGCCCGCAAGAATGCCGAGGCCGCCGGAATAAATGGGGAGGCTTTCGTGAAAGCCGAATTCAAAACAGAAATAGGCCACCTGATCGGTTGCGGTCAATCCCGAGTCATCGCCGCTGCTTGCCGATGCTTCATGATAGGAGTCATAGGTCGACAGGATACTGTTGTAGGTGGCGAGAAAAACCCTGTCTTCGGTGGCTTTCAACAGGACCGATTCATCGACACGCTTCAGGAAGGCTTTTGGATTGTGTCCCACTGCTTCCCATAAATGAGGATCGAGCCGGGAGAACAGCGTCCGTGTTGCGCGATCCCAGCTATACCACAGATTGTTGGCCAGTTCTTCCAGGCGTTTGAGGCGTGGCGGGATCTTGGGATTGACGGTAATGGTGAAAGCTGTACGCGAAAACATGCCGGTTCTCCTTGCTGGAAATGATCAGATGTACGGGATTTCGTCTATGCGCTGGTTATATTCGCATTGAACGTTGAAATTGCCAAATTTTCAATGTGTGAGCAGGCGCTGCGCTTCCCGCCTGGCGCCAAGCAGGCCAATCTGTGGATTGGTAATCACATGCACCGGGATTTCCTGCATCAGTGCAGAAAACCGGCCTTTGTCGCAAAATGCCTGCATGAATCCGCCGCTGCGTAGTGTCGGGATGATCCTGGGTGCGATACCACCGGCAAGATAGACTCCGCCGCGACATAATCCAGTCAGTGCGAGATTGCCGGCGTAGGCACCATATATTTCCGCAAACAAACGCAGGGATTTGATGGCTAGCGGGTGCTGGTGTGTTTGCGCCAGTGTGGTGATGGTTGCACCGCTGTCTTCCTTGAGTGCGGGAGACGGGGCGCCGGATAGCGTTTTTTGCCGGGCTCGCAGGAAATTGTAGATCTGCGTCAAACCCGGACCAGACAAGATACGTTCCACCGACACGTGACCGAATTGTTGCTGCAATACATGCCACAAATCGATTTCCTGAAGATTGCGCGGCGCAAAATCGACATGACCTGCTTCGGTGGCGATGGCCAGATCCTGCATGCCGTCGGACACGAGCCAG
>WBZN01000538.1_pt2 | contig 24422 bp, 13 predicted proteins | sample 5204281 | NCBI WGS metagenome assembly WBZN01 (sample SAMN12344347, study PRJNA552823) | activated sludge metagenome | biome: Activated sludge suspended growth; feature: Nitrification reactor; material: Wastewater; isolation source: activated sludge from nitrification reactor of wastewater... | reverse complement strand
GTAGTACTGATTCAGCTGGGTATAGATGACCGAGACATCCGCCTGGCCGAACGCGTCGTAGAGCGCGTTGTCGATCGTCTGTGCCGTGATCCCGAGCTGTGCGGCGCGCGTTCGATCGTACGTGAGGTAGCTCTGCAGCCCGCCGTTCTGTTGATCGGAGCTCACGTCGGTCACGCCGGGCAGCTGCTTCATGTGGGCGAGCAGGATCGGGCCCCAGCTCGCCAGCTCCTGCACCGTGTCCGACTGGAGCGTGTACTGGTACTGCGCGTTGCTCATGCGTCCGCCGATCCGGAGATCCTGCGCGGCCTGCAGAAACGTGGAGGCCACGGGCAGGCGGCTCAACGCGCGCCGCAGGCGATCGATGACCGCCCGGGCATCCGCGGTGCGTTGATCGAACGGCCGGAGCGCGATGAAGATCGAGCCGCGATTGCTGGTGCTGGTGAAGGCGATGACGTGCGCGATCGCCGGATCGCGGCGGATGACCTCCACGATCGTCTGCATCGAGGCGTTCATCGCCGTGAACGACGAGTCCTCGGCTCCCATGACGCCGCCGAACACGAGGCCCGTGTCTTGCTGCGGGAAGAACCCCTTCGGCAGCCGGATCACGAGGACGACGTTGAGCGCGATCGTCAAGACCAGCGACAGCAGCACCAGCCGCGCGTTCTCGAGCACCCACCGCAAGCTCCGGCGGTAGCCGCCGAGCATCCACTCGAACCCGCGCTCGAAGCCGCGCAACAGCCAGCGCTGCCTGGTGCGGCGCGGCGCGCTCAGCAGCCACGCGCACATCATCGGCGTCGTGGTCAGCGAGACGATCATCGAGATCAAGATCGCCGCGGAGATCGTCACGGCGAACTCGCGAAACAGCCGCCCCACGATGCCGCCCATCGCGAGGATCGGGATGAACACGGCGACGAGCGAGATGCTGACGGTCAGCACCGTGAACCCGATCTCCTTGGCCCCCTTGATCGCCGCCGCGAACGGCGTCATCCCTTGCTCGAGATGGCGCGTGATGTTCTCCATCACGACGATCGCGTCGTCGACCACGAACCCGGTCGCGATCGTGAGCGCCATCAGCGACAGGTTGTCGAGGCTGTAGCCGAACAGGTACATCACCGCGAACGTGCCGATCAGCGACGCCGGGACCGCCACGCTCGGGATCAAGGTCGCCCGCGCGTCGCGCAGGAACACGAACACCACGAGCACCACGAGCACCACCGAGACCAACAGCGTGCGCTCCACGTCACGCACCGACGCGCGGATGGTCGTGGTGCGATCGAGCACGACCGTCGTCTCGATCGCGGACGGGATCGAGAGCTCCAGCGCGGGTATCGCGGCGCGGACGCGGTCCACGGTCTCGATGATGTTCGCGCCCGGCTGCCGGAAGATGACGAGGGTCACCGCCGGCTTGCCATCCATGTAGCCGGCGTTGCGCACGTTCTGCACGCCATCGACGACCTCGGCCACGTCGTCGAGCCGCACGGCGGTCCCGGCGTGGATGCCGATGATCAGCGGCCGGTAGTCCGCCGCTCGGGTGCGAGGTCCGTTGGTGAGGATGTCCGCGGTCACCGGCCCGTCGGTGATCTGCCCCCGCGCGAGCGCCGAGTTCTGTTGCGCGAGCACGGCGCGAACGGCGGACAGCGAGATCCCGTAGCTGCTCAGCTGCACCGGATTGACCTCGACGCGAACCGCCGGCAAGGACGAGCCGCCGACGGTGACCTGCCCCACGCCGGGCACCTGCGATAGCCGCTGCGCGATGATCGTGGATGCGTAGTCGTAGAGCTGCCCCGTGCTGAACGTCGAGGACGTCAGGGCGATGATCAGGATCGGTGCGTCGGCCGGGTTGACCTTGCGGTAGGTCGGGTTCGCGGGCAAGTTGACCGGGAGATAGCTGCGCGCGGCGTTGATCGCCGCCTGGACGTCACGCGCCGCGCCGTCGATGTTCCGGTTCAAGTCGAACTGCAGCGTGATGGTCGTGGTGCCGAGGGCGCTGCTCGACGTCATCTCCGTGACGCCGGCGATCTGCCCGAACTGCCGCTCGAGCGGGGTCGCGACCGTCGCGGCCATGATCTCGGCGCTGGCCCCCGGCAGGCTCGCGTTGACGCTGATCGTCGGGAAGTCCACCTGGGGGAGCGGCGACACCGGCAACACCTGGAACGCGACCAAGCCCACGAGGATCACCGCCGCCGTCAGCAGCGTCGTGGCGACCGGCCGCTGGATGAACGGCGCGGAGATGTTCATGCGCGCTCCGCGCCGGTGTCCCGGTCACGCGGCTTGCGGCCGAACCGCCGTCCGATCCGATCGAAGAACACGTAGATCACCGGGGTGGTGTAGAGCGTCAGGATCTGGCTCACCAGCAGGCCGCCGACCATCGCGATCCCCAGCGGCCGGCGGAGCTCCGCACCCAGGCCGGTACCGAGCGCGAGGGGCAGTCCGCCGAGCAGCGCTGCCAGCGTCGTCATCATGATCGGGCGGAACCGCAACAAGCTCGCCTCGTAGATCGCCTCGGCCGAGCTCTTGCCGTGCTCGCGCTCCGCCTCGAGCGCGAAGTCCACGATCATGATGCCGTTCTTCTTGACGATCCCGATGAGCAGGACGATGCCGATGATCGCCACGACGCTGAGGTCTTGTCCGAACACCATGAGTGCCAGCAGCGCACCCACGCCCGCCGACGGCAGCGTCGACAGGATCGTGACGGGATGGATGTAGCTCTCGTACAACACGCCGAGCACGATGTAGACGGTCACCAGCGCGGCCAAGATCAGCAGCGATTCGTTCGTGAGCGAGTTCCGGAACGCCGCGGCGGTCCCCTGGAACGCCGCGACGATGGTCGGCGGGAACCGTAGATCGCCCACGACATCCTCGATCTCGGAGATCGCCGTGCCGAGCGATGCACCCGCGGCCAGGTTGAACGAGACCGTCACCGCAGGAAACTGGCCCTGATGCTGGATCGCCAGCGGATGCGTGGTCATGGCCAGGCTCGTGAACGTGGTCAGCGGCACGGCGCTGGCTGGTTGTGTGGGGGTCTGCGTGTTCGGACTCGAGGGGCCGGAACTCGCGATCGGACTCGACAACGCGGTCGGCAGCGGCGCGAGGATCTCCGTCGCGGGGGTCGGCGTGTAGAGCACCGGGGTCGTCACGTCACTGGAACCCGCCGCGCCCGAGGTCGCCGCGGCGACCCCGTTCACCACGCTCGGCGCGACAGCTCCGGTCGCCGCGCCGGACTGCAGGTAGATATTCTCCAACTGTCGTGGGCCGGTCCGGAAGCGCGGCATCACCTCCAGGATCACGTGATACTGGTTCGACTGCGTATAGGTCGTATTGATCTGGCGCTGACCGAACGCGTCGTAGAGCGTGTTGTCGACCGCCGCGGGGGACAGCCCCAGACGTGATGCGGTGACGCGATCGATCGTCAGGGACGCCGCCAGACCACCCAGCTGCTGATCGGTGGCCACGTCGGTGAGTGTCGGCAGTTGTTTCAGCCGGTCCACGAACCGGCTCGTCCACAGGTTCAGCTCGTCCGCATCGGGACCTTCGAGCGTGTACTGGTACTGCGTGCGGCTCACGCGGTCGTCGACCGTGATGTTCTGTACCGGCTGCATGTACAGCGTGATGCCGGAGACCTCGCGTTCGAGCTCGGGACGCAGCCTGCGGATGACGTCCTCGGCGCTGAGGCCGCGCTGCGCGAGCCCTCTCAGGTTGATCGAGAACCGCCCGCTGTTCAGCGTGGTGTTGGTGCCGTCGACCCCGATGAACGACGACAGGCTCGCCACCGCAGGGTCTCGAAGGATCACGCGCGCCAGCTGGCGCTGGCGCTCCGCCATCGCGGCGAACGAGATCGTGGGCGGCGCCTGCGAGACGCCCTGGATGACGCCGGTGTCCTGCGTCGGAAAGAACCCCTTGGGAATGACGCGGTAGAGCAAGATCGTCAGGATCAGCGTGCCCAGCGCGACCACCAGGGTGATGGTCTGGTAGCGCAACACGACCTTCAGCGTTCGCCCGTAGAACGCGATCATGCCCTCGAACACGCGCTCGGACCACCGGAACACCTTGCCGTGCCTGGAAGCTCGCTTGCTGCGCAGGATCCGCGCGCACATCATCGGCGTCAGCGTCAGCGAGACCGCGGCCGAGAGCACGATCGTGACGGCGAGCGTCACCGCGAACTCTCGAAACAGCCGCCCCACGACGTCGCCCATGAGCAGCAACGGAATCAACACCGCGATCAGCGAGATCGTCAGCGACACGATCGTGAAGCCGATCTGCTCGGCACCCACGAGCGCGGCCCGCATCGGCGGATCCCCCGCCTCGAGGTACCGCGAGATGTTCTCGAGCATCACGATCGCGTCGTCCACGACGAAGCCCGTGGAGATCGTGAGCGCCATCAGCGACAGGTTGTCGAGGCTGTACCCCAGCGCGTACATCACCGCGAACGTGCCCACCAACGAGACCGGCACGGCCACGGCCGGGATGATGGTCGCCAGCGGGCTGCGCAGGAACACGAAGATGACCAGCACGACGAGCCCGATCGTCAACACGAGCGCGCGCTCGACCTCTCTGACCGAGGCCTCGATCCCGGCCGTCAGATCGGTCAGGTGGGTGACCCGGAGATCGGCGGGCAGCGTGGCCGTGAGTTGCGGCAGCAGCTTCTTGATCCCATCGACCACGCTGATCGTGTTGGCGCCGGGCTGGCGCTGGATGTTCACGATCACCGCGGGCGTCTCGTTCATCCACGCCGCCTGCAGCTCGTTCTCGACGCCGTCGATGATGTCGGCGACGCTGGGCAGGAACACGGGCGCGCCGTTGCGATACGCGACGACGACGTCCTTGTAGTCGCGGCTCGAGTGGAGCTGATCGTTCGCGTCGATCTGATAGCTCTGGCGCGGTCCATCGAAGCTGCCCTTCGCGGCGTTCACGCTCGCCTGCGTCAACGCCGTGCGCAGCGACTCGAGGCCGATGCCGTAGGAGGACAGCATCGTCGGATTGACCTGGATCCGCACCGCCGGCTTCTGCCCGCCGCTGATCCGTACGAGCCCCACGCCGGTCAGCTGCGACAGCTTGGGGGCGAGGCGGGTCTCGACCAGGTCCTCCACCTTGGACAACGGAGTCGTCTCGGAGGTGACGGCCAGCGTCAGCACGGGCGCATCGGCCGGGTTCGTCTTGCTGTAGATCGGAGGTGTCGGGAGGTCCGACGGCAGATAACTCTGCGCCGCGTTGATCGCGGCCTGGACTTCTTGCTCGGCGACGTCGATGTCGAGCGCCAGCGCGAACTGCAACACGATCACGGAGACGCCCCCGGCGCTGGTCGAGGTCATCTGGTTCAGTCCCTGGACCTGGCCGAACTGCCGCTCGAGGGGCGCGGTGACGGTGGTCGACGTTACCTCCGGGCTGGCCCCCGGATAGAACGTGACGACCTGGATGGTCGGGTAATCGACTTGCGGCAGCGCGGACTCCGGCAGCTGCGTGAACGCGACGATGCCCGCCAGCATGATCGCGGCCATCAACAACGAAGTCGCGACCGGGCGCGCGATGAACGGGCGCGACGGATTCACGGCGATCTCCGCGCGGTGGGCGCGGTCGGCGCACCCGATGATGGTGGCGGCGCGTTGATCGTCACCGGCGAGCCGTCCTGGAGTTTGTCGAAGCTGCTGTTCGCCACCACGGTCCCCGGCGCGATGCCCTCCACCTGGGTCCAGTCGCCGTCCGTGACACCCGCCGTCACGTGCTGCACGTGGGCGTGACCATCGCGAAGGACATAGACGAGCGCGGCTTGGCCGGCGTGCTGGATCGCGGACGACGGGACCATCGTGACGTCTCGCAGCTGCCTGACCAGCAGCCTCGAGTTCACGAACTGGTTCGGAAACAGCGCGCCGTCCTGATTGTCGAAGATCGCGCGAAGCTTTAACGTGCCGGTCGTCGTGTCGATTTGATTGTCGACCGTGATCAGCGTCCCGCTCGCGAGCCGCTTCGAGTTCGTGCGGTCGAACAGGTCCACGGCGAGCCCCACCCCGTGGTTCGCTTGCTCGAGCACCTGGCTCACGTTGTCCTCGGAGATCGTGAAGATCGCGGTGATCGGCTGCAGCTGGGTGATCACCACCAGCGTCGGGGTGCCGTTCGCGGCCACGATATTGCCAGGGTCCACCAGACGCAGCCCCACCCGGCCGGTGATCGGAGCGGTGATATGGCAGTACCGCAGCTGCACCGCATCGAATTGCACCGCGCCGCGATCGGCCTTGACGGTGCCTTCGACCTGCAGCACCAGCTTCTCCTGATCGTCGAGCTGTTGCTTCGCGATCGCTCGCTTGGCCCACGCGGCGCGGTAGCGTTCGAGGTCCATCTTCGCCTGCGCGAGGACGTGCGTATCGTGTTGCAACGTGCCCTGCGCCTGGAGCAGCGTCGCTTGGAACGGGCGAGGATCGATGTCGACCAGCGGGTCGCCCTGATGCACGAGCTGACCCTCGGTGTAGTTCACGGCGATGATCTGGCCGGCGACCTGACTCGTGATCGAGGTCGTGTACACGGGGGTGACCGTACCGATCGCATCGAGACGGACCGGCAGGTCTCCCAGCTTCGCGGTGGCGGTCGCGATCGCCACGGGTGCCATCGTCACGCGACGGGTCGGTGGCTGGTGTCCCCGCAGCACCCACCAGAACGCGACGCCGAACGCGAGGAGCACGAGGAGCCAGATCACGAAGCGGCGTCTGCGGCGAGGTCGCGCGTCCGCCCGATCTGATCCCCCAACTCCCGGATGCGTGTCATCGGCGGGCATGGGATGCGCTCGAGCTCGAAGGGCCGGCCGAACACGGATCAGCGCCGAGCGATCGAGCCGGCATGGCGTCGATGCGTGCACCGAGCATGCCCGTACGAGCGAGCGCGAAGTGTCGAGCGTCGAAGCGCGAACACGAGCCGTCGGGTCGCGCCGAGCGCTTTCGAACCGAGCGCGGGCGACGTGATCAGGGAGTGGCGCTCACTCCGCGGTAAGATCGGCTGTTCACGCCGGCGCGTCGTGCCCAGGAGCCGGTGAGTCGGAGCCCGGGACTATCCGGTGGGCTCGGTCTCCAACCGGTCGATGGAGGTGTCGCGGCATTCGGTGGTCTCGGCGTTCAGCTCGGCGTCCTCGTCGGCGAGAAACTGCGCGATCAGCCGCGCCGCGAGCCGCACCCGTTCGTCGAGAGGGGCCTGGAGGAGAGCTTCCTGGATCTGCGTCGCGGTCATCCTCGGACGTGCTGCAGCTTCTGCGCCCGCGCAACCTGGCGATGTGGCATGGGCGCACGTGGCCACTCGAGTGGTCACCGGCCACCGGAAGGACCAGGCGCAACATCGGAAGCGCACCACCCACGTCACAGGCGATCGCCGCCGGCAGCGAAGCCCGCGTGTCCTACGCCCGAGGCTGGGCTCGCTGATCGCTCGACGTCGCTCGTGTAGGCGCACCTGATGGCGGCCCCTACGCTCGGACCTGCCCACACCACCGAACTCGACACGATCGCGACTCCGCCGCCTAACTCGACACGTCATCTGGTGGGTTGTTCCAGAGAGACCGTCTTTGTGGACGGCAGAAGAGTTGACACGCTCCCGATACATGCCGATCGTCGTATTGTGAGATCTATCTTCGCGTGTAGGGTCACGCTGTACTTGGCTGTCGTCGCTTGCACCGTCGGCTGGCCGCTCGCCGCCCGGGCACAGACCGCGGCCATCGCCGTTCAATGGCCGCTGTCCGCATGGGCAAGCTCGACGCCCTCGGCGCCTGTCGAAGCGTCGGCTGCCCCTCCGCCCGTCGTCGAGCATGCCCCCGTCGTGGTGCCGAAGCCGGATCCGGCGCCGGTCAGCACAGGCCACTTTCTCAAGCCGCCGGTGTTCCTGTTCCAACCGGGCGCGTTCGTCTCGAACCTGGTCAACGCGCCGGCAGGCACGGATGCCCACGCCGAGCTCAACCTGCGGTTTCTCACCCTCATCCCGACCGGGTTCAGCCACATCGTCCTGGTCTCCGGCGTCGGGTTCACGCCGCTGGCCGCGGACGGCGGGAACGCGCCGGTGTTCTTCTATGGATTGGTGATTCCGTTCAACGTCAGCAGCTGGATGACCGTCGCGCCCGTGCTGTTCGGCGGATATGCCCCCGGGTTTGGCGGTACGACCACCCCCGGCCGGTACGGCCACGATCTGCTGGCCGAGCTCGGCGTGTTGCTTCACGTCGGGCCCAAGCTGTTCCCCAAGGCGCCCGGACCGCTCGGTGGAATGAGCATCTATGCGCTGGCAGATCAGAAGATCACCCACCGGGGCGATTTCTCACCCGCGTTCTTGTTCGGGCTCAGTCTCCCGCTCGCGCCCTGAACCCAGCCGGCCGCCCGCGCAGGGTCGACACGAATTCGAGATCGACCCTGTCGAGACGCCGGGAACCCGCGTCACTCGCTTGCGGATCATGCGCGCGTTCCCGTAGTGGAAGTGGATGCTCACCGGACTGCGGGGTTGGTGGATCGTCGGGTTGGTAGGGATCGCGGCCTGCGGGCTAGGGGCGCATCCACCGCCCGCACCGCCGCGTCAGACGGCCCTGGGGCTGTCGCTCTCGCGCATGGAGCTCTCGAACGGGCTGCAGGTCGTGCTCGTTCGAGACCCGCGGGCGGCCGAGATCCAGGTCACGATGCGCTACCAGGTCGGCTCCGTCGACGATCCGCCGGACCAGGCCGGCATCGCGCACCTGGTCGAGCACCTCATGTTCCAGCAGGTGCTCGGTGGCCAGTCGTTGTTCGCCAAGCTCGAGCAGATCGCGACCTCGTTCAACGCCGAGACCTCGTTCGGCGCGACCGCGTTCTTCGAACGCGCGCAGGGTTCGCACCTCGACGAGCTGCTCTCGGTCGAGGCCGTCCGGATCGGCTTCCGCTGCACCTCGATCACCGAGTCCGCATTCGTGCGCGAGCGCGAGGTCGTGGTCAACGAGCTCCGCCAGCGTGACGGCAGCCGTGAGGTGTGGGCCGCGCTCGACCAGAGCCTCTACCCTGCCGGCCATCCTTATCTGCGCCCGGTCGGGGGGAGCGAGGCGAGCGTGAGTGCGATCACGCGCGACCAGGCATGCGCGTTCGCCGACGCGCACTACGCACCGAAAAACGCCGTGCTGGTCGTGTCCGGTGATCTGACGCCCGAACAACTCCGGGTCTCCCTCGGCAAGTTCCTCGCCCGCGTCGCGAAGCGCAGCGTGGCCCCGCCGGCGGTCACGCGCCCGATCTCGGTGACCCCGCGGCGGGTCGACACCCGGGCGCCGATCGACGACCCCTTGCTGGTCGCGACCTGGGCGCTCCCCGACGACCCGCGGCAGCGCGCGATCGTCCGCGCGGTGGCCGCGGGCGCGGCGCGTTTGATCGACCCGCAGATCAAGGGTCATGCGGTGCTGCTCGAGCTCGGCGACGGCCCCACGCCGATGATCACCATGGTCGTGGTCCCTGGGGCGAACGAGCCCCTCGAGGATGCGCTCACCGGGTTCCGCCGCGCGCTCGGCGACACGCCCGCGGCGATGAGCAAGCGGAGGGCCGCCTCGCTCGGCGAGCGCGGGTTCGATTCGATGCAGCAGTCGGCGATCTACGAGCTCTACGCGCGGCAAGAGGATGGCAGCGATCGGGACCTCCGGATCGCGAGCTACGTCGGCGCCGGGCGAGACCCGAGCGCCGCGCTCGGCGCCGAGTTCACGGGCCTGCGCGAGCTGACGCGCGACGAGGCCGCTCGCATCTCGCGGGATCACCTGAGCTTCGACCGTGCGACGATCGTCGTGGTCTGGCCGAGCGAGAGCAAGAAGCGGGGCCTGCCCGTCGAGCTCGCCGCGGCGATCCACGATCTCGGGCAGCACCGCGATCCGCCTGACCCGGCCGAAGCGCATCGACCGCTGGCTGGCAATCTCGGCGCGCGCGGCTTTGTCGGCGTGAGGACGCGCGAGCTGGCGAACGGTCTCAAGGTGGTGCTGCTGCCCCTGACCACCGTTCCGACGATCGACATGCGGTTGGTGTTCGATGCCGGGACCGCCGACGAGCCCGCCGACAAGCGAGGCGCCGCGCTCGTCGCGGGCGATGCGCTGACCTGGGACCCCCACTTCCTGAACGACCTGCTGCTGTTCGTGGCGGCCGGCGGTAGGGGCGACGTCGAGGTTGGCGCCGATCACACGTCGTTCACCGCGCACGGGCTCGACATGCACCTCGATCTGCTGCTGGCCGGACTACGGCGCTGGGTCCGTGACGGTCGATACCGCGGCGACACGAAGCTCATCGTGGATGCGCTGCGACGCGAGTCCAGGAAGACAAGCGACGAGGGCATCCTCACCGATGCCTGGCGAACCGCCCTGTTCGGTGCCGGGCACCCGTACGAGCACGCCGGGCTGGTCCGCCACTTCAGCGAGGGGCTGACCGCGGCCGACGCGGCGAAGTTTCGCGCCGCGCACTACGCGCCGGACAAGGCCACGCTCGTGATCGCTGGCCACTTCGATCCCGATCTCGCCGAGCGCTGGATCGACTACCTGTTCGCCGACTGGACCGGCCACGGCGAGCCGCGGCGAGCGAGCTCACCGTCGTCACGGCCGGCGTCGATCGCCAAGGACGAGGCGACCACGCTGGTGCAGCTGAAGCTGGCGTTCCCTGCGGCCGCGGGCCCGCGCGCCAGCCAGCTGGTCGCCGCGGAGATGCTGTCGGAGATCGCCTCCGATGTGCGTCATCAGCTCGGTGCGAGCTACGGGCTCGATACCCAGCTCACCGAGGCGCGGCTCGCCACGAGCTATGAGATCGCGGGCTCGGTGGAGGCGGGCCGCGCGAGCGACGCCGTCGAGCTGATCCGCGCCCGGCTCGCGCAGCTGGGGACCGACGAGGACATGGCCGCGCGATCGTTCGTCTCGGCGCGCAGCCGGGTCCTCACGCGCCTGATCTCGGTCACCGGCCGCGCCTCGATGCTCGCCGATCGCGTCGAGCATGATGTCGAGCTCGCGCGCGCCCCGATCTCCGATCTCCAGACCGCGACCGCCGTCCAGCAGCTCACGATCGACGCGATGACGGCGGCGCTCGCGGAGCTCGACCTGTCCCACGCCGTGGTGCTGATGCGCGGGCCGCGGGCCGAGATCGATCGGGCGTTCCTGGTGCTGGGACGGACACCGACCTACGTGCGCACGATCCCCGACGATCCAGCCGAGCACGAGCCGGTCCCCGTCGCGACGGCGAGCCGCGAGGAGGACCCGCTCCATGTCTCCGATCTCGCCGACGCGTTGACTGAACAGGGCCCGGCAGCGGCGCAGTCGTCGCTGACCCTGACGCTCGCCACGGGGTACTCGATAGGCCGAGTGATCGGGGACCGCGGCGCGGATGGCGTCACGCTCGCCGGCGAGATCGGATATCGGATCGATCAGGACACGGCGTTGGGGCTCCAGCTCACACTCGGGCAGCTTGGCGGCTCGTACACCGCCGGCACGATCAGCTCGGCGCCGGCGCTGCATCCGCTCGAGGTCTTGCCGCTCGGCGCCGCTGCGTTCATCCAGGCGACGGGATACGACCGGTTGTGGGGCGCCGCGCTCCTCGGGGTCCACCTCGATCGCATCATCGACCGCGATCACGACGAGTCCGCGTGGTACCCGAGCTTCGGCGTCGGCCTGCAAGGCGGGGTCGACATCGTCACGTTCCGCGGGAACCGGCTCGGCGCCTACGTGCGGGTGGACAGCGAGCTGGTCTCGAGCGCGTCGTACGCCGCGCTCACGCTCGGGCTCGCCTATCGCAGGTAGGGTCTCGTGACGCGCTGATCGTCGGGCGCGCTACGCCGAGCCTTCGTCTCCGAGCTCCTGGAGATTGGCGATGCTGGCCTCCTCGAGATCGAGCTCGCGTTCGATCCGCCGCCGCGACTCATCGGTGATGCTGCCGTCGCGCAGCCGCGCGTAGGCGAGCGCGCGCTCCGCGGCGATCAACTCGTTCCGCAGCGTCGTGCTCGACGCGGTGATCGCGAGGCCTTCCTCATCCCTCGGCAGCTGCTTGCGCCGATGGTCGTTGCGCGCCTCGAGCAACGCCTGAACGTCGTCGGACATGCCGCACTCGGCGATGAGCTCCGCCAGGCGGCGCGTCGCGGTCGCCACCGCCTCCGCCCGCGCCCCGAGCTCCGCCACCCGCTCCGTCCGGTGCTCCTCGAAGCCGGTCCGCGCGAGACCGAGCCAGCGAACGACCCCCGGCAAGATCAGCCCTTGGCCGACCAGGGTGATCACGATGACGGCGAAGGTAACGAACAGGAGCAGATCGCGATTCGGGAACGGCTGCCCGCTGGCGGTCAGCATCGGCACGGCGAGCGCGGCCGCCAGCGAGACCACGCCGCGCACCCCGGTGAAGGCGACCATGAACGGTAGCTGCCAGGCCGGGGCGGAGTCACGTCGCGCGCGCGTCGTCAACCAGCGCGGCCGGTAGGTCACCGTGAAGACCCAGAGGAAGCGCGCGACGATCACGATCCCGGTGGTGATCGCCGTGGCCACCAGCATCTCCGGAATCTCCCAGGTCTCGACGCGCTCGACGAGCATCCGCAGCTGGAGGCCCATCAGCAGGAACACCAGCCCCTCGATGACGTAGGTGATGAAGCTCCAGAAGAACACCCCTTGCAGGCGCGTGGCACCGGAGATCAACAGCGGCCCCGTCCAGCTCACGTACAGCCCCGCCGCGACGGTGGCGAGCACGCCGGACCCTCCGAGATGCTCGGGCACCCAGTAACAGACGTACGGGGTGATCAAGGACAGCGTGATCTCGACCCGCGGATTGCGCGCCCACTTCCGGACCCGCAGGCTGAACCAGCCGATCGCGACGCCATAGCTGATCTCGCCCGCGACGATCACGGAGAACGTCCCCGCGGCCGCGGCGAACGAGAACGTGCCGAGCGAGACCGCCACGACGGCGAACCGGTACAGGATCAACGCGGTCGCGTCGTTGACGAGCCCCTCGCCTTCGAGCACCACGAGCAACCGACGAGGCATGCGAAGGCGCCGCGCGATCGCGACCGGCGCGACGAGATCAGGCGGCGACACGATCGCGCCGAGCAGAAACCCGATCGCCCAGCCCATCCCGAGCAACCAGTGCGCCGCCGCTGCCACGGCGCAGGTCGTGAACACCACACAGCCAACCGCGAGCAACGCGATCGGTGTCAGGTTGAGCCGAAACTCTCGCCAGCTCATCGCGACCCCGGCCGTGTAGATCAGCGGCGGCAGGATCACCATCAGCACGATGTCTGGAGCCAGCTCGAATCTCGGCAGCCCGGGGACGAGCGCCAGCGCGAGGCCCGCGATCACCAGCAGGATCGAGCGCGCCACGTCGAGCCGCTGCGCGACGATGTCGATCACCACGAGGATCGCGAACAACAGGAGCAGCGTGTGGATCGTCGCTGTCATGACCGGATCTACCATCCGCGGCGCGACTCACCCGGACCTCGTGCGCGAGGCGATCCCTCGAGGATCGTCGGCGCACGATCGCCGCCGGCACGCGCCGCATCCACGGGCGCGGGGAGCCCGCCTCGGCCTCGACGGCGGCGGCCGAGCGCCGGTGACCTGGTGGCGTGGCGCCGCGCTCCCGGCCAGCCTTCGGGGTGACGCCGCTGTACCTGGTCGCCTTCCTGTCGAGCCTCGGGTTCAGCGTCGTCATCCCGTTTCTCGTGTTCCTGGTCACCCGCTACGGCGGCAACGGCTTCGTGCTCGGGGCGATCGGCGCGGCGTTCTGGACGGCCCAGCTGTTCGGCGCGCCGTGGCTCGGCGCGCTGTCGGATCGCATCGGGCGCAAGCGGGTCCTGTTCTACAGCCAGCTCGGAGCGATGGTGAGCTGGGCGGTGTTCCTGGCGGCCTTGGCCGCCCCACGGATCGAGCTCGCGCACCTCGACACCACGGCGACCGGCGCGTTCACGCTGACGTTGCCGCTGCTGTTGATCGTGCTCGCGCGCGTCACGGACGGCGTGTCCGATGGCAGCATCTCGGTCGCGAACGCGTACCTCTCCGACGTCACGTCCGACGACGAGCGCAAGATCGTCTACGGGCGGCTCGGCGCGGCGCAGAGCCTCGGCTTCGTGCTCGGCCCGCTGATCTCGGGGCTGCTCGCGCGCGGGGATCGCGGCGTCATCGGGGTGGTCGTGCTGGCGCTCGGGCTCTCGACGATCGGCGCCATGCTCGTCCACTTCGGGCTCCCCGACGTACCGCCACGCCCGACGACGCCCATCGAGCTCGCGCGCGCCGGGGGCGCGAAGACCCACAAGCTGCTCGGTGGCGGTTGCCGCGAGCCGATGCGCATGCCGCGCCGTGGGATCCGCGCCGTGCTCGCGATCCCCGAGCTGCGCCCGATGATGGCGATCTACTTCCTCGTCTACCTCGGCTTCAGCATCATGACCGCCGCGCTTCCGATCGCTGCGGCCGTCGACCTCGGTTGGTCCCCGCTCCGGCTCGGTGCGCTCTACACGGTGATCGCGATCTCGCTCGTCGCGACCGAGTCGCTCCTCCTACCTCCCCTCGCGCGCCGCACCTCCGACGCCACGCTCGGCTGCGCTGGCTGTGTGATCATGATGGTCTGCTACCTGCTGATGGCCCAGCGCTCCGATGCGGCGCTGTTCACCGCGGCGATCGCCTACGGCCTCGGCAACGGCGTGATGTGGCCGTCGTACCTCGCGCTCCTGGCGCGCACGGGCCCCAAGGAGCTGCAGGGCACCGTGCAGGGCGTCGGCAGCGGCACCGGCAGCCTCGCCAGCATCGTCGGAACCCTCACCGGTGGCGTGCTGTTCGAGACGATCGGCGGCGCGGCGTTCCAGGTCTCCGCGGTCGCGCTCGCCGCCGCCGCGCTGGTGTTCTTCGCGGTGACGGCCCGCTCGGCGCTACGACAGCCGGTGAGCTCGTGACGAGGCCGCGGCCACGAGCGTCGGCCGTTCGATCAACGCGCGAGCTTCCCCCAGGAGTCCTGCAGGCGCTGCGCCGAGACCGGGACCGCCGTCTTGAGCTCGGGCGCAAACGTCTGCACGCGGAACTCCTCGAGCAGCCAGCCGAACTCGTCGAGCTCGGCGACGAGGAGCCCCCTGGTCTGTAGCTCGTCGCGCTTGTTCTGGTAGCCCTGCCAGAACGGCGCGACGTGCGCGGCCTTCTGCTGATCCTTCTGCGGATCGTGGGACAGCCGCTGCAGCCGAACCACGATCGCCTTGAGGTAGCGACAGATGTGACCGAGGCGGCCGACCGGCGTGACGCGCATGAGCTCCGGGGGAGCGAGCCGGCCGAGCTGGCTGTGGATGTCCTCGAGCGCAGCGCGGGTCGCCCCCGGCCGCCCGGCCAGCGCCTTGAGCGCGACGCGCACCTTGTCGAGCTCGGCGATCAGGTCGACCGCCGCGCGCTCGAGCTGCGCGAGCACGCCCGGCAGCACGCCGCGGCCCTCGTTCAGGCGCTCGGTGAACGCCGCCTTGCTGCGAGGGAACGCCTCCGGCTCGGTCAGCCGAAACGCCTCGTCGAGCGCGCGCAGCACGATCTGCCGCTTCGGCGACGCCGGCGCGCCGGGCCCGAGATCGCGGGGCCGAGATCCGGTTCCGGCGCCGAGGAGCCCTGGGTAGACCGGCCCGTGCGCGAGCGTTCCCGGCAGCTGCGCCTCGAGCTTGGTGAGCGTCGTGTTCAGCTGGAGCAGGAACAGCCGGCGCAGTCCCTCGCGCGTCGCCTCCGCGGCGGCGGCAGCTGACTCGAGCAGGCGCACGTCGACGGCCGTCTCGGCATCGACGAGCGCTGGGAAGGCGAGCAGCTTGCGGCCACCGACGTCGAGCGTCACCGAGGCCGGCAGCGCGTCGAGCTCCCAGGCCTTGAGGCCGGTGCGCTCGTACCGCTCGCGCGGCGCCCGCGCCCACAGCGCCTTGGCGCGGTGGCCGAGCGTGCGTTGGAGGTCGGCCAGATCGCGGCCATGGGCGATGGTCTTGTCGTGCTCGTCGACGACGCGGAACGACATCGCCAGGTACGCGGGAACCGCGCGCAGATCCCACGCGTCCGAGGGCACCCGCACGCCCGTGCGCTCGTAGATCGCGCGCTCGAGCGCGGGCAGCATCGGGCCGTCGAACGCCTTCAACCCCGCGGCGAGCTCGCGCGCGAGGTCATCGAGGGGAGCGAGCGTCTTCCGCAGCGGCTTGGGGAGCGAGTCGAGCAGCGCCCGGAGCTTGTCCTCGTGCCAGCCCGGGATGGTCCACGCCAGCACCGCCGGATCGAGCTGAGGCAACAGCGCGAGCGGCACCGACGCGGTGATGCCGTCATCGTCCTCTCCCGGGTCGAACCTGTACGCGAGCGGCAGCGTCGCGCCGTGCACCGTGAGCTGGTCGGGATAGCGCGCGGGCGACAGATCGTGGGCCTCCTCGAGGAGGATGTCGGCGAGCGACAGCTCGAGGATCGATGGGTCCCGGGCCTCGGCGTCTCGCCGCCACGCCTCGAACGTCTTGCCGCTGAACACGCCCTCGGGGATCCGCTTGTCGAAGAACTCGCAGAGCGCGTACTCGTCCGCGAGCATGTCGCTGCGGCGCGCCTTGTCGCGGAGCCGCTGCACGTCCTCGAGGAGCCGGCGGTTGTGCTCCATGTACCCGGCCCGGGTCGGGTACTCGTGGCGAACGAGCGCGTGGGTGATGAACAGATCGCGGCACAGCACCGGGTCGAACGGCGCGTAGGACACCTTGCGATCCTTCACGATCGGCAGCCCGTAGAGCGTGACCTGCTCCTTGGCCACCACCTGGGCAGCCTTCAGCTCCCAGTGCGGATCGCCGTGGCTGCGCTTGCACAGCGGCCCGGCGGCGTGCTCGAGCCACGCCGGATCGATCTTGGCAACCGAGCGCGCGAACAGCTGCGACGTCTCGACCAGCTCGGCGGCCATCACCCACGACGGAGGCTTCCGCGCGAGCCCCGACGAAGGATGGAGCTGAAACCGGGTCTGGCGGGCGCCGGTGTAGCTGCGCGTCTCGACGTTCCACATGCCGATCTTGCTGAGCAAGCCGGGCAGCAGCGCCCGGTGGAGCTGCTCGCCGGTGGCCGGCTGGTCGTTGGGCGCGAAGTCCCACTCGCGCATCACCCGGACCAGCTGCGCGTGGACGTCCTCCCACTCGCGCATCCGGTTGTAGGACAGGAAGTTGTCGCGGCAGAGCTTGTTCATCTGCGCCTTGGAGCCGCGCGCGCGGGCCTCTTGCCAGAACGCCCAGAGCTTGAGGTAGCTCGCGAAGTCGCTGCCTTCGTCCTTGAACTTGCGGTGCGCCTCGTCGGCGCGCTGCTGCGCATCGTGCGGGCGATTGCGGGGATCCTGCAGGCCGAGCGCGGAGGCGATGATCACCACCTCGCGCAGCGCGCGCTCGTCGCGGCCGCCGAGGATCATCCGCCCCAGCCGGGGATCGATCGGTAGCCTGCCGAGTTGCTCGCCCAGCGCCGTCAGCCGGCCGTCGGCGCCGAGCGCGCCGAGCTCCTCGAGCACCCGGTAGCCTTCGTCGATGGCCCGCTTCTGGGGCGGATCGAGGAACGGAAAGCTCTCGAGGTCGCCGAGCCGGAGCGCCTTCATGCGCAGGATCACCCCGGCGAGGCCCACGCGCTTGATCTCCGGGTCGGTGTGCGCGGGTCTGCCATCGTAGTCCTGCTCCTCGTAGAGCCGGAAGCACACGCCGCTCTCGGTCCGCCCGCATCGCCCTTTGCGCTGGTCGGCGCTGGCCTTCGAGATCGGCTCGACCAGCAGCTGCGTCACGCCGGTCCGCACGCTGTACCGGTTCACGCGGGCCACCCCCGCGTCGACGACATAGACGATCCCGGGGATCGTGAGCGAGGTCTCGGCGACGTTGGTCGCGAGCACCACGCGCCGCTGCGGCAGGGTCTGGAACACGCGCTGCTGTTCGGCCGCCGGGAGCCGCGCGTAGAGCGGCAGCACCACCGTATGCGGCAGCGCGCGCTGTTCGAGCTCGGCCACGGCCTCGCGGATCTCCCGCTCGCCGGGCAGAAACACCAGCACGTCGTTGCGCGGATCGAGCTCGGTGATCTCGTTCACCGTGTTGGCCACCGCGTCGGCCATGTCCGCCTCGTCCTCGCGCGGCGGCCGGTACAGCACGTCGACCGGATACGTCCGGCCCGACACCTGGATCACCGGCGCGCCGCCGAAGAACGCGGCGAACCGCTCCGTCTCGAGGGTCGCCGAGCTGACGATCACCCGCAGCTCCGGCCTTCGCGGCAGCAGGCGCTTGAGGAAGCCGAGGAGGAAGTCGATGTTGAGGCTGCGCTCGTGCGCCTCGTCGACGATGATCGTGTCGTAGCCACGCAGCATCGGATCGCCCTGGATCTCGGCGAGCAAGATGCCGTCGGTCATGAACTTCACGTACGAGGTGTTCTTGATCCTGTCGTTGAAACGAATCTTGTAGCCGACGACGTCACCCAACGCGGTGTCGAGCTCCTGGGCCACGCGCGCCGCGACGCTGGTGGCCGCGATCCGCCGCGGTTGCGTGCACCCGATGTACGCATGCGCGGCGCGGCCCATCGCCAGGCAGATCTTCGGCAGCTGCGTCGTCTTGCCCGAGCCGGTCTCGCCCGCCACGATGACGACCGGGTGGGCGTCGATCGCATTCGCGATGTCGATGACCCGGGCCGTGATCGGCAGGTTCTCGGGAAACCTCACCCGATCGCTCAGCTGGAGGCCTGGACGCAGCACGCTCGGGGCGAGCGGCGGCTGTTCGGGAGGCGCGGGCGGTCCAGTCATCGGCGAACCAGGGGACCGGGAGTAGCACCTCGATCGCGCGATGTCGCGGTCGAGCGCTCACCCACGGTGGACGACGGGTCACGCCGCCTATCGTCTTGTTCGGATAGCAGGTGTCTACCGGCGGTTGCCCAGGTCGCGCTTCTATCAACCTGGAATCACAGGTCTTGGCCGCGGCACGGTCGCTGCACGACCAACAACCATGACCAACCAGCCCAGCTCCTTCGAATCGGTATCCTCTGAACAACTCAGCCACGTCACCGGAGGCGGAGGGATCGGCGACATCCTCGGCATGGTCATGGGGGCCGTCCAGGGCGGCGGAAAGCAGAAGGAGAAGGACGACCAGGGCCAGGGCAAAGGCGGCCAAGCTGGGGCTGCTGAAGGCCAAGGCCAAGGCGGCGGCGGAAGCAAGGCGGGAGACATCGCCGGCAAGGTCATTCCGATCATCGGCAAGGTCGCCTCCATGTTCATGGGCGGCGGCGGCCTGTTGGGGTAATCACCGGCGCCTCGGCGCACGACCGACCTCACGGACAGCCTTCACGGCCTGCCGCCTGGTGAGCGCGACTTCGTCGGCTCGCTACACGCCGCGGGCCTGGGCAGGCACCCGACTCTTGCGCAGCTGGTGGGCCTTGAAGGCCGCTTGAAAGCCCATCCCGAGCACGATCGCGGAGATCCACCACAGCCAATTGGTCAGGATCAAGCCTTGGGTCGCGTAGAGCTGGATCGCCGTGTGGACCGCGAAGATGGCCATCGCCGCGTAGATCGCGAACGTGGTCTTCTTGCCCGCGACCGCGGCGAGCACGATGTTGGCGACCCCGGCGATGCCGGTGAACACGACGATGAAATAGGCGAGGTTGACGAGCCGCTTGAACTCGGCCACGCCCTCATCGGCGGACGAGCTGCGCTGGATCGCCTCGTGCAGCCGCGCGATGGTGCCGTAGTTGGCGTACGCGATGTACGCGAAGAAGAGGCCGATCAGCACGAGCGCGATGCGGGCGCGCTGGATGTGCGGGCCCATGAACGCCGCGATCTCGAGCTCGACCAGATCTTCTTGTGGGGGGGCTGAGGTCATCCTGGATGTCCTTTGAGCGACGTGCTGCTGACGTATAGACTGTTTGTCCACCCGTGTCGCGCACCGCGTCGGCGCCCGTACCCGGTCGGTTACCCTCGCCGCCGTGCTACCGATGGTCCGCGCTCCGCTGACGCCGCTCGAGGACCGCGAGCTCCGGATCTGGTTCGCCGATCCTGCTCGCGCGGAGCCCTGGCTACCCGAGTACCTGGCGCTGCTCGATGACGCCGAGCGCGCACGGCACCATCGGCTGCGGTTCGAACGCGACCGCCGCGTGTACCTCGTCGCCCATGCGTTGCTGCGGACCGCGCTGTCCCGGGTCGCCCCGAACGATCCCCGCGCGTGGCGGTTCCACCGGGGAGCGCACGGCAAGCCCGAGCTCGACGATGCCACCATCGGGCTGCGCTTCAATCTCGCGCACACCGACGGATTGGTGATGGTCGGAGTGACGCGCGCGCACGACCTGGGCGTCGACGTCGAGCGCGTCGTGGCCGGACGCGCCACCGGCGAGATCGCCGCGCAGTGGTTCGCGCGACCCGAGGTCGACGCGCTGAGCGGCGCGCCGGCCGAGCGATTCTTCGAGTACTGGACACTCAAGGAGGCGTACCTCAAGGCGTGCGGACTCGGCCTGAGCCGCCCACTCGACGCGTTCTGGTTCGATCTTCGAGGCCCGCGCATCGCGTTCGCGCCGTCGCTCGTCGACGATCCCGAGGCGTGGCAGTTCGCGCAGCTGTTCATGTCGCAGCAGTCGCGGCGCGGCGTGGCCGAGGCCCCGAGCTGTGCGTCCGCGTGGTTCACTGCGGCCCAGGCGTCGAAGAGCGCTGCGACGCGGGCTGAAATCGACCCGCATCGCAGCAGCGCGCGCACGCGTCAGATGGTCAGCCGGAGCGTCAGCAGCACAACCGCGGTCACGTCCGGCCAGCAAGGGCCGAACCAGACTTCCTCGTGTCCGAGATCTTGCGCAACCTGTCCCGCAGCGCCAGGCCCGGCCGCTCGACGAACATGTAGCAGAGTTGCGCCGCGGCGAGGCTCATCGCCGCGCTCACGGCGGCGAAGAGTAACCAGCCAGGCAACCCGGTCATCTGCTCGAAGACCGGCGCTCGCCGCAACTGGACGATGACCAGGGGATGCAGCAGATAGAACGAGTACGAGATCCGGGCGATCCACGCCACCGCGCTCACGCGGCCCAGCCGTTCGAGTGGTTCGTAGTGCACGATTCCCAGGATCACGAGCAGTCCACAACCCAGAGCAAATACGGACACGTCGAACTGGCTGTCGTGGAATTGCATCCACCCTGCTGCGGCCAGGACAAGTACCGCCATCAGGGCGATCACGTGGCGCCCCCTGCTCATCGCGCCGAGGATCCTCGGCGCTCGAGCCAACCAGGCCAGCACCACGCCAACCAGCAGTCCGTCCGTTCGCCACGTCGAGAGCTTGATCTGCAGCGGCTCTCCCCGGCAGAGGAGTACCGTTCGCCACGCAAAGAGAGCGAGCCCGACTCCGATCACCAGCGGCATCACGGTCCGGCGCAGCTGCAGCTTCTTGGCGAAAAGCAGCAGGATGGGCAGGGCCAGGTAGAAGTGTTCCTCGACGGCCAGCGACCAGCTGTGGTTGAAACGCGGCAACTGGCCAGGGGCGTAGGCGTAGCTCTGGAAGAAATAGAGATACGGGGCGAACGTCGCAAATGCGTGACCGGTGAGAACCTCTTTCCCGAGGTAGATGAGGAGCGTCACGTAGTACGCCGGCAACGTGCGGAACCAGCGGTCGCGCCAGAACTGGACGAGGCTCACCTGGTCGTTGTCGAAATAGGCGCGCAGCGCGATGCTACCGATCAAGTAACCGCTGAGGACGAAGAACAGATCCACGCCCCGCGCGCCCACCTCGGCAACGCCCCAGAAGGCCTGACTCAGCAACGGGAGATGGTGCTCGAACACCGCCAGGACCGCGACGGTGCGAAGCGCGTCGAGGCTCGCGTTGCGCGCGGAATCGCCCATCCGTGGGCGCGAACCTACCACGGCGGCGGCCTGTGACTCACAGCGACGTCATGGTTGAGCTGATCAACGCCGCAGCGCGCGCACGCGTCAGATGGTCAGCCGGAGCGTCAGCAGCAGCGTGTTCGCATCGGTCGGCGTTGCCGCGCTGCCTCGGGGCTTGTTCCACAGCGACGCGTAGCGCAGCCCGACCGACAGGTACGTCGGATCGAGCGCGTACGACGCCGCGGCGTTGAAGTACCGCGCGGTGTTCGCGAGCGTGGCCGAGAAGTCCTGCTTCACGTCGGAGAACAGGACGCCGGCGCCGACCCGCCCGAACGTTCCCTCGCCACCGACGGACCAGACCCGGGCCTTGTACGCGGTGTCGGAGAGCATGGTCAGATCGGGGATCGGCAGCTGGTCGTTCGTGCGGCGCGCATAGCTACCCATGACGCTCACGTACGGCAGCCGCAGCCGCCCGCTGAGCCGCGCGTTGGACCCCGCGATGTGGACGTCGGCATCGGACTGGACATCGATGTCGACGCTGTAGACCTGGAGTCCGGCACGCAGATCGAGGCCGACCTTGTCGGCGAAGTCGACCTCGTAGGTCAGCGACGGCGAGTAGGTCTGGACCTCGATGTTCGAGCCCGGGAAGCCGTTCGAGAGCGCGCGCAGCGGCGACGTGAACAGCGTCCCATTCGAGCTGACGTTGCCACCAAACCCGAACGACAGGCTCGTGATCAGCGGGTTGCCGGACGTGTAGTGCATGCCGAGCGTGAGCTTGCCCGGCATCCCGAGCTGGTCGAGATACGGGGCGTGGACCCGCAGCATCACCCCCTGACTCATGTTGAAGCCGCTGAACAGCAGCGGATCTCGGACGTACGGATCCATCCCGAACAGATCGAAGACCTGCGATGGCACGTAATCGACGCTCGCCGGATCCGACACGATGCCGGCCGATAGCTCGACGCCCCAGCGCCGGAGGCGGATGTAGCTCTCGCGCGCCTGCAGCGATGCGGTGCCTTCCCACACGCCGGTCCCGACCGGACCCCCGTTGGTGATCGAGAACCCGAGGTCGCGCTGGAGCTGCAGCCCGAACTCGACGTAGCTGTTGAGCGCGCCCTCGAAGCCGAACCGGCTCATCGCGAGCGTCGTGGTGCGATGGTCGAGCTCGGGGTTACCTTTGTTCTTCGGGAAGTACGCGGCGACCGCGCCCGCGATGGCGATCACGGGCTTGAACCACGCGCCGACTTCGTCGTTGCGATAGATGATGAACCGCCGCTCGCCACCGCGGTCCGCGCTCACGCCGAGGGCCGCCAGCGCAGGATCGCGCGGGGCCGGCGTGGGAGCGACGGCCCGTGGGGCGAGCGCGGGCTCGAGGTCGGGTGGAACCGGGGGGTCACCCGGTGGCACCGGTTGGACAGGTCCGGCCGCGTCGGGCGGACCGGGCGGCGAAACCGACGGATCGGCGGGCGCCGGTTGCGCGTGAGCGAGCGCGGCGACGCCGAGCGTCGCGACGATCGCGGACCGGGAGATGAACTGGCGCATGATCGCTCTCTCTCGCGGGCTCAGTCAGCCAGCTTGCTGAGGATCAGCGCCATGCCAGCGTCGGACCGCGCGGAACCGAAGTGGCTCGCAAAATACCCATTGTTGTTGAGGAAGTAGTAGCCCGAGCGATCGTAGTCATCGAGCGTCAACAGCTTGTTGTCGATGCAACCCTGCACGTCGAGCGACGACGCGGCCTCGGACACGAACTCGTCCTGAAACGCGCCACCGGAGATATCGACCATCGTCACCGTCGTGTACTGGACCGTGTTGCCGCCGCAGGCATTGCGATCGCCGAACGCGTAGTCGCCGTCCGCGCACGGCGTCGCCCAGATGTCCCCGGGGCCGTTGTTGGCGCTGCTGAAGTACGTCGGCGTGAACGCCGCGCGGTCACCCATCTCGCAGAGCACCGTGATCTTCATGTTGGTCGAGGTCACGTCGCACTTGTTCCCGTTGACCACGCCATGATTCGCGCCCGACAGGAAGATCGCGTCCTTCACCTGCGCGTACGGGTTCACGCTTCCGGGGACGCTCGCCTTGAACTCGTTGTAGAGCCGGCGGAGGGCATCGCGGATCTCGGTCGTGCCGAGGGAGTGACCGATCAGCGAGACCTTGCGGGTCGGGTTCGCCTTCATCACGGCCTTGATCATCGACTGCAGCATGGGGACGCCCCAGCCATGGTCCATGTTGGAGAACCCGTTGGTCTGGCTGTCGTAGCCGGTCATCGCCGACACGCGATCGGTGCGACCGTCGAACGCGTAGACCTTGTAGCCCGCGGCGACCAGCTTGGTCGCGAGCTGCGCGCGCGGCGTCGCATCGACGGTGAAGCTGAGGCCACCCGACGATTGGATCGTCGTGTTGGCGATCGACGGCTTCGAGAACTCCTCGAACGACGACACACCGGACGAGTTGCCGTGGACCAGGATGACGATGGGCTTCGTGGTGTCTTCGGCCGCCTGCGTGTACTCCTTCGCGGCGCAGGTGTAGCCCGGGATCACCGCGGGGATGCCTGCGGGCGCGAGCGCGGCGTTGCCGGTCGAGAACGGCTCCGAGTTCGCCGCCGTGTACTCGGTGCGCGGCAGGCAGCCGACGTGCACCGAGAGGTCGTCGCGGTAGTGGCCACCGAAATTTGCCGAGGCCTGATCGCCCGTGGTG
>WBZN01000666.1_pt1 | contig 24457 bp, 15 predicted proteins | sample 5204281 | NCBI WGS metagenome assembly WBZN01 (sample SAMN12344347, study PRJNA552823) | activated sludge metagenome | biome: Activated sludge suspended growth; feature: Nitrification reactor; material: Wastewater; isolation source: activated sludge from nitrification reactor of wastewater... | reverse complement strand
CAACTGTTGGAAGTCTCAGTCAACTGGATGATTTGAGTGGATTGACTTGTTTGATCGTGGGTGACGATGCCGGTCTGAGCAACGATCTTGCGGTCTACTTGCGTAGTGCCGGAGCAGAAGTGGAACAGGCGCAGGATGTCGACACCGTCAGTGAGCGTATTCGCGGCCTGCCTCCTGGATTGTGGCTGGTTGTCATTGATGCGGGCCAAGCTGAACCTGCTATAGAGGAATTGCGATCGGCTTTTGCAGCACGCTCCGAAGCGATCAAGCAGAACACCAAAACCAAGACGACAGCGATGAAGGATGATGTCGAGCCCCGTTTCATTGTCATCAAGCGCGGACGCCGTCGCCAGGCGCGTATCGAGGATGTCGATATCGTGACCCTGGATGGTGATGTGATGTATCGGCAGTCTTTATTGCGAGCCATGGCGATTGCCGCTGGCAGGGCTGAGGTTATGGAAGAGAAGGATTCACCGGTCAAGACATTGCAGACCGAGCATCCGGTGATTTCCCGCGAAGAAGCACTGCGTCAGGGTACTTTGATCCTGGTTGCCGAAGATAATGACATCAATCAGAAAGTGATCAAGCAGCAGCTAAATTTACTGGGGTTTGCGGCGGACATTGCCAACAATGGTCGTGAAGCGCTGAAACGATTGCAGTCGTGTCCTTATGGCTTGTTGCTGACCGATTTGCACATGCCGGAGATGGATGGTTTTGAATTGACACAAAATGTCCGCACGCTGGAGTCCCGGCATAAACATATGCCTATTGTTGCGTTAACAGCCAATGCGCTGAAAGGGGAGCGTGAGCATTGTTTGAGTGTCGGCATGGATGATTATTTGAGCAAGCCCGCACAATTGGAGGATTTGCGAGTGATTCTGGAGAAATACCTGCGACGCGATCCAATCAGTCCTTTGACGGCACCACCGACGTCAATTCCTGTGCAAATACAAAACCCAGATGCGTCCGATCTGCCTGTAGATGTTCATGTTCTGGAGCAATTGATCGGTAATGATCGGGACACGATCAATGAAATGCTGCAGGATTTTCAGGTGAGCGCAACCAGTATGCTGGAAGCGCTACACATTGCCTTCCATGCGGGACAGTATGCCGAAGTCGGTCGGATTGCACACAAACTGAAATCATCGGCGCGATCGATTGGGGCATTGGAGCTGGGTGAAATAGGCGCCAAAATGGAGCAAGCTGGTAAAAACAATGATGCCAAGACATTGACTGCATTGTCGCCTGGCTTGGAGACCGAATGGGTCAAAGTGAATGCTTATCTGAAATCATTGTGCAATTCTGACGGTCAGGCCAAATAAACCGCTAAATGTTGCGATGATTCAACTTACAGGGGAGGGCGTGGGATCAAACCGGCCTCGACTCGTTTCTGCCATTCGGTGATCCAGTTCATGAATTCATTGGCTTGCAGTGGTTTGGATACGAAGTTTCCTTGTGCCAGATCGCATCCGGTTTCCTGCAATAACTCCCAGTCATCCTGATCTTCAACGCCTTCAGCAACGACTTCCATGTTGAGCTGCTTTGCCATAGCCAGACTGGCATCATAAATTGCCCGCAGCGTGCTGTCAGTCCAGGCACGATGCACGAATCCCTGGTCGATTTTCAGTTCATCAAATGGAATATCACGCAATTGCGCCATGGAGGAATGTCCGGTGCCAAAGTCATCGATCGACAAATGGAACCGCTTGAGCCGCAGGCGACTCAGAATTTCTAGTGGTACCCTGGCATCGGCTCCCATCACCTGGCTTTCCGTGACTTCCAGTACGATTTTTTGCGGTGACAGTCCTGCCTGGGTGACAAGGTTGACGACCAGATCCTGGAAATCCAGTGATGCCAGATTGTCCATGGATACATTGATGGCCACACGAATTGACAATCCGTTCTGTTGCCAGATCTTGGCTTGCTGTAGAGCCTCGGTCAGTACCACGGTTGTCAGATCGTTAATCAGATGACATCGCTCTGCGATGGCGATGAACCGATCGGGAGAGATCAAGCCATCCTTGGGATGATGCCAGCGGACCAATGTCTCGACACCGATGATCTCGCCTGTGGATACAGAAACCTTGGGTTGGTAGTAATTGACCAGCTCGTGGTTCGCAATGGCTTTGCCGAGATCAGCGGCAGTGTATGTTTTTCTTTTGGGATCCGACGACGGATCGGTATTGTGAATGCCCGACTGGCTGACCATTGCAAACAGCTTGTCCGCGTCAACGGGTTTATGCAGATAACCCAGCATCGGTATCTGATGGGCATGTACCAGTTTCTCGGCTGTTTTGAGCATACGTTCGTCTTCTCCGCTGACTAGAATGAGATCGCCGTGATATTGCCGATCCACCAGATAGCGGACGAATTCGATGCCGTCCATGTCTGGCATGTTGAGGTCCAACAATATCAGATCGGGATGGGTTTCGATGTGATCCAGTTTTTTTAATGCATCCTGACCATTATCATAAGCGCTGACATTGATATAACCTTGCTTTGCCAGTGTTTTTGTCAACAGCTTGAGCATGAAGCTGTCATCGTCAAGAATCAGGATCTTGAGTGTTGAAGCGTTGGTCATAGTGGATGAATTGACTTCATTATGTGTGCTGCGAAGAATTTGGGCTTGCCAAGGTCATGATCATACACCGTGTGGTGGTCTAACTGGTAGTGATGAGGGGATTATCGTGCGCTTGAATGTGTCGGCGTAAAATCCTATTTGCCGTGATCGATGTTGTTTTTGTTGCACTTAAGATATTTCAGAGCCTGCCATACGGTTCTGACATCGACCCGTTTTTGGGGTAAGAGTAACGAAATCATGATCTCTTCGGTGGCTGCATACAGGCAGAACAGGATGGCAATATCCAGTATCCATGTGATTTGTGCAGAGAACAGCAGAACATACCCGGTAATGGTGAGGGCTACAGCCAGTTTGACACTCCAGGTATGATAGCTGCTGATGGTATGAAATTTGATCAGGCTTACGATGACGGGCAGGGTGAAACTTGCCACGATGAGTATGAAGGATTGTTTTTCGCGAAGTACGGTCTCTGGCCATAAAATCCAGGTACAAATAGCCATCGTTGAGTAAATTAGAAAATCGCCCACACTGTCCAGTTGCGATCCGACAGGGGTGATTTGATTGAAATGCCTGGCGAGAAAACCATCCAGAATGTCGGTAAACACGGCAAATACGATCGCAGCCAGATACCAGTCGGGTTGTTGCGCCAATGCAAAATAGAGTAGTGCAGGCGCGACCAGAATTCGAATTAGACTGATAAGATTGGGTAAATTGAAATTTCGATTTTCAGGATAAGTCATCATAATAGCTTTTGTTTAAAACTATTGACTCCATAATGTCACCAGATCACATCTGGACACTTTTTTATAAAAAGGTATGAACGCCAAGACTGAAAGTTCCGATGAAAAGTGCGGAGTCGAATCGACGCATTCAATCCGAGTTGTGACATATAACATCCATAAAGGATTCAGTGCTGCCAATCGGCGTTTTGTACTGCATGAAATCAAAAAATCATTACAAAACGTCAATCCTGATATTGTTTTTTTACAGGAAGTTCAAGGTGAGCGCAAGACAGCCACAAATCATTTTGTTGACTGGCCCAATACACGGCAATTTGAATTTCTGGCGGATCAGGTCTGGCAGCATCACGCTTATGGCAAAAATGTAATTTATAAAAAAGGGCACCACGGTAACGCTATACTCAGCAAGTATGCTTTTGTGGACTGGGAAAATATCAATGTCTCGCCACTCCGGTCTGCAAGTCGCAGTTTATTGCACGGATTGATTCAGGTTCCCGGTCATGAACAGAAGATTCACATCATCTGCGTGCATTTTGGTTTGTTCGAGTTGGAAAGGGAACGGCAATTGTCAATTCTGGCCAAGCGTATTCGCTCCCATGTACCTGATCAAGATCCATTGATTATCGCGGGTGATTTTAACGATTGGCGCGTCCGTGCTGAAAATCATTTGCACCAGGATTTGGGAGTCAAGGAGGTTTTTAAAAAAATTCATGGCATGCATGCACGAACCTTTCCGTCATGGTTGCCGATGCTTTCGATGGATCGTATCTATTTCAGGGGATTGAAAGTGATGAATTGTACTCAGCTGAATGGATTGCCATGGCGCCATCTGTCAGATCATATCCCGTTGCTTGCAGAATTTGGGCTGATAGGAGCCGCATAAAATGGATCAATGTTTAACTAAGGGATTGAAGCGGTAGAGAACGGAGGGAAAAAGGACTAACCACTCTCAACTCATATTGACTGAGTGGTTAGTCTGCGAGGATTAGTGACCGGACTGACGCATGTGTTTCATGGCTTCTTCAGTATGTTTTGCAGATTCTGGGCCATGTCCCATTTCGGCATGTTTGATGGCTTCTTCCAGATGCTTGACGGCTTCATCCATGTGTTTGTGCGCTTCTGCATGTTCTTTTCCAGCCGCTTTGGCATGGGCGAGACTGTCTTTTGCATGCTGCAATGATTCTTTGGCATGACCCATTTCACCGTGTGCCTGCGCTTTTCCAGCGTGCTCCATGGCTTCCGAGGTGTGTCCAGCATCTGATGCGAAGGCTGGAGAGCTAGTGACAAGTATTAATGTTGCTGTTGCAAGGGCGGTATGTAAGGCTCGCATGATTATTACTCCTTTTCTATGCAGGTTTATTAAATATGCTTCTACATGTAGCAATCGTACTGGTCCGATGGTGTATATCCAAATTACGTACCAAGTGGCGTTTATCGTTCAGTACATGATTGATGTTATATCACAAATTCTGGGAAAAAATAACAATACACCGGTGTAATTCTTAATTCCTGAATGTAAGACAATGAATAATCGAATTAATGAATTCTATTGTGACAAGAATCATGTGCTATGGCGAGTGATCATGCACATGACACGATCTGCTTAAATCGTCGATCGCGATATGACAAATGCCTGCTTTCGTTCGACTCATTCGTACCAGGAAGCACGAACTCATCAAGAAAAGGACTGATGAGATACTTTTAATGGAACACTCCTACTCCCATTACATGAAATGATTTCCAATCCAGTGATGACTGGCCTGATTTCATCATTGGTATGTTTTTAGTACAACCCTACTAAAAGTTAAGTCAGGCTGTCACTTATTTCCCGCACCGAATCTCCTTACCATGCCTGCAAAAGCTGGAATGCAATTTGAGCCAGCTTAAAAGTAACTGCTTGAGAATTGTAGGGCAGCGATTGTCAAGGTAGGTAAGGCTTCTCGGTCAAGCTACTTCAAAACTTAGAAGACAATCGAAGATATCGTTATTTTCTCGCATGCCGAGTTTTTCCACTTAGAAAGCTCGAAGTATCTATTTACCAGTTGTATCGATACGAGCATGAAGAAAGATATTCGCCGTGGCTTGCTGCACCAATTCAAGAGCATTGAGAAATCGTGTTTCTTACTGGTCGTGATGATGGAAGTTGTACTCGCACAAATGGAGTGAGTCATCGAGACATAACTATAAGGTGTATTAAAAATGGCGAATTTTAGCAGAACTGATCTTGATTTCATTCTTCAGCAGATTCTTATTTTTGAGGGCGATACAGAGGCGCAGCTTGGTGGAACGTTTGATTCGCTGCCTGGATTGGTGGGTAGTCCGCTACTTTCGAGCGGATTTCGTTATGTCAATGGATCCTATAATAACCTGATACCTGGACAAACCCTGTTTGGGTCAGCCGATCAAGTGTTTCCACGTTTATTAACGCCAGAATTCAGACCGGCTGACGAGGTGCCGGCAGGGTTTGGTATGCCTGGCCAACCAGAGGGCAGCGCCACGTCCTACTCTCAAACCAAGGGTTTTGTGTTTGATACACAACCCAGAACCATCAGTAACCTGATCGTGGACCAGACAGCAGCCAATCCGGCCGCTGTGGCTGCAGCAAACCAAACGAGTGGTTCCACGCTGGTCGATGGTACACGCATGGATGGAACGCCTTTTCAAACCTACTTTATTCCGAATGTGACGCCAAATCTGGGAGCAGATGCACCATTCAACTCCTGGTTTACGTTGTTCGGCCAGTTCTTTGATCATGGTCTGGATCTGGTCAACAAAGGTCAAAGTGGCACGGTATTTGTTCCATTGCAGGAAGATGATCCTTTGTATAACCCCAATCCGGGGGCACCGAATTTTATGACATTGACACGGGCCAGTAACTTGCCGGGTCCGGATGGTGTCGTGGGTGACGATCCTTCGACACCGTCAATCGATGAAAGCGCCGATGATATTCACGAGCACCGTAATCAAACCACACCGTTCATAGATCAGAATCAGACCTACACCTCTCATCCTTCGCATCAGGTTTTTTTGCGTGAATACGAACTGGATTTGAATGGCAAGCCGGTTGCTACAGGTCGATTGCTAGAAAGTAGTGATACGGGTGATGGTTTGCCTACCTGGGCGGATATCAAAGCGCAAGCGCACGAGATGTTGGGTATCAACCTGACTGACGCCGATCTGACCAATTTGCCTCTGCTACGAACCGATAGTTACGGTAAGTTCATTCCGGGTCCGAATGGTTTTGCACAACTGATAACCGGTGTGGGTGCAGATCAGATTGCCAATACACCAGATGACGATGTCGTTGAGGGCGATCCGGCTGCCAATGGTGGTCTGGGTGTGGATGTTCCAAGCAATGTAATACGCACGGGACATGCTTTTCTGGATGACATTGCGCATAATGCAGCGCCGCTCAAATCCAATGGCACGATGAAAATCGCTGATGCAGACGATGTCATCAGTACCGGTCCAATAGCGTCGGGAGAATATGATGATGAACTGTTGGATGCGCACTTCATTACCGGTGATGGTCGTGGCAACGAAAATATCGGTCTGACGACGGTTCACACCATTTTTCACGCTGAACATAATCGCACGATTCAGCATATCAAGGACTTCGTTACAAGCAGCGGTGATTCTGCGTTCCAGGCCGAATGGCATTTGCCAGATGGTTCCTGGAATGGCGAGCGTTTGTTCCAGGCTGCGCGATTTGCAACCGAAATGCAGTATCAGCATCTGGTGTTCGAGGAATTTGCCCGTAAAGTGCAACCCAATGTTGATGCTTTTGCGGCTTACAACAGCTCTATCGATCCTGCCATCATGGCCGAATTTGCGCATGTCGTATATCGCTTTGGGCACTCAATGTTGACCGAAACAGTGGCCAGAACCAACGCCGATGGCACGCCCAACGATATTGGACTGATCCAGGCGTTCCTGAATCCGGTCGAATTTGGCGAAGGGTATACCAATCATATTGATGCAGCCAGCGCAGTGGTTCGAGGCATGACCAATCAAGTGGGAAATGAAATTGACGAATTCATGACCGAGGCGTTGCGAAACAACCTGGTCGGTTTGCCGCTCGATCTGGCAGCAGTGAATATCACCCGTGGAAGAGATGCGGGGATTCCGTCGCTCAACGACGCACGGCGCATGTTCTACGAAGATACCGGACACAATAGTGCACTACTGCCTTATGAAAGTTGGAATGATTTCGGGCAAGCCATTCGCCATCCCGAATCACTGGTTAATTTCATCGCAGCTTATGGCACACATTCGAGTATTACCAATGCAACCACAATGGCGGACAAGCGCGCTGCAGCCGAATTGATCGTCAACGGCGGCGATGGCGCGCCAGAGGATCGCATCGATTTCCTCAATAGTACCGGTGCTTACGCCAATCTAATTTCCGGAGAAATTATCACCGGATTGGACGATGTTGATTTCTGGATCGGTGGTTTGGCGGAGGAACAAATGCCATTTGGCGGTTTGCTGGGTTCGACGTTCAATTTCGTGTTTGAAACGCAAATGGAGAAATTGCAGGACGCCGATCGTTTCTACTATCTGGAAAGAACGGCTGGTCTCAATTTCCTGACCGAGCTCGAACAGAGTTCTTTTGCCGAGTTGATCATGCGCAATCTGCCGGATGTGAAGCACTTGCCGATGAATGTCTTTTCGACACCGACCTATACCTTTGAAGCTGGCAATGTGGGAGGTAGTGGCGCCATTCAGGATGATCCTGCAACGCCTTACGACGAATCGCAATTGCTGGTTCGCGATAACACGCTGGGAGCCAATACGATTCGCTACAACGGTCAGGGACATGTAGTCATGGGAGGTACGTCGGGAAATGACCGGCTGCGTTCTGATTCAGGAGTGGATACGCTGTGGGGGGATGAAGGCAACGATCGTCTCGAAGGAGGAGCCGATAACGATTTCCTCAATGGTGGCACTGGCGACGACATCATAACCGATGCCTCGGGCGATGACACGATCAAAGGTGGAGATGGTAACGATGTCATTAATGGTGGCCCTGGCCTGAATGTGCTATTCGGTGGTGCCGGAAATGATTTCGTCGTGACTGGAAATGACGCATCGGAAGTATTTGCCGGAGCAGGTAACGACTTTCTCTTTGGGAACACACCCAACGCAACCATGATGGGCGGCGAGGGTGATGACTGGCTGGAGAACGGTGCAGCCGCTGCCATGCCGGGTGATAATGCCGATCCTTTTGGACGTGACCCGGTACGCGGCAATGATGTATTCATTGGTGCCGGCAGTCTCGATGTATTCAATGGTGAAGGCGGGGATGACATCATGAATGGCATGAGCGGTGCCGACAGAAGTGACGGTGGCAGCGGCTTCGACTGGGCTGTGACCGACGGTGACAACACACCAGCCAATATCGATCTGCTGCTGAATGTGATTCCTGGTCCTTTTATCCCCACTGCAGATCGTTTCAATTTTGTAGAAGCGGCTTCTGGATGGAATTTGAACGATACCATACTGGGCGATGACAATACCTTTGTCGAACTCGAACTGGTCGATCCGATCACCGGGCAGAATAATGCGCTAAACAATGTGAATAATCCTGCAAGCGGCGGACACAGTGCTGCTGACCGTATCGCACAGATAACCGGGCTGAGCACCATACTGGGTGGAGCGTTGTCCTTCAATGCCGGCAACATTCTGTTGGGTGGTGGAGGCAGTGACCTGATCCAGGGACGTGCAGGAGACGATATTATCGATGGCGATGCCTGGGTGAATCTACGAATCAGTGTTCGGGATGTCAATAATCCGAATCTGGAGATCGATTCGTACGAGAACATGACCGGCTCTCTCAGATCGAAGATGCAGAACGGTGTCTACAATCCGGGTCAGCTCAAGATTGTGCGAGAAATCAAATATACCGCGGATGGAGCCGATACGGCCGTATTCCAGGATGTCCTCGCCAATTATATTCTGTCTTTCAGCTCCAACGGCACGGTGTTTGTCGATCATGTCAATCCTCCACAAGGAGGCGGTGGCGTCAGGGATGACGGTAGTGACACAGTACGTAATGTTGAACGGTTGCAATTTGCCGATCGGATCGCATTCATTGGTACCCCTGGTGACAACAATATCGTCGGGACGGCAGCGGATGATTCACTTTACGGTGCGGCTGGCAACGATACGCTGAATGGCGCCAATGGCATCGACACGTTGATAGGTGGAAACGGAAACGATACCTATGTGGTGGATACCACGACCGACATTATCACTGAAACTGCAAGCGGCGGTAGCAGCGACACGGTGCAAAGTTCAGTAACTTATACGTTGGGCAACAATGTCGAGAATCTGACCTTGACCGGATCGAACCCAATCAACGGTACCGGTAATGCTGTCAATAATATCCTGCTGGGTAATTCCGCCAACAATACGCTGAATGGTCTGGGGGGCAACGATACGCTGAATGGCCTGGGAGGTGTAGATATCCTGGTTGGCGGGCTAGGAAACGATACTTATGTCGTGGATACCAATACGGTCACGATCACGGAGAATTCAGGCGGTGGGACCGATACCGTCCAGACTTCGATTGCATTGACTCTCGCCACAAACGTGGAGAATCTGACCCTTGTCGGCAGCGATGCGATCAGTGGCACAGGTAATACTCTCAATAATATCCTGACCGGCAACAGCAACGACAATATGTTGAGCGGACTGGGCGGGAATGACATTCTGATCGGTGGAGATGGGGTAGATGCACTTCTGGGTGGTGCTGGCAACGATACGTATGTCATCGATGCCAATGACACGATAACCGAGCTTGCCGCGGAAGGCACTGACACCGTACAGACCACCTTTACTTACACGCTGGCGACCAATTTCGAGAAGCTGACACTCACGGGAACGGATGCCATCAATGGTACGGGAAACAGTGTAATCAATACGATTGTTGGGAATGACGGCGACAATATTCTCGATGGCTTGGCTGGTGGCGATTCGCTGGATGGTGGCAAAGGTAACGATACGCTGATTGGCGGTGCAGGACCCGATAGCCTTACGGGTGGATTGGGTGCAGACAAGTTCACCTATGCCCTAATCGGACATTCGACAAGTGCTGCACGGGACAACATTGTCGATTTCATCAGTGGAACAGACACCATCGATCTACAACAGATCGATGCCAATTTTGCAATTGGCGGTAACCAGACATTCACATTCATTGGAGACGCACTCTTCACTGGCGCTGGCCAGGTTCGCTACGATTTCGTTACGGGACTTCTGGAAGCCAACGTAAATGCCAATCTGGCAGCAGATTTTCAGGTTCAACTGACTGCAGCGCCAGCATTGTCAGAATCGGACTTGATTCTATAGCGCACCAACCACGGAGCATGCAGTTTTAGGAACAGACAAACATATCGACACACTTGATGACACTGAGTCCTGATGAGTGGCACGGTAGCAGTACTCAGTGATCGAAAGTAAATTGGATTAAGGAAATTACCATGAAAAAAAATGACCAAGAATCAACACAAACATCGGATACTCAAGTAAATGTATCCAGACGTACCTTTTTCAAGTCGGCAGGCGCAACTGTTTTGGCCGCACCAGCCATTCTCACATCAAAGAAAAGCGTGGCGCAGGTCGTAGCACCGCCGCCCAGTCCACCGACAACGCCGTGGTTGGAAGAATTGCCTGATGCTGTCGATCCATTACCCCAGACCGATCTTTTGAATAGCACATTGCCACCGCCGCAAATGGCTGCAAATACAGCTGTCGGAGAATGTGGACGTAACAACCATCAGCGCTGGATGGATTTTTTTGGAAATCCGGTACTACAGTCAGGGCAGGCAGACTTGTATGAACTCAAGGTCAGAGCCAATTACAGTCACCGTTTCCATCCTGAATATCCAGACCAATTGGTTTGGAATTATGAAGGTGTTGGCGCGAATGACCAGCCTATTCATAATCCGACGTTTCATGCACGCTACGGTCGTCCTATCATCGTGCGTTTGCATAATGAGTTGCCACAGAATCATACTGGATTTGGTACACCCGAGATCAGCATGCATTTGCATAATTTGCACACGCCATCGGAGAGTGATGGTTTCCCGGGCGATTATTTTAGTCCGCACAAATCGGGTCCGACGCTGACTGCACCTGGTATGTACAAGGATCAGTTTTATCCGAATATCTACGCCGGTTACGATGAATTTCCCAAAGGGCCTGGCAATCCTGTCGGTGGCGATGTAAGGGAAGCACTGGGTACCCTCTGGTACCATGATCATACCTTGGATTTCACTGCTGCCAATGCAAGCCGTGGCATGGCGGGTTTCTATCTGATTTATGATGATCTGGATTCGGGAAATGAGCATGACCCCAATCCCGCTGCACTGAGACTGCCAAGCTACCCTTATGATTATCCAATCGCCTTCCAAGATAAGCGTTTCGATTCAAATGGTATTCAGATTTTTGATCAGCTGGATCCGGAAGGTACTTTCGGTGACAAGGTGGTGGTCAATGGCAAGATCGAGCCAGTATTAAAAGTGGCACGCCGCAAATATCGTCTTCGCTTGCTTAATGCCGGACCGGACCGGTTTTACGAATTCTATCTGGTCAACGGCGCCAATGTGGTGCAAAGATTTACTTACATTGCCAACGACGGCAATCTTTTGCCTGCACCGTTGCTAAATCAAACCAACGTTAGACTAGGTGTGGCCGAGAGGGGCGATATCGTTGTCGATTTCTCGCAATATGCACTGGGAACGGAACTCTATCTGGTCAATCGGTTGGATCAAACCACGACTCGTGGACCGGGTGCAGTGGTTACACCTGGAACCCGGGTGCTTAAAATCGTGGTGAATCGCGATCCTTCGGAACCGGATGTCAGCCGCGTGCCGAGTGTTTTACGCCCCATACGCAGACCCACGGCAGCAGAAATTGCGGCTGCACCGGTCCGAAAATGGACATTCAATAGAACCCGGGGTTTGTGGACCATCAACAGCAAGCTGGTCAATGTCAGTTCGGCGGGTGCTCACATCGAGAAAGAAGGCATGGAGATCTGGGATATCGATAACCCCAATGGCGGTTGGAGTCACCCAGTGCACATCCATTTCGAGGAAGGTCATATTCTGCAAAGATTCAGAAATGGTGTTGCTGTGGCAGTTCCGCCGCATGAGAGGGGTCGAAAGGATGTCTATGTATTGGGACCCAATGAGCGGATCCGCCTGTTCATGCGTTTTCGTGATTTTCCAGGTAAGTATGTCATGCACTGCCATAACATGATTCACGAAGATCACGCCATGATGGTGCGTTGGGATATTGTGGAGTAATAGGAGCTATCGATCATGAATAAAGAGAGAACGACAATGAATACACGTAGAGAAATGCTTGCTGGCATAGGTCTGGCAACACTGGGTTTGGTTGGTTTGAATGCAGCTTGGAGCAAACTGGGTACAACGGCGGATACGCTCCGTTCAGCGGCACTTGGCGATGCCAATCCGTTCCCCAATGTGGAGCTGATGACGCATGAAGGTGAGATAGTGCGTTTCTATGATGACTTGATACGCAACAAGGTGGTTGCAATCAATATGATGTATGCACAATGCACGGGAATCTGCCCGATGGCGACAGCCAATCTGTTACAAGTGCAGGATATGCTGGGTGAAAGAGTTGGACGTGACGTGTTCATGTATTCGATCACGTTGCAACCTGAACTCGATAATTCTGCTGGCTTGAAACGGTATGCAGAACGCCATGGCATCGGATCTGGCTGGAAATTTCTGACTGGAGATCCAGCCGATATTGAGTTATTGCGTTATAAGCTCGGCTTTTTTGATCGTGAAGCGGGTCTCGACGATGTTAAAGAGAACCATACGGGCATGGTACGGATCGGAAACGATGCGGTAAACCGCTGGAGCATGGCACCATCGTTAGCCGAGCCCCGGCAAATCATGGCCACGATCAATCATCTTGATCCCAAAGCCATACATACACATATCGCACAGGGTTGATTGGGTTAGATCTTTACACAGTAATTGAAGCAGTGAGCGTGGTCATCTTGTGCTGAATGACAGATAGATTGATGCACATTCCTTGGCAATGCTCACTACTTCAGTTGATTCGTAAGTTTGGATCGCCAGACTGTGCTGGCTTTCCTGATACGTTTATGATTTGACTGCATCTTTCATGATTAGAACCAGTTTTATCCGATCGGAAATATGCAGTTTGCGAAAAATCTCAGTTAAATGAGCCTTGACCGTGCGCTCGGTAATGGCAAGCTGTTGAGCAATTCGTTTGTTGCTTTCTCCGTAACCAACGCGCATGGCAATCTCGTATTCGCGACGAGTGAGGTTTTCCAGAAGCCGGTTGATTGCAAGTTCAACCCTGTTTTTTTCATTGGTTACCTTGACCAGTTCATTCAGAATCTGGCTGGTTAATGACCGGCGTATCCATAAATCACCTTGTCTGACGACCTGAATGACGCGACTGATTTGCCGTGGTGGCATGTCGTTGGAGCAGCACCCCTTTGCGCCGGCTTTGAACAGATTCCATTCGGTTTCACCCGGTAATTCCGGGTTGAAAACGATAATCTTCAAATTCTTGTGGAGGTTGGTGATGTCGAGGATCGAGCGGGAATGATTGAATCCCGGCAATTCATAATCCAGTAGCAGTATTTCCGGATCAGTGTGCTTGAGTTTGTCACAGAGTGAATCAAAATGATGACATGTGGATAACGTGGAAAAATCCAGTATTGCCTGTTCCCAGTGAAATAAAATCGATTTATTTGCGCTGGCGAGAAGTATCAAAGGCTTTCCTCTCGTATCTCATTCTGAAAGGCGGTTACGATCTGCTCCATGATTTTTCCCTGCATTTTGCGCGAAATCCAGATTTCTCCCTGATCCACTGCCTTGACGACTTTTGATAGATCCAGGGAGTTCAAGTCACTCACAATGAAACCGCGGGCGCCACTGGCCAGCGCCCTGAACAGGTAGTCATCCCTAACTGTTTCATTGATTAACATGATTGCATGAGTATCCGGACAAAGATATTGCAATGCCAGCAAGAAATCACAGTATTCTTCAATGGAATTGTTAGCGTTGACCAATAACACTCTCGGGCTCAAACGTTTAATTCTGGCCAGAGCGTTATCAATGACTGTCATTTCATGGCGCGATTCCTGACGGCGTTCAAGCGGGGAATTGTAACTGGATTCATTGTCGATCAATAATTTAATTTGTTTGTTATCTTGTTGGATCAGCTTATCAACAGAAATTTGTTGTTTCTGATCTATTTCAACCACTGCCACGGTTATAGCCTGCACATTTACTCCTTTGGTAATACCTGACAAGTAGCCAGGAATGCTGCAATTTTTGGAATACACATGTTTATCCGCAGTGAATTGCCGATTGTTTCACTTCAATAGTGAAGGGATTGTAGTGTTTACAAAAACGAATAAAAAGTCTGCAGGAATATATTGAATAGCTGAGACTATTTTTTGCGATGGTTTAATTGTTGTATCCTATGACCCCGTTCCAAGAAAGTCGCAATTGAACTGGGTATGGCATCAAATCTGGGTCAGCAACTCTAGACACCTGGAGCATAACATAAACTTTCATTTGAGAGAAAATTTGGTTTTTTGTTTTTTTAAAATTTCTAATATTTTGATTAATAATATATATATGTCGTTTCTGGCGCTTGTGGGATATGCAATGCTGTGATTTTAGGTGCCACTTAATTGCTCTTTTGTCTCGATTGCATGGAAAAACTGCACGACATCTTGCAAGTCCCGGGTTCTTTTCATGGGTGGCAGGCTTTGCCAGATTTTTTTTCCATAAGTTTTGGTTATCAACCTCGGATCGCAAATCATCAGTACCCCCCGGTCGGTTTCCCCGCGGATCAGTCGACCTGCTCCCTGTTTCAATTGAATGATTGCGTGAGGTAATTGATACTCCATGAAAGCATTGCGGCCAGCTTGATTGATTTTTTCAATGCGTGCAGACAAAACGGGGTCGTCCGGGGAAGCAAACGGTAACTTGTCGATAATGACGAGCGACAATGCTTCTCCTTTGATATCGACACCTTCCCAGAATGACTGACTGCCGATCAGAATGGCATTGTCTGTGGCCCTGAAGCGTTCCAGCAAGTGCGGACGGGAACCTTGTCCCTGCAAAAACAAGGGAAAAGGTAGGGATTCGATCGACGATAATATTTCATGAACTCTCTGCATGGCGCGCAAACTCGTGCATAGAAAAAAAGCTCGTCCCTGACTCGCATGCAGTACGGGTAGAGCGGCTTGCACGAGTTGATCGATGTAATTGGGGTGACTGGGTTCAGGCAATCCACTGGGAACATACAACAGAGCTTGTTCGGAAAAATCGAAGGGGCTGTCCCATGTTGCCGTGCGTACTTCTGACAATCCCATTTCATGATTGTAATGACTGAAGTCACTTTTGATCGAAAGTGTTGCGGATGTAAAGATCCAGGCGCGCGGTATCGAGATCATCTGACGTTTGAAGATCTCGGCGATGGACAAAGGTGTTGCATTCAACTGGAGTGCATGATGAAAGACCTCGAGCCAGCGAATATGATCGCGCATTTCGGAGTCATTGCACCAGCGTTCGAGCAGATATAAATGCTGTGCAGCACGTTGCCTGCAGTTTTCCAGTCCTTCGGATCGTTCGGCTTGATTTTCCAGTAACTTCAATGTGTTGGTTTGCTGGTCGATCAGGTGACGCAAAGTCGTCTGGAATTCGCTATTATTCTGTACAGTTTGCCAGGATAATCGGGTGTTCTCTCCGGTCACAGTCAGACGCAAATCGCGCACAGATTTTTCCAGCTTGGCAAGTGCGGTAGGTAATTCAGTAAAATCGGCTGCTGATCGAATGGATTCTGCCAAGGTGTCGCGAATCAAATCGAGTAATTGTGCCGTGCTAATACTTTCCCCAAAAAATAGGCTTGCCGTATCGGGTAACTGGTGCGCTTCATCGAAAATTACAGTATTACAGGCTGGCAAAAGCTCTGATAGTCCCTCATCGCGTAACATCACGTCGGCGAAGAACAGGTGGTGATTGACTACAACGATTTCTGCGAGCAAGGCTTGTTTACGAGCTTCCATCACGAAACATTTTTTATAGCTCGGGCATTCCGATCCCAGGCAACTTTCGCGTGTCGAGGTCACGTGCTGCCAGATGGCTGCATGTTCTGGAACAACATTCAGTTCACTTTTATCGCCGCTGACACTGTTTTGGGCAAATCGCTCAATAATGGGCAGGTATGCTGCTTCCTCGCGACTATCGAAACTCATGCGTGAATCTTGCAGGCATTTTTCCAGGTGATAATGGCAAATATAGTTGTTGCGGCCCTTCAGTAGTGCAACGGTAACTGGAATATTGATGGCTTTGCGCGCAGTGGGAATGTCACGATAGAAAAGCTGATCCTGTAGCGTTTTGGTGCCAGTGGAAATGATCACCTTGCCACCTGCAAGCAAGGCTGGAATGAGATAGGCTAGTGTCTTGCCCGTTCCCGTACCGGCTTCTGCAACTAAAACTTGTCGGTTTGTGATCGTGTCAGCAATTACTTCGGCCATTTCCAGTTGCTGAGGACGTTCGCGAAACTCGGGAAAATTTCTTGCTAGTGCGCCATCGGAGGAGAAAATCGATTTAATATCAATCATATGGCGTATAGAATTTACAAAAAAACTTGTCAGAGAAGGTGAATCGATTTTTCCACGATGGAAATGTGATAAGGTATGCCGCTAAATCGATAGACTGAACAATATCATTGCAGATAAATTGAGCAGTAATAGCTTACCCGGTGAAAGTAATAGTACAATATTGCACCGCATGATTGAATCCATTATAGACTCTATGTGTTGTGATTACTTTGTCATGACTCGAAATACAGGCAAGAAACCATCGACATTCATGAATTCCCTCAAATCTGTATACTTGATTCACTTGGTTTTCAATCTGGTTGCAATCATTTTGTTACCCTCCATCCAGAGTAAAGAGGGAAATAAGCATTTTGTATAGATTTTCAGTTTCCTCATATCGTTTTCTTGTCGCCAATTTGAGCCGAAGTGTATTGTCTTCGTTGCTTCTACTTGCTCTGCCATTGACGGGTACGGGGGGAGAGTTATGGGCCCAACCCTCAACAACCACCAAAGAATCGCAGTCTATCGTCAAACCCCAGCGCAAACCGGTTTACATCGAGGCAGATCGTGTCACCGGGTATTACAAGCAGGAAGTCGAGGCAGAAGGTAATGCAGAATTGCATTACAACGACAATGTATTGACTGCCGATCGCATGAAATATTTTCAGGTGACGGAAGATACCGAAATCGAGGGTAATGTGCGAGTCGACAGACCCAAGGATATTCTTCAGGGAAAGGATCTTCAGCTTAATCTGGAGACCGACGAAGGGCGCATGTCTGAGCCACGGTATCTGATGAAAGAAAAAAAGGGGCGTGGTGCCGGAAGTACCCTGTTGTTCGAAGGCAAGGATAACTATCGCCTAAAGGATGCCAGTTATACGACCTGTCCAGAAAATAACGACGACTGGTATATTCGGGCCAAGGAACTGGAAATCGACAATAAAAAGGAAGTTGGAACGGCTCGACATGTCAGTATCCTGTTCAAGGATATTCCGATTCTGTACTCACCTTGGATCGATTTTTCCTACAGCGGCAAGCGTAAGACGGGATTGCTCGCGCCTGTTATGGGCTATAACGTGAAGACCGGTTTCGATGTTGCGTTGCCCGTTTATCTCAATATTGCGCCCAATATTGATGCAACGATTGCGCCTCGCATCATGACCATGCGCGGTTTCATGCTGAGTAATGAATTCCGTTACATGGGCAATAACAATATGAATGGCCACTTGCTATTCGATATCTTGCCCAGAGACATCAATACCGATCAGACTCGCTGGGGTATTCTGTACACGCATACACAAAGCCTGGCCAAGGGATGGCAAGGCTTCATGAACTATAATCAAGTGTCGGATGATCGTTATTTTCGCGAACTGACGCCCAATCTGGCTCAAACGAGCTTGACCAATCTATCTCAACAAGGTGGAGTATCGTATACCGGTAGATGGGGAAGTAACGGTTCACTGAGCTTTACCGGATTTGCGCAACGGTTTCAGACCATTCAGGATCGAGGTAACCTAATTGTATCCCCTTATGAGCGCTTGCCCCATTTTTCTATCAACGCGGTTAAGCGCAATATTGGAAAGATGGATTTCGATCTTAATACGAGCTGGACTAATTTTTATCATCCGGACTTGGTCGATGGCAAACGATGGGTTGTTTATCCGAGTTTAAGTCTGCCACTGCGCAACGAATTCGGTTATATCACTCCCAAGATTGGTTTGCACTACACAAATTACGATCTTTCTCAGGCTCAGGGTAGTCACGGACAAAATATCGATCGTATATTACCCATTTTCAGTTTAGATAGCGGCATCGCATTTGATCGCCAGTTGCAGATAGGGGGCAGAAATTTTGTGCAAACCTTGGAGCCGCGCGTATTTTATGCTTATGTTCCCTATAAGAACCAGGACTATCTTCCCAATTTCGATTCGGCTGTAAACGATTTCAGCTTTGCGCAGATGCTGACCGAAAACCGCTTTAGCGGTGGTGACCGTATCAACGATGCGAATCGTACCACGGTGGCCTTGACTTCGCGCTTTGTCGAACAAGATACCGGCGTGGAATTTTTGCGATTGGCTGTGGGGCAGCAATTCAACTTCAACGATCCTAGGGTGCTACTGCCTAACACGCCTTTCAATCAGCAGGTCACCAGTGGAAAATCCGATTTCATTGCCGCCATTTCCGGTCGTCTGACCCAGAATATTCGTACGGATTCGAATATACAGATGGACGAATCCAAATTATGGATCGAGAAGGTTCGTACCGGTATCAGCTATCAGCCTGAAACGGGTAAAGTGATCAATTTTGGCTACCGGTTTACCCGGGATGTGATCGAGCAGGTGGATACCTCGTTTCAATGGCCCATTACCGGCAACTGGCATGGTGTGGCACGCGCAAACTATTCTCTAAAGGATGACAAGCTGCTTGCAGGACTGGCAGGATTTGAATACAACGCCTGCTGCTGGGCGTTGCGCGTGGTATTGCAACGCTTAACCACGGCGACACAAACCACGACTACCGCTTTTTTTGTACAACTTGAACTCAAAGGGTTGATGGGAATTGGCAATAATCCACTCCAGGTTCTGCAGCAGAGCATACCCGGGTACGCGAGTGTGTACTAAAAATGAATGAATATTCTGTACTGATCGAGTGACAGTATCACCATGCCAAGCCTTTTTTACCGTTGCATTTTACTCATTGCACTATTTTTTTCTTCATCGATTGTTGCCCAGGGGATTGAATTTCCACTGGGACCCAAGGCAATTGATCGTATTGTCGCCGTAGTCAATGAAGATGTAATAACCCGTCAAGAACTCAACGATGCAATGAAGATCACCGTTGATCGGCTTCAATTGCAGGGATTGCAGTTACCGGATCATTCTGTGCTGCAAACCCAAGTGCTGGAAAATATCATTACCAAACGTGTGCAGTTACAGCATGCCAAGGAAGTCGGTTTATCGGTTAGCGAGAGCGAAATTGACGAAACCATCCGGCGTATCGCCGATGATAATAAATTGACTCTGCAAGAATTCCTGGCTGCATTGGAGCGGGATAACATCAGCTACAACAAGTTTCGGCTCGAGATTCGCGATGAAATGATCATGGCCCGACTCAAAGAACGCGAAGTGAAACATCAGGTCAATGTCACCGAGGGCGAGGTGGATAATTTTCTGCGCACGCAAGAAACGTCATCCGTCGGGGATGATGAGTATCGACTCGCGCATGTGCTTATCCTGGTGACCGAAACCATGGATCCGGCGCAAATACAGCAACGTAGTGATCGGGCTGAAAAAGCACTGACTAAATTGAAGGAAGGTGTTGATTTTTCCAAAGTGGCAGCAGAGTTTTCCGATGCACCCGATGCTTCGAAAGGCGGCATCATAGACTGGCGTCCCATTTCACAGATGGGACCAAAGTTTGCCGAAATGCTCGAACCCATGCAGCCTGGTGAGATAACTCCGATTGTACAGAGTCCATCGGGTTTTCACATTTTCAAGCTACTGGGCAGGCGAGCTCAGGAAGTTCCCACCGTGATCATCGATCAAACACATGCTCGGCACATTCTCATCAAGATCAATGAATTGACTTCGGAGAACGAAGGCAAGCTAAAAATCACCCAAATCAAAGAACGTCTGGATCGAGGAGAGAATTTCGAGGAACTGGCGAAGCTTTATTCGGAGGATGCCAGCGCTGCTTCCGGCGGGGATCTGGGGTGGCTCTCACCCGGAGACACGGTACCAGCATTTGAGCAGGCCATGAACAAGCTGACACCAGGACAAATCAGCGAACCCGTGCAATCGCAATTTGGCTGGCATCTCATCCAAGTCATCGAACGGCGTTCTCAGGACATCAGTCTGGATAGACGAAGACAATCGGCGCGACAGGCCATACGCACGCGCAAATCCGATGTGGTCGTGCAGGAGTGGTTGCGGCAACTGCGCGATCAGGCCTACATTGAACTGCGACTGGACGATGAATAAATCCATGGATCCTATATTGGCGCTAACGGCGGGTGAGCCTGCAGGAATAGGCCCCGATTTGTGTATTCGACTGGCACAGCAGACTCTGCCTTGTCGCCTGGTGGTGATTGCAGATGGCGAAGTACTGCGTGCACGTGCGAAACAACTCCATCTTCCTCTGCAAATCCGGGAAGTGAAAATGGGAGAATGGCTGGATCCTGCGCCGGGATGTCTATCGGTTATGCATGTGCCTGTGCAGCACCCAGTGGCTCCGGGTGTGCTGGATCCGGCTAATGCGCGATATGTTCTGGAAACGTTAAAACAGGCGGTTGAAGGATGTCAGTCCGGTTTTTTTGGTGCCATGGTGACGGCGCCGGTTCATAAAGGTGTAATCAATGATGCTGGTATTGCTTTTACCGGGCACACCGAATTTCTGGCCGATTTGACGGAAAGTCGCGTGGCTATGATGCTGGTTGGTGGCAAGATGCGTGTTGCTTTGGCAACCACTCACTTGCCATTGAAAGACGTTCCTGCAGCCATTACTCCAGAAAGAATCGAAGGGAAATTACGTATTATCCACCGAGATCTGCAAAGGCGCTTCTTGATCGATTCGCCGCGTATCGCCGTAACTGGACTCAATCCCCACGCCGGTGAATCCGGGCATCTGGGGCGTGAAGAAATCGACGTCATCATCCCGGTGTTGGATAAGCTTCGGGCTGAAGGCATGCGAATTTTCGGTCCGGTTCCTGCAGATACCATATTCAATACCGCACATCTGGCGCATTACGACTGCATTTTTGCCATGTACCATGACCAAGGTCTGCCCGTATTGAAACATGCCAGTTTTGGTGGAGGTGTCAATGTGACATTGGGTTTGCCCATCATACGGACTTCAGTAGATCACGGCACGGCGCTGGATCTTGCGGCAACAGGGCGGATACATAGCGGTAGTTTGTTGGCTGCAATCGAACTGGCAGCACAACTGGCCACGAATCAGTCTGCTGCGCCCGTTAATGTTGCATAGACCACGCAAGCGCTTTGGCCAGAACTTTCTGGTCGATCAACAGGTGATTGATGAAATCATTGCTGCGATCTCGCCGCAGACCGACCATCATGTCGTTGAAATTGGACCTGGTTTCGGAGCACTGACTACCCAATTGATACGGTCGGTCAAGAAACTGGATGTCGTGGAAATTGATCGGGATCTCGTTGAAACTCTTAAACAGCAGTTTGTTTCCGAAAAACTCACTATCCATGCTGCCGATGCTTTGCGTTTCGATTTTTCCGCATTAGGGCGGAATATACGAATTGTCGGCAATCTTCCCTATAACATCTCAACACCGCTACTGTTTCATATCAGCCAATTTTCTGATCAGATCGCGGATATGCACTTTATGCTGCAAAAAGAGGTGGTGGAACGCATGGTAGGCATGCCTTCATCACCGCAATATGGAAGACTTTCAGTCATGCTGCAATATCGTTTTCATATGGAGCATGTTTTTACTGTTCCAGCAACGGCCTTCCGTCCGATGCCCAGAATCGAATCTGCAATTGTTCGCATGCTCCCCATTCCCAGGTCTGATTTACATGTTCGGGATGAGAAGATATTCGCGAGAATCGTTGCTGCTGCATTTTCACAACGCCGCAAGACTCTGCGTAATTCGTTGCAGGAATTTATGAAAGAGAATGACTACGCGATGCTCGGGATTGATTCGGGATTGAGAGCAGAAAATCTGTCAGTTACTGACTATGTCAATATTGCCAATCATCTGGCGGCATGAATGAAACCGATGATTTGATTGGCTTTAGGGTTGCTGCAAGCCATATCGAGTGGAATTTGATGCGCTTTCAATTCAAGAATAGTGTAGAATTGCGCAATTTTTATTCCTAACCATTAATTAGGAACGGTGATACGTGGCTTTTTTCGTACAAAAATATGGTGGCACTTCGGTCGGTAGTACCGAGCGGATCAAGAATGTTGCTCGTAGGGTGGCCAAATTTCATGCGCAAGGGCATCAAATCGTTGTAGTCGTTTCGGCAATGAGTGGCGAAACCAATCGGTTGATCGCTCTGGCTCACGAAGTTCAGGAAAATCCAGATTCACGTGAACTGGACGTCATGGTATCCACGGGTGAACAGGTATCCATTGCATTATTGTCGATGGCACTGATGTCGCTGAACATCAAAGCTAGAAGTTATACCGGTTCACAAGTCCGAATCCTGACAGATAGTGCTCATACAAAAGCACGTATTTTGAATATTGATGAGGCTAGAATCCGTGCAGATCTGGATGCCGGTTATGTGATTGTGGTCGCTGGTTTTCAAGGTGTGGACGAGAAAGGCAATATTACTACCCTTGGGCGAGGTGGATCGGACACAACTGGAGTAGCGCTTGCCGCTGCATTGAAAGCGGATGAATGTCAGATTTATACCGATGTTGATGGTATTTATACCACTGATCCACGCGTAGTGGCGGAAGCCAGAAAACTCAACACCATTACCTTTGAAGAGATGCTGGAGATGGCAAGCCTGGGTTCCAAGGTTTTGCAACTACGCTCCGTTGAATTTGCTGGGAAATATAAAGTCAAGCTGAGGGTTTTATCCAGCTTTGAAGAGGAAGGGGATGGCACCCTGATCACTTTTGAGGAAGATGTAAATATGGAACAAGCAGTTATTTCAGGTATTGCTTTTAATCGTGATGAAGCCAAAATTACTGTATTGGGTGTTCCTGACCATCCTGGGATCGCATATCAGATTCTTGGTCCGGTAGCGGATGCCAACATTGATGTCGATATGATCATTCAGAATGTTGGACACGATGGATTGACTGATTTTTCTTTCACGGTTCACCGAAATGAATTTAAAAACACAATGAACATTCTGCGTGAAAAGATTCAGCCGCATATAGGCGCACGCGATGTGCTCGGAGGTGATAGAATCGCGAAAGTCTCTGTTGTTGGCGTTGGAATGAGATCCCACGCGGGAATTGCTAGTAAAATGTTCCGTGTACTCGCAGAGGAAGGTATTAACATACAGATGATTGCCACGTCAGAAATTAAAATTTCTGTTGTTGTGGATGAGAAGTACATGGAACTCGCTGTAAGAGTGCTTCATAAGGCTTTTGATTTGGAGCAAGCCCTTTAATTATCCAGTTCTATTAATCAGTATTTTCGGAGAGATGGCCGAGTGGTCGAAGGCGCTCCCCTGCTAAGGGAGTATAGGCTCAAAAAGCTTATCGAGGGTTCGAATCCCTCTCTCTCCGCCACCTTATGATCCGCGCAAATCCGCAACAGTCCACGAAACCCGCTTAAACATTTTATCTGCAAACGCCTGCCTTCCGTAGTAGTCCAAAATAATCCGTTAGAAGCCAGCAAAAAAATGTGGTAAAAAACGTGGTAACAATTGTACGTCGTCAAGGCAATTTGGACAGATGATTATCTAGATTAAGAGATGGTTTAGCTCATCAAATTTGAGTTTGTTAATTGTTTAGCATAAAACATTTTGCGTCGCAGCGCTAAGGTACGCCGTTTTATTTTCTCACGTT
>WBZN01000665.1_pt1 | contig 24476 bp, 20 predicted proteins | sample 5204281 | NCBI WGS metagenome assembly WBZN01 (sample SAMN12344347, study PRJNA552823) | activated sludge metagenome | biome: Activated sludge suspended growth; feature: Nitrification reactor; material: Wastewater; isolation source: activated sludge from nitrification reactor of wastewater... | reverse complement strand
GATACCCACTTTGCCTTCCAAACGTCCGCCTCAGGACTTCCGGGCACAGGCTCGATCCACCCATTCCCAGCAAGAGAACGTGCATGAACCCTCTGTGCCAGATTTCTTCCGCCAGGTTGACGAGCAAGGGCACCTGGGCCAACTGTTGGTCCGTAATATCTAACCACCCGAGCCACCGATGCTCGCTCTCATTAGTCCAGAGAGACGGATCGCGATTCCAGAGACGTCGAACTCGGTGAGTATCGTCCCATTCCTTGAGGGACGCCTGAACCTCGGCAGCCACCTCCGCAGGGAGCCGGTAGAAACAGTCATTGAGTCGAACACCCTGGTCTTTTCTGGAGTGCGACTCGACGACGACAAGCAGTTGGTCGAAAGCGTCCCTGAACAACTGCAACCCTTCTTCCAACAGCCGGTCGGTTATCGCTTTCATTGAGATTCCTATCTGCTCCGCCGCAAGCAGCACGGCTTTTGCCTCATCGAGGTCCTTCGTCAGTCGACTCTCGGGGCGGCCATGATCACGAAACGCATCCAGTGTCGCTAACGGCATCGTGTTGACCGTCTCCGGACCGATCAGTTCTTCCACGTACTGCACGTCGCGGTATTGAGGATTTTTGGTGCCCGTACTCGCCCAAAGCAAGCGTTGGGTCGTGGCCCCCTGCTTCGCAAGGGCTTCCCAGCGAGGTCCGGAAAAGAGGGTCTGATACCGTTGATAGGCCAGCTTGGCATTCGCCACCGCAAGCTTTCCCAAGAGACTTGTGGGACGTCCCTGTTCGCGTTCATGAGTTGACTGTTTCAGGTAGGCAGAAATTTCAGCATCCGCCGCTGTATCAATGCGGCTGACGAAAAAACTGGCCACACTCGCAACGCTCCCCAGGTCACCGCCTCGCTTAGCGAACTGTTCCAGCCCGGTGAGGTAGGCCTCGGCGACATCCGCATAGGTCTCCTGCGAGAAGAGAAGGGTCACGTTGACGTTGATGCCCATGCCAATCAGTTGTTCGATCGCCGAGATCCCGGCGGGAGTGGCTGGGACTTTAATCATCACGTTATCGCGCTCAACGGCTTCCCACAGCCGCTTCGCTTCGTCGAGCGTCCCCGGCGTATCATGCGCCACATGAGGCGACACCTCCAAGCTTACATAGCCGTCCCGTCGCTTCGTGCGGGCATACACCGGCTGCAGGAGGTCGGCCGCAGACTGAACATCCTCAATGGCCAGCCGTTCAAAGCGCGCCTGCGCATCCAGTCTCGGCTCCTTCTGGAGCCTGCGCAACGCATCGGTATAGTCCGAACTTCCGGTGATCGCTTTCTCAAAGATCGCGGGGTTTGACGTCACGCCGACCACTCCCTCGTCGAGGATGAGACGTTGCAAGGCTCCGCTGGTGATGAAACTGCGTCGAATATAGTCCAACCACACCGATTGGCCGAATGCCTGAAGCTCACGAACGGGATTATTGGTCTTCACGTGGGGGATGTGCATCATGGCCTCTCCTTGATCGTTGGTCGCTTGTGTGTCCCGGTGTGGCATGCGTGGATGTCCTCAATACCGACTGGTGGCCAACCGCTCTTTGACCACGCTCAGAAGGCGATCAGGGGTGAACCCGAACATCTTTTGAAGTTCTTTCAGCGGCGCTGACGATCCGAAGGTATTCATGCCAATGCTGATCCCGGCCGTCCCCACATACCGAGCCCACCCGGTGGTCGCGGCTTGCTCAACGGAAACCCGAATCGTGACGTGGGAAGGGAGCACCTGCTCGCGATAGGCTCGATCCTGCCGTTCAAATAGTTCCCAGGAAGGCATGCTCACCACTCGAACTTGCACACCTTCGGCAATCAGCCGTTCATAGGCGGTGAGGCACAGCGCCACTTCGCTCCCTGTTGCCAACAGGAGAACCTCCGGATATCCCCCAGGTGCCTCGGCGAGGACATAGGCCCCTCTCTCCAGACCGGCGGCCGGGCCATATCGCCGACGATCTAGCGTCGGAAGAGCCTGTCTGCTGAGTATCAACGCAGCGGGTTCATGATGCAGTCGCATGATCACACGCCAGGCTTCCACCACTTCATTGGCGTCGGCCGGCCGAATGACAAGCAGTCCCGGAATCGCTCGCAGTGCAGCTAACTGCTCAATCGGTTGATGAGTCGGTCCATCTTCCCCCACTCCGATCGAATCGTGCGTAAATACGTGGATGACGGGAAGTTCCATCATGGCACTAAGTCTGATCGCCGGTTTTGCGTAGTCGCTAAAGATCAAGAACCCGGACCCGAACGCTCGCACCTTTGAGAGCGACAGGCCATTCACAATCGACGCCATGGCGTGTTCTCGTACCCCGAAATGCAGGTTTCTTCCCCCATGGTTCGCAGGAGTAAAATCACCAGCCTCTTCAGAGGTCAGCCGAGTCCTCGTTGAAGGAGCCAAATCCGCCGAACCTCCGATGAGCCATGGCACACGACTAGCTAGAGCGTTCAGCACCACCGCGGACGCATCCCTCCCCGCCAGTCCTTTCGAGTCTGCTGGAAACAGCGGTAAGTCATGATCCCATCCATTGGGAAGCTCTCGACGTTGCATCTGAAACAGGGCGTCCGCCAGTTTTGGATAGCTCTGTCTGTAGGTGGTGAAGCGCTTCATCCACTGCTCACGCGCCAGTCGTCCTCGTGTGCCCATGAGATGCTGGAAATGCTTGGGTACGCCGGCAGGCACGAGAAAGTGTGCATCTTCCGGCCACCCATAGGAACGTTTTGCCAGCGTGACTTCCTCTTCACCCAACGGCTCTCCGTGAGCCGCACTACTGTCCTGCTTGTGAGGCGATCCATAGGCGATATGACTATCGACGATGATCAACGTCGGCCGATCTGGGGTTTGCCGAAACATCGTGAAGGCCCGATCGAGCATCATCAAATCGTTAGCATCGGCCACCCTCGTCACGTTCCATCCATAGGCGAAGAAGCGAGCCGCCACATCTTCACTGAATGCCAAGTCCGTGTGTCCTTCGATAGTGATGCGATTGTTGTCGTAGATCCAACAGAGATTGGACAGTTTGAGATGTCCAGCTAACGATGCGGCCTCTCCCGTCACCCCCTCCATCATGCACCCATCCCCGCAGAGGGCAAAGACGTCGTAGTTGATCATCTGAAAATCGGGACGATTGAAGTACGTCCCCATCCAACGGCCGGCGATGGCCATCCCCACGCTCGTGGCGGCCCCTTGCCCTAATGGTCCAGTCGTCGTCTCCACGCCGGTCGTCCAACGATATTCCGGATGCCCTGGGCACTTGCTGTCCAGTTGCCGGAACTGCTTGATGTCGTCGAGCGTCACCGCTGGCTTCCCCACCGTTTCGTACTGAGGGTTCACCGCCTTCACGCCGCACAGATGCAGTAGCGAATAGAGCAACATGGAGGCATGGCCGATCGAGAGCACGAACCGGTCGCGGTTCGGCCAGGTCGGATCTTGAGGGTCGAAGCGCAGAAAATGCTGCCACAAACAGTAGACCACCGGGGCCAGGGCCATCGCCGTGCCTGGATGTCCGGAACTTGCCCGCTGGACCGCATCCATCGAGAGGGTCCTGATGGTGTTGATACATTGCTCATCGATCGGCTGTGGTGTCATCGTGCCCTCGATTCCTTTGGCCTAACCAACCTGACCGTTCAACACACGAGTCTCGTACACGTGCGATGACCGGACTTCAGATTTTCGCGACGAGCGTTCCCTCTTTATGGATCGGTGCAAATGGACTGCCGAGCGCCTCCAAGGGAAAGGCCGGTGTTCGACCGATCCGACGCAGTGCCTCCGTAATGCGCTCCGGCCTTCCCCAATCGCTCCACAATACGTTTGTGAGCGCAGTCATGGCCACCCGATCGGGCACATGCTGGAGAAGATCGGACGAAAAATTCCTCCTCGGCATGGTCTGATAAATCGACTCCAAAACCCGAGCCTCCGTGGGTGTGCCGATCGCACGGCCCAGGCGTTCGAACTGCTCGATCAATTCAGGAAAACATCGCTGCCCCAGGCGCCAAAACGTCCCCACCTTGCCCGTCATCACCATCGTGTTCCAAAGCGCATGATGCGTCAGGGCCTCATCGGCCTCCTGTGCCGTGGGCTTTTCGAGAAATGCCCGGACCGCTTGAACCGGGCGTGTTCCGACATGAGCCAGTCGCTCCCCCGGAAGAATCCACCCGTAATCCAGTTCAAGACGGTCCGGTGTCACACCGAGCAAGATAAGTCGGTCGTGCAGCCGATCTGTAGCGATGACCGCATCTCGTACGGTGTCGAGAAACTGCTCTTCCGGATAGACAAAGTGATCGGATGGGTAAATGATCACGGTCGCCAGGGGATCGCGGGCCCGTACGTACGTCAACGGCAGAAATACCCCAGCTCCCGTATCCCGATTGGCAGGTTGAAACAGAACCGTCCCCACCCCGCGCCCATCTAGTTGGGTCATGGCTTCCTGACGATGCGTCTGTGCGATGAGCAGGATGGACCGTGCCGCCGGGGTAAGGCGCGCGGCGCGATCCACCGTGTGTTGGAGCAGAGAGCGCGTGCCGGTAAAGACACAAAACTGTTTCGGTTTCGGCTGCCCTAACCATCGCTGCACAAAGGAGCTCACCCGCGTGCCTTCGCCTCCCGCCAACACAATCGACCACGTATTCCCTTGAGTGTTGTGGTGTGCCATCTGATCCTCCTTCCCACACGAATCATGGATTGGATGCAGAGTCACCTATTCTTGAACCGCTCTTGCACGACTTTTCCAACCGTGCGTGGATTCTGAACCACGAGCCGAGCCCTCATCATTGCCTCCAGAACACGTCTCTTATCGAAGAGATTCGACGCGGCGCCTATCGCCGAGTCTTCTCGGCGGTCGCTCCATTCTCGAAACTGGCTTCCTCATTCGATCTCAGCCGTGACGGACTGGAGCCGGCCTCCTGTCCGACCGATCCAGATCCTGGGTCTATTGCGGGAGAACGCGGCGCCGTGGCGCGGCCGATGTCAGAAGTGCCTGGAGAAACCTGCGACCTCACTGTGGCATCACGCATGCCATGGTTGATCCACCCCTCCCAGGAGCTTGTCGGAGCAGATGTCATACCGGATGATCCCGGAACGGCGGCATGACGAGTACTGTCCGATTCAGAAACCTGCGCGATGGCAGAGCTGGATGCCAACACGATCAACAGACATACGCTCAACCTGCCGTGATGCATATCCGTTCCCCTCTTTCTTCGATCTCGATACACGCCCGTCTGGCAATGCGACATATCCGTCTTATCTGTATCGAGTCAGCCGCCAGTCGGTACAGCACCCGTGGCCTTCAGGCTCAGCAGATAACTGGCCAAGTCATTCATCTCCCGGTCGGAGAGGGGGAATTTGGGCATGATTGAGCCGGGCGACACCGATGCCGGATCCCGGAGATGGCGAATATGCCACTCACGATCAGGCCGTCTATTCCCCACATAGGAAAGATCCGGTCCTACTTTTCCGCCTTCCCCGTGAAGCCCATGGCATGCCAGACAGTGATTTTGCGCGAAGAGCACCTTTCCCCTCGCAACAGACGGATCAAGTTTTGGCAGCGCATGGAGATCCCGGATCGAAATCCCGAGCAACGTAAAAATGGTCACCAGGAAGATGCTGCCCACCAGCACGACCACTGGGCGCGAGGTTGGCCGCCGTTCCGTATTCCGATCCAAAAACGGCAGCAACACTAATCCCAGGATAACCAGGATCGGCAACCCCCAGGTCGCTAAAGGTTCCAGCGGCCCGGACATGTATTTGAGAAGCTGGTAGAAGAAAAGAAAGTACCATTCCGGAACAGGTGTGAAGGTGTGGTCGGCCGGATCTGCTCGATCGGCCAGCGGAAACTGAATCGTGCAGGCCAGTACCACCAGGACGAAAAAGAGGCCCAACATCACCACGGCATCCATATAGACTTGGCGAGGATAAAACGTTTCGCTTTTCTGCCGTGCTTCCGCCTCGTTCCACGGACCTGCCGGACCGACTCGTCGTAAAATAAACAGATGTAGCATGATCCCGCCGACGATGAGTGCCGGCAAAAACAGAGTATGCAGCGCGAAGAACCGAGACAGCGTCAAGGCTCCCAATGACTCGCCCCCGCGCAACAATCGCACCAGCACGTCCCCGACCAACGGCACGGAGGCCACCATGTTGGTCCCGACTTGAGTAGCCCAATAGGCGTTCTGATCCCACGGCAGCAGATAGCCGGTGAAGCCGAAGGTCAACATGAGCAACAACAGGCCGACACCGACCATCCACATGATCTCACGCGGTCGCTTATAGGCGCCGTACAGATAGACTTGGAGGAGATGCAAGCCGACGGCGACCATCACCGCCGATGCCCCCCAATGGTGCAGTCCACGGATAAACCACCCGAACCGGACCTCCTGCTGGATAAACTGTACGGTGTCATAGGCCGCATCCGGTGAGGGAACGTAGTAGAGCGCCAGAAACATACCCGTCGTTGCTTGGAGGCAGAAGAGAAATAACGTGGCCGATCCAAAGACATAGATCCAACTTGCCCCACCGGGAATCGGTTCATCCAACAGCGTCTGCCCAAGAGGTTTCAAATTCAGCCGAGCGTCGAGCCAACCATAGAGTTTTCTTGCCATCAGCGCCTATTCCTTACCACCGCTATAATTCGACCGGATGATTAAGACCTGACTTATATTGCTTGTACGTCACCCACAGGCGTCCTTCTTCCACTTTGGAAGGGAGTTGATCCAAGGGACGCGGAGCCGGCCCGGCGAGCACCTTTCCGGTCACGTCGTAGACGCTGCCGTGACAAGGACATTTGAACTTTTTGTCGCCACCGTCCCATCGGAATCCGCACCCAAGGTGAGGACAGATCGGAGAAAAGACCACGATGGGGCCGGTCGGCTGCTTGATCGCCCAGACGACTTTCTTCATCGACGCCGTGCGCCACCCGTCCTTGACCGTATTGACGAATTCCAACTCTTCAGGCTCACCGGAACGGAGATTGTCTATCGGACCGATCTCATTCCATGTGGACTCGCGCCGCTTCAGGGCCGGCCCCACCACATAGCCGATCAGGGGAACCGCCAGGCCAACCCCAATCACGCCCATCGCAATCTTCGTGACCCACTCGAAGAACCGGCGTCTGGTGCCGACCGGCGTCGAGATGACCGAATTGTCTTCCTGCTGAGGATCGTGCACCATCATCAAACTCCTTCATTGTTCATAACGTGCGGGACAGGAGAGCTTCTTTCCCCCCGCCCTGTGTGCCGGACCAACTTATTGAAGGCATCGAGAGCCGCGACCTTGTAACACTCCGCCAAGGTGGGATAATTGAATACGGCCCGCAAGAAATATGGGAGTCCGCCTCCCAACTCGAGCACGGCCTGTCCGATGTGAATCAACTCCGTGGCCCCGGTCCCCACCGCGTGGACTCCCAGCAATCGCTGATCCTCACGGTGGACGATCAACTTCAGAAATCCACTGTCGTCTCCAAGAATCTGCCCCCGAGCAATTTCCCGATACCGCGCAATGCCGGTTTCATAAGGAATCTTCCTCTGCGTTAATTCATGTTCCGGCGAGCCGATCGCCGAGATCTCCGGCAGAGCATAGATACCGATGGGAAGATGCTCGACCATCGGCCCCGGTTGACCTCCGAACGCGTAACAGGCCGCAAGCCTCCCCTGCATGAATGAGGTCGACGCTAAGCTCGGATACCCGATGACATCGCCGACGGCGAAGATATGCGGCACCGCAGTTCGGAACTGCCGATCGACGGTCATCCTTCCCCGCTCATCTGGTATGAGCCCCACCGCCTCAAGGTTGAGCTTGGCCGCAGCCCCGATCCGTCCGACCGAAAACAAGACTTGATCAGCCACGATCGATTTCCCTGATTCCAGATGCACTACCGCCTGCCCCGGAGTGTCAGCTGTGACTTCCAGCCGCTCGACCGCTTCCCCTAAACGGAACGTGACTCGTTGCTTTCGCATCTGATGCATCAGTTCATCCACCGTCTCCCGGTCTAAAAACTCCAGGAGGCGCTCGCGCTTGTCCACCAGGATCACCTCGATCTGCAGCGCGGCAAATATCGACGCATACTCGATCCCGATGATGCCGCCACCGACCACCACGAGCTTCTTTGGCAAGCGTCTCAGTCTCACGAGATCATCGCTGGTCACAATCACATCTCCATCGACCGCGACACCGGGAGGCGAGGCGGGATACGTCCCGACGGCGATCAGAATATTGGCCGCCGTCACGATTCGCCGGCCCTCCTCTGAGGCCACAACCAAGGAATGGGAATCACGAAATGACGCCTCGCCTCGGATCAGTTGGATGTCATTGCGGCAGAGTTGCTGCTCGACTACCTGAGACTCACGTCGGGCCACCACCCCGACACGATGGAGCAGTTCATCCGCAGAAGGACGGCGCGGTCGATCCGATTCAGATCGATAGACCTGGGTATGGCTAAACTGGCCGTTCCCCTGCGCAAACGAACAGACGGCTTCGCGAAACGTCTTGCTCGGAATAGTCCCCCCGTCCAGGCAGATGCCTCCAACGCAAGGACGTTTTTCCACCACGGCGGCCCGTTTGCCAAGCTTGGAGGCTTGAATCGCGGCGCGCTGACCGGCAGGACCACTGCCGATACATAACAGATCAAAGTCGTAGCTTGCGCTCATACAGCATCGCTCCTCTGGCCCGAAACTCACGAAACATATTCGGCGCTGTTCCTCCGCTGACTAGACAGCCAACTCGGTCACGTGTTCTCCGTACGCATGTTCTATTCCAATCCTTTCAGCCTCCGATACGCCTCAACGGCATAATGCGCAGTGACGTCTTCTCGTCCTATCGCCACAACCGCCGTGAACAACGCGACACTCAACCCCGGTTCTCCTGCAGCCTTGGCCACTTCACCACCGTGCAGCGCGCAGGCCGCCGCCATCGCATGAGGATCAACGGCAAACCTGGATGGAAGCGTGGCGATACGAGTGCGTACTGCAGCGGGCAGCAGACGGATGGACGTATGATTCGGTATGGAGACCGCCTCCGCAATGCGATTGAGGTGTTGTAGATCGGCTCGGATTTCTTCAGGCTCCATGCTCGCTCGACAATGGAGGTAGGTCTTCCAGGTGTCCATGAATTGGGTGCTGTCGAGGAAAGAAACCGGTCTGTCGAACGGCCACGAGATCTGGCACCCACTCAACCCGACTATGCCCATGAGAAGTATGAGCCTCACCGTCCCGACACGGAACGTAGAGCTCCGAACTTCGGGAGGGAGGCCGCGACCGTCCCGACACGGCCACCCGTGAACTAGGTGGCGGCTTCGCATGGCCAACCTGAAGCCTAGAGGAATGGGGTGCACTTGCATGGCGCTGCCGACGCTCCTCTCACATCCAGGATTTCGATAGACGGCATCCCTACGTATCTCTGCATCTCTGTTTTCTATCTGCAATCCAGATACCAGACTAAATGGTCTCGTCACGTGTGATAGGAGGAGACCCAGAAGAACAGATTACCGGAGAATGTGGATCGGTTGAGCGCGGGACAATCACGCAGCCGACGAATAGCTGGTCGTGAAGGATCGCGATTTATCCCGACGTGGTGGAATGGGTGAACGTAAGAAGGGATGTGCTTGAACAGCATCAACCACATCAAACATTCATCGCCGTGACGTTTCAAAATTACAGGAACGAGCGCTTTTGAAAGCGGGGCATGAGCGCTTGGCGAAGCAACCGCAGCGTCAGAGCAAAACGTCGGCTGATTTCTACCAAACCTGCAGTATTCCCTTGTCCGCCGGTCGATCCGTCAGTGTGATCGCTTCAGGCCAGATGGGGCAACTGATTGCGCCGAGAAGAACTCCCCCAACTCATAGCCCAACAGATCCCCGATCTGCTCGAAGCTGAAATCAGCTCTTGGATACGCATGCCGCACGTAGTCCTGCGCATAATGTCCCTGTTGCACAAACACTGTGGTGACCTTTGGCCCCCACACACTCTTGACCGTCGAGAGAATGCGTGGTTTGTCATCGACCAACACATAGTGCTCGGCAGGGTAACGTTCCTCAATGTCGTCTAATTCTTCCTCCTTATGCACGTAGATCAACATCTGCCCATCCACAGCATCGAAAAGACCGGCGCGCTGGATCTTGTGCGGTTGAAAGACCGCATCCCCATCGGAAACCAATACGACCTGACCATACTGCTGCATCTGCTTCAGAACCGCGAGAGCATGGGGAAAGAGGCGATTCCCAAAGGGGTAATCGAGCAGAAACTCCGACACTTTGGGGATGTGCGTGTCGTGTGAATACTCAATCCGATAGCGTTGGAGCGCGCCAAGATAGTCGGCATATCCCACTTCACCCCGTAGTTGCTTGAAGAGATTCCAATACCGTTGCTGTTGGTCGTGCCCGAGTGTTTCCTCCAGAAAGCGCCCCAAATCAAACGTAACCTGATCGGCGTCGAGCAGCGTATTATCAACATCAATGAGAAAGACCACTTCATGGTTCATCACGTGTTCACCTCGCGTATCTTGGTGTCTCAGGAGTACTTGCCCTGACGTGTTAGGAGCAAGTCGCGTTCCACTCGACGCCATCGCAAGCAACTCAACGCGCCACGGTCTGACGTGAGTGGCGCACTACGTCGCCGCCTTACGATCTCTCGCAGTTTTTTTACCACCTCGCTACTTTCCGCAATGGTCGAGAACTCTAGCGGAGAGAGGTGCGCGAGAGCAGCAAGCGAGGTGGGTCGGAACAGCCTCAACTTCTTCATTCGACTGCGTAGCGTACTGGGCTTGATCCTCAATCGGTTTGCCGCGCCCAACAGACCGCAAATCCGCCATCCAGCTTGTTTCAAGGCGCAGAGGATGTGAAGACGTTCAGAGTCGTCCAACGTGGCACATGGTTCCGTGGCCATGATTTGCCTCTGAGAAGGCATCACACTGCGTTCGTCGATTGTAACCAGCTGGGCCTGCGCGAGTATCGTCGCTCGCTCAATGACGTTCTGAAGTTCACGAATATTTCGAGGCCAGTCATAGCGCGCCAATCGTGGCAATGCCTGGTCATCAACGATCACATGATCTCGCTTCAGCTTTACCCGACAGACCTGGAGGAAGTGTTGTGCTAACAAGGGAATATCCTCGGCACGATCCCGCAAGGAAGGAAGACTGATGAGAACCACCATGAGTCGATAAGATACATCGGCGCGAATAATGTTCTTGTTCAACGGCTTGAGCAGCTACATAAGCAATTTTCCTGCCTGGAAGGCGCTTCTCTATTTTGCTGGGGACACTGCGCGAATTTTCAGCGTACCGAGAATAGATTCGCCCGATTGGTTTTTGGAAGAAGATCCTGAACGGTCTCTCCAACACGACAACAATCTGCCGTCGTGCAAAATATCAATGAGCGAATCGTGCAGAATCGCACACTCTTTGGTCGTCTCCGTGGGAGTATGCTCCATCCGTGAAAACGCAAGTCTCTCCCACATCTGCCGCAGGCTCCACTATCCCGTTATGCATAACTCCGTGGGGATATCTCATAGCACGTCACTATTTCATCGTTTTATGAGAGTCTCCCCGAGAAGTCAGGCCGCCGTGAATCTTCGCATTCCCGGTGACCGTCAAGGCCTGGGACGAGTTGGAACCATCGATAGAAACGGCCCTTTGTAACGTGCTCTTGCCGGTCGTGGCAAAACTTCCTGTGGTAAGACTTGTTGTGGTGAGGTCTTCGGCGTTGAGTTTTCCGGTGACCTTCGCATCACCCATGACGTCCAATCTAACGACAGGCTTGTCCGTCCCGATGCCGACGTTGCCGGCATTGTCGATGAGTAACGCATCGCTTTGCGCATAGAGCAGCCCGCCGCTCACGAGAAGGAACACGAGAGGAAACGGGCCGAGAAGACACGTGTGCCAAAAGGCCGGCCGTTGCGCGCCGCAGGCTTGGCGCTGTGCCGCTACTTGCTCGGCTTCGAGGCTGTTGAGCCGTTACCGCAACGCGACGAGTTCCGCAGACACTTCACTGTCAGGCTGTTCCTTCATCACCACTCCTTTCATGGCACCAGTCTGTCGTTCGTCTTGGACAACCTACTGGCCCGCCGGTCCCGAGGCCGTACAGCCTTTGTCCGACACTCTTCTGCACCCCGTGACGATCTAGCGAGGAATCCACGAACAACCCTTCCGCGTGGTGATTCTTCGAGACCCGCTTCGCTCCGGCTTCCCCAACGGCTCACAAGACGCCACACCGCTGAATCTGCGTCGTTCTGCCCAGCAGCTCCGTCGCTCCACCCAATATCTTCCAATGATCTGTTTGCATGTGCGCATCCACGTCTGCCTGAGTCGCCCACAACCCGACGAGACACAAGACCTGAGATTGCTCCACATCACGATAGACGTGGCTCGTGAGACACCCGGGTTCCTCACGTACCTGCCCTACGAGCAATCGCAATGTCTGCTCAAGTTCCCTACATTTGGTCGGTTGAGCTTCGATGGTGATGAGAAGAAGAACCATCAGATCCTCTTGATCCTCAGTCCCACCTCCCAATCCGCCGTGTGACCCCGTTGGTGAGCTGGGAGTCCAAATGCGTCACTTTTGCGGTGCTGCGGATCCAGCACGAATAGGCCACTGACACCTGGGTGACAGGAAGGGGTGCCCAAGGGCGATCGCGTGCAGATTCTGACGCTCCCCACCACGCGCAGTGCCTGGGGCTCCCGCGTGAAGCTCCGGGCTTGCCCCATACGACGGCGCCACCCCGCGCTCTTTGACGAGCAAGCGGATGATCTCCCCTTCATCACCCGCCTGTCGGGCGCCTAATGCCCAGTTTGCGCATGCGCTTGCGAAGAGTGCTGGCCGGAAGGCCCAGGGCGGCGGCGGCCCCTGCCTGCCCCTCGATTTGCCACTGTTTCACCTCCAATGCTCGGAGGATGTGCGCAGCTTCCGCTGCGGCGAGCGGCCGCACGGCCTGGCATTCAATCTTCGGCTCGATTGACGGCGGCAGCTGGTCCATCAAACACAATGTCGGGCCCTGGCTATTGATCACTGCCCGTTCGATCACATTCCGGAGTTCACGGACGTTGCCCGGCCACGCATAGGCCTGCAAGGCCTCCATCACCCTGGTCGGCACGGCAGAAATGACTTTGCCGGCATGCTGGGCACATTGTCTGACGAAATAGCGTACCAACAGCGGAATGTCCTCTCGACGCTCTCTCAATGCAGGCACCGTGATCGGAAACACCGCCAATCGATAATAAAGATCGGAGCGAAAGCGCCCGCCACGCATGTCGGCCTCCAGGTCTCGGTTCGTTGCGGCAATGACTCGAACATCAACCCGAAACGTCCGCGAACTGCCGACTCGTTCGAATTCACCCTGCTGAAGCACACGAAGCAACTTGGCCTGTAGTTCCAAGGGCAGGTCGCCGATTTCATCCAGAAACAGCGTGCCTCCATGGGCGGCTTCAAAGCGCCCCACTCGTCTGGCCATGGCCCCGGTAAAGGCACCTTTTTCATGGCCGAACAGTTCGCTTTCGATGAGGGTAGCGCTAAGGGCGGCGCAGTTCACGGTGACGAACGGGCTCGTGGAACGGCGGCTCTGTTGGTGAACCGCGCACGCCATCAACTCCTTGCCCACGCCGGTTTCTCCGAGCAGCAGCACGGTTGTATCGGAGGGAGCCACTTGTGCGAGGCGAAAGCGGACCGCTCTGAGTACGGCGCTTTGGCCGATCATCCCTACGACATTGTCAGCCCCAGTGACGGCGGTCAGCGGGGAAGGCTGGTCCTGACGGAGTGATGCCTGCAACAGAGAGAGTTGAAACGAAGCGGCTTGGAATAGCTCATACGCCTGCCTTCGACTTAATGCACCGGCGAAGATCTCTCCAAGCAGTCGCACTTGTTGAATGACCCCAGTAGGCCACACGGATTCTGTTCGACGCGCCACCAGCGCAATCGCTCGTGTCGTGAAACCGAACACCGCTAACGGAATGATCACGGCCGACTGCATATCGTGACGAAAACTCTCCTTCTTTGTACCTCCAGTCTTACCAGGCATCTCACACCCAGGCATAAGTCGAACGATTTCTCCGCGATGCAGTTTAGCAACCACCCATGGTACGTCATCCAACGTCACAGGCTCCGCGCGCTCACTTGCGGCCGCCGTCCAGGTGTGAGTGGCGCGGATATGAGTGGCATCTTCCGACAATTCGAACAACGTGCTCTGTCGACCATCCAGGCACTCTGCGAGACGTTGCAGCCCATACGTGATCTCCCGGTCGAGCTCCGCGGCAGGAAGGTTCAGGAAATGTGTCGAGAGTTCACACAGGAGCCTGTCGAAGCCAGGGCGTTCAGTCACGGCTTTTTCAAAACATGCCTCTCCGTCCGTGTGTACGGTCAGCTGTTCTTCGCTGGACTCAAACCGTCTGTCCATGTTCTTTCTGGCGCAATTAGAAGAACAGCAGTCCGAATCCTTTTGTCTGCGCCACATCCTCGACGGCAGTGAACCGTTCGGATGATCGACGTGACATTGTGAAACCGTGTGTGGCGCTCGAGGCATCCGGCCAGAATCGGTGAGCCGGAACAGGCGAGTGCATGATGATCGCCTCGACACGAGGAGGAGGACCGGCCTTAGAGACAGTGGGCTCGCATACTGATGTACAGCTCAGGAAGGAGAATCGACGCCCTAAGTGCAACGGCTGGAAATCTCGCGGAATCATCGCGCGCTCTAGCTTTGCGGCGCGGACCCTAACAGATTGCTACGTAGGTTTCAAGCCAACGCCTGATTGCGGACTCTACTGAACATGCGCTGCACGATGGAGCTACCCAGCCCGCGCTGAGTCACGCCCATGCATCGTGCGTGTCGTAGCCGCGAACACACGATCGCTTCCTCCCGCTACGTCACCGGCAAGGCTTGTGCTTCCGCTGCTCGCCCTTGCTTTTTCAATACTGCCACCGGCAGAGCAGTCAGATTGCTATATGTGATCGACTTACATCCGTTTCATCCATGCTCGCCCCCTCCGGCAATACCGATTCAACGTCCTGCGAAAGGATCCCGGCATGGCTGGATGACAGTGTCTGGTAGCGGTTTTCACGTTCGGCTTGCCAGACGTTCTAGTGTTCTTCGAGCGTGGCTTGCGTTCCGGCAGAGACGGCGATTTCAATGTCACGAATAAACATGATGCCAGGCGCCCTCACTCCAGAAATAGATCACAGCACTTAGTTCGTGCACGTGCCCTCCTGCATGAATGATTGCCGTGATGTCTTTTTCCAGCCGCTGATCAGACGTCACTTCCCCACTGCGGAGATTTTTGAACATCCCCGTGACGAGGGCACACATGTGGCCCTCGCCCCAGATATCTTCACCGACAATAAGGATACCGGCAACCTTGACGTTGCATTAGTGCCGTCAAAGGTTGCCTACGTATACCACTATCGGCTGTCTCGTTGGTCGCCGCTCCATACCGTTCCAGCAGGTCGCGATCAAGGAGCTTTAGCGTGAACGCGTTCTTCTGTGCGTCCTAGATCTGTCACACGCTCTTCCCATCTGGGTACGCATCGTCGGTGATGTGAACGATTCCGTTCTCGTTACCGAGATAGAGAACGTTATCAGCAGCGTCCGCACTAGTTGTGGGAGCGCCGCCGCCCTAGGCCTTTGGCTGTCGCGCTCCCATGGTTCGTTCCCCTTCACCTCCTTTTTCTTCCCGCGATGCATACGTTGGCCGATACAGTCCATGCCCGTATCCCGGATACCCACGACGTGCCTTGGAGGCGCAACAGGTCTCCGTTATCGCTCATTGGCGAATAGCCAACCGATTTCATTGAACAGAGCAGGCTTACTCATCAACAATTCCGGCAATTGTGACGTCGGCACTTTGGCGTCGTTCACCGCAAACACATCTTTGGCAGGAATCGCGAGTTGTTCGGCGACAAACTGATACACGTACACGACAAACTGCGAACAAAAGAAATTCTTCCCTCTTCCCTCCAGAATTCTGGACAACAGCTGGTCCATGGCTTGCGGGGTCAACGGCGTTCCTCTGCTTCCGAAGATCGACTTGATGGCGCCCAACAGGTCGTATTTAAGGTTGCCATGTTGCGCATGAATATCGAACATCATCTTGGCGCATGTGCCGGCGCCTTGAGCCATGTTGGCATTCGTACAACGATAGACATAGTAAGTGTACGCAGCATTACCGACGCGTAAGTCATTCGCCACGATGCCGTCCCCTTGCGCCTCGATAATGAAATTCGAGTCAAACATCACGCCTGCGTGCGTGATATCTGGGTTTTTTTCTTTAAACAAGGTTTGCCCGCTCTGGATCAATCTCGCGACCAGTGATCCGTCGTTGACCTTCACCATGATATCGCCCGATTGTAAGTCTCTGCAGCGTAATTGACTTGGCATTTAGTACCCCTCCTTATTCATATGCATGTTGATGAGTGAAATAACCTATCAGAGTCTGCGCGTAGAGGGTCTTCTACACGTTGTGCCCCTTGACTACGGATTGGTGTAGAGAAAGAGTCCGGAATTGTGAAACCAGGTTCGATAGGTCTGCACCGTAGGGCTCCCGCTCGGGACATCGTTCATCTTGAGGGTGGCTGCAGCGTGATACAGCGCCTCAAAGTCAGCGAATGTCCATCCGAGTCCCGTCATAGCCGAGACTCGACCGGCGAGTGGGGCATCGGAAACGGTAAAATTCCCTTGGGTGTTCCCAAAGTTGTTCGCGGGCATCAAAACCTCCTGTTCTTTGTGAATGATTCACGCGTGCGGACATGCTCACGCACCATGTGTGAGCATGTCGCCCTACCTTGTTGCACTTCACCTCCTGGCTCAGACACTCACTTCGTTGCGAAGGCTGTGTCGAACAGGAACCGTACAACGCCGTCGTTCCATGGCGACAACATCTTTTTCTCTTTGAGTGACAGGCCTCGTTTGGCGCAACGTCCGAAAGCTTGAGCAAATGATGGGCCACCGCCGTACGCCTCGACGGCGTAGAGTTCTTGGCGGAAAACGCCAGACTTTTGTGGCGTTTCTCCGCCCTCGTGCGGCGCTCGATGATCGAACGGCTCGTCGACCCGTCCCTGAGCGCGGGCAAGCGCCCGTCCCATAGGACGGGTATCGACCTTCTGCCTAGCTTTCGATCGCCGAACATCGTGCAGGTGGAGATGAGAAAGGCCATAAACTCAGGCTTTCGCCTTATGTGTCTCACCTCGCAGTCAGTGGCCCATCACTTGCTTCTCGCTGAAGCACACGTATGAGAATTACTACGATGATTGAAAGGAGGCAGCGGTGACCGAACCATGGGAAATGAACAGTCAAGCGCTCAGGGCAGAAATAGAAACGCTCCACCAACAAATGCATATCTTGCTGACCACGCAAGCGCCGAGTGCGCCGGCATGTTCTCGCTGGCGTGTATCAAACAGTGCGCGTTTTTTTTGGCTCCCTCTCGGCATCATCTTGATGGCAGGCGGTGCGCTCTACGGCCAAGGGGCAATGGATGCGCTGTTTGTTGACCAGCAGGGACGCATTGGCATCGGCACGACCACGCCCGCGCAACGAGTGGAGATCCAAAGTCAAGGCAGGCAGAGCGCCTTCACCATTGATAATGCCCTCTATCTTGGTAACGACAACGGGACGGTGAGCATCACCAACAATGCGTACCGCAATGAGAATGGGGCGTGGCAGCTCAAGAACGCACAAAAAAAAGCCTTCACGCTAGAGCTCCGGGATAGCGGCATGTTGGAACTGTACGGAACAACGACCAATGGAGAAGCAAATTGGCGCAAGATGGCGACTTTTGACGCTCCCAACAATGCGATCTCGTTTCAGGCTCCGGTCACTTTGAACGGCGTGTCGCTTCAGAATTCTCTGGTTCCGGTGGGAACGATGATGGCTTACGGGGGAGATACGACCAACCAAGATGTTGTCAAGAACTTAAAAGCACAGGGATGGCTGCCGTGCGACGGCTCCGCGGTGTCAAGGAAGGACTACGACGGCCTCTTCGCAGCAATTGGAACTGCCTTCGGTGCGGGAAATTCGCCGTCGACCTTCAATGTGCCGGACCTGCGCGGGCGCTTCCCGCGTGGCACGAATCAAAATAGCGGCAGAGATCCAGACGCTGGAACTCGTCGAGCAGATCCAGCCGGAGCCAACTCCGGCAATCAGGTCGGGTCCGTACAGGATGACGAGTTCAAGAGTCATACGCACGGATACAGCGAGACTCATTACGTAGACAAGGGCGGCAATATGAGTGGGAGTCATTGGAGCGTTAAAGGCTCGCAAACTACTGCAACCGGCGGCAAAGAAACCCGTCCCAAGAATCTCTACGTCAACTGGATCATTAAGGCGAAGCACACCTAACGGCGCTTCAAGGTCGACAGGTACGAAGGCCGGCAGACAACGTTCAGCGGTTAACACAATGATGCCGCTCTAAGAGGACACAGGGCGTTGGCAGCATCACGTCAGAAGCAATGTGACTCATATTGGGTCACATCAATTCAAGGAGGAACAGACAATGGGGGACACCACTGGAACGGTAGAGACCACGGTAGAGACCAACAAGGTAGCAAATACCCCTACCACCACACCCGCTGCCACACGGCAACTGCCTGCTGTACTGGCTGGTGCGGACACGTTGATGAATGGGAAGCTCCGCGCCGGAGTTGAACTGCGCGTGAAGAGCGGCAGCGGCTCGTCGGCGGTGAGAATTGCGGATGTCACAGGCCTTTCAAAAGGTGAACCGGTCTACATTGCCAAACCGATTCGGCTCGAGGGTTACAATTTGAGAAAGTTTTTAATCGGAAAAGGCGTCCTGCATGAGAAAGCAGAGACTGAGAAGGATACCGACGGCAAAGAGATCAAGGGACCGGATGGCAAACCCAAAAAACAGCTTGAAGAAGCCTACGGCAGACTAATCGACGATGCCACCATTTCCTGTCAAGCCTTCTATTTCACTACAGGAGACAATCCCCTTCTCATGATGTTTGATCTCCAGTTGAAAGACGGATTAATTAAGTCTCTCACCGGCGACGAAGACTTAGGAAACCTCTTTGACATTACGGGAGCGTCTGTACGCTTGCTGCGGTGCAAAGAAGAAGATTTTCCCAAGCTGCAAGCCTATGCGGCGCAACTGGCCGAAGACTGAGCCGCGCACGCTATTCCTCACACCATGAAGACCCTGCATGGGAGGAGGATCGGGTTTTCTCTTCCCATGCGCTCGTGTCACAGGTCGCGATCTGTGACACGAGTGGGGCTAATTTTTCCATAGATTGGTGCCCGTTTCGTTTTGATTGGGATTTCTCAGGTATGGCAACGTCCGAGATGATTCATAGAACGGAACTTCTTCTTCGCGCGCAGATTGCGCAGCGGCCTGTGTCGCTGCGAGGCGTCCTCGAACAGAACGGCCTCAGCGAGCTGTCCGGGCGGATCAAGCTTCAGCAGTCTCTCTCGTCGCTCTTGTCCGATCTGGGCGAGAGCTATACCGACGCCGCCGAAGCGCTGACGGCGCTCTTGGGGAACTCCGACCTGGATGTCGTGCTGCAGGAATTGGGCGTTGTCTACCGCACTGGTTCGACGAAACAAATCCAACTGGGGCTGCTGTTGACCATCGGTAGCCATCGCCTTCAATTTGCGCTCCTCAAGAACGTCGGCGTTCCCGGGTATCTGGTGGGCCTCGATGTGACCGTGAACACGGCTCACGCGCCGACAAACTTTTTATCCGGGTTAGTAGGCGATATTTCGATCGGCAAACTAGGCGTCTACTACGCCAGCGAAGCGTTTAACAACGTCAGTGTTTTCACGGGAGACGACTTTCAGAACGCCTCAGTGCTCACCTCGAGCCGGAGTGTCGGCACGAGCGCCACGTTTCCACAGGGACTCAAGGTGATCTCGGAAATTTCCATCGGGGGGCTGAACCTGCTCGACTACCTGGCCACTCCACGCACGGCGATGCCGACTCCGGAGCCGCCGCCTGCCTTTCCTCGCGAGTCGCCGGCGAAAGCGAAACAGGTCATCTCTGCAGGCATGACGGTGTGGATCGACGCGCAAAAGACGATCGGACCACTGTTGTTGCGGCGAGTCGGTCTGAGCTATCTCCCGTCTGCCAAGAAAGCAGACCCTGCCCGAATCGGCATCAAGCTGGATGCAGGGCTCCAACTCAGCTTCTTGACCGCCACCTTAGAAGGTGTCGGACTGACCTATCCCTTGAAGGCGCCCAAAAGCGCAGCCGATGTCTGGGACAATCTTCGCTTTGGTCTCGACGGCGCCTCCGTGATGTTCTCGGGAGGACCGCTGACGATCGGCGGCGGCCTGCTCAAGGTGGATGTGCCCGAAAAACCAGAGGCACTGCAGCTCGACGGATCGTTACTGGTCGGCATTGATGGACTGTTCACGATCACGGCACTGGGCTCATACGCGAATATCAATGGAACGACCTCCCTCTTCCTCTTTGCCGCCTTGCAACGAGAGCTCGGTGGACCGCCCTGCTTTTTTGTCACAGGATTGGCTCTCGGGTTCGGCATCAACCGGGCGCTGAAGCTGCCGGCGATCGAAGAGGTTGCGAATTTCCCCCTGATCAAAGCCGCAACCGATCCCACCTATCTCGGCAAGAATCTCGACCTTCGCGCAGTCAGTCAAAAACTGGGGGAGTATATTTATCCGTCGGTGGGAAACTACTGGGGCGCAGCCGGCGTCAAGTTCACCTCGTTTGGCCTGATCGACGCCTTCGCCATGGTGACCGTCTCGTATGGGACACAACTCCAAATCGCCCTTCTGGGCCTCGCAACCATCACGATTCCCAAGCAGCTCGGCGCGAACCCGCTTCCACCGATCGCGTCGGCTGAACTGGCGATCAAAGTTGCCTTCAATCCGGCGGAGGGCATCTTCGCCGCGGAAGCGCGGCTGACGGATAATTCGTTTCTCTTCACCAAAGAATGTCGACTCAGAGGAGGATTCGCATTCTATCTCTGGTTTCACGGTCCCCACGCGGGAGATTTCGTCGTCACGCTCGGCGGATACCACGCGCGCTTCAAGAAACCCGACCACTATCCCGTCGTACCCCGCGTACGCATCGACTGGCCGATCAGCACGGCCTTGACGATTACCGGAGAAGCCTATTTTGCACTGACGCCCTCGTGCCTCATGGCGGGCGGACGGCTGGACATCGTATTCCAAGCCGGGCCGATCCGCGCCTGGTTTCACGCACGCGCGGATTTTCTCATCGCATGGCAGCCCTTTTCCTATGATATCGACATCGCCGTACGGATCGGCATCGCGTTTCAAACCGACATGGCCACCCTGACATTTGAAGTCGGGGCCTCCGTGCATCTCTGGGGGCCTCCGTTCGGAGGCTTGGCACGAGTTTCCCTGGTGATCGTCTCTTTCGATATCCCCTTGGGCGAGCAGGAACCGGCACCACCCGAACCATTGACCTGGAACGAGTTTCAACAATCCTTTCTCCCGCCGTCGCAACCAGGATCAGACCCGGTGCTGAATACCATTCGGATCATCAACGGTCTGCTGACCGAACGCGACATCGGCGAGCAGGAGCGCAAAAAGACCATCAGGGTCGTCAATGCCCAGGCCTTCACGTTTATGACCGAGTCCGTCATCCCATCGACCACACTCGCGCTCAATAACATCCGTATCGGAGATGGACTCGCGGATGCTCCGGCACTAGGCATCCGTCCGATGGGAAAAACTGCGCTCCAGTCAGAGCACAAAGTGACGATATGGCGGCGCAGCAACGATCAAGCGGAATGGGGGGCGAAATACGTCGCCTCTCAACTGATTCGAAAGAATGTCCCCTCCGCGCTCTGGAGTAACGATCTCACCCCGCTGCGAACGCCTACCGCCGACATGATCAAGGAGGTTCCGAGCGGCCTCCGGATATCGATGACGCTCCAGGATCCGTATCACGCTCTCAGTCCGATCGATCTGCTCAAGTTCCGCTATGACAACTTTGAGCAGCGCATTCCCTGGAGGGAACTCACAACAACGGAGATTCCGGCGCCCAAGGCGAACACGCTTCAGAACACGATTTGGAATAACGCCAAGGTCTCCGGGAAACGACGCGCAATCCTCCAGGCTCTGGGAAAAACCGACGACCGCGAGACGGTGATGCTGGAGGATTTTGCCGTCAACGCAGGACGGATATTACAAGCCATGCCCGAAATGGCCTGTCTCGGCGAGGCGATGAAGGGCCCACAGAACCGCTAGAGGGCGGCGACACACCGGAAAATCACGACGGAACCGAACGATGGCAGATCTCGAACGCGGCCTCATTCAATTTTTTCAAGCCTGCCTGCCTCCTTTACTGCCAGGGGAATATCGCATCGACGTCGAACAGACCGTCCGGGAGGCGCGCCCCGAGCCTTTTCGCACCGGACTCGACTTTTCGGTCGCGGGGCCGCGCTTTGCGCTCAATCCTGCGGATGTGTACTCAGTGTACCCTCCCGCGAATCAGGCCGGTGCGTATGGCAATACTCTGCCTCATATCGTCCTGATCCGGCGCACCCTTCCATGGGAGCGCACCCTGGACGGCAGCGCCCCTGATGAGAAGCATCCTTGCCCCTGGGTGGCCTTGCTTGTGCTGAGTTCGTCGGATTTTCCCACGGCCGAGCTGCCGAAGGTGGGCATCCGTAAAGTGCAGGAACTGCTGCATCCCGGTCGAAGCATCAAAGGACCGGCCCTCACCACTGCGGATCTCAAAGAGTACGAATCAGTCGACGATTTGTGCAACACCATCGATCTTCCGGCGTCGCTGTTCACGAGTATCGTGCCCACACAAGCCGATCTGCCCTATCTCGCGCATGTGCGACAAGTACAGACTGACAAGAAGGAAACCGCCTCGCTGCAAACCGAAGGGTGCTTTTCGGTCGTGCTCGCCAATCGCTTTCCAGAAACGCCCGACGCGGGCGCGACGGCTGGACACCTGGCGGTGTTGGTCTCATTGGAAGGGTTTCAGAAACATCTGCACGGTGAGTCGGGCGCCATCCTCGAACCGGTCGTGCGTCTCGCAGTATTGGCACACTGGCGGTTTTCCTGCCAAGGGCAAACCACGTTCAAGACCCTCATCAGTCAACTCGACACTGGGCTTTTGCAGTTGCCGCCCCCCATGAACACGGTGGCTGCAGAGGGTTCTGACGATGTCAAACATGCCTATAGCCTTGGCTACACGGCCCTTCCCCATCGCATCCGGAACGGTGAATCGACGGTGTCCTGGTATCGGGGCCCTCTGGTTCCGCTTTTTTATCGCAAGCTCGATGTCTATCGCTTCCTGCCCTGCCCTGATGCGGCGCTTCGCTATCACTACGACACCGGGCTCTTGGATGTGAGCTATGCCGCCGCCTGGCAACTGGGACGGCTCCTCGCCTTACAGAGTCCGCTCTTCGCACAAACGATGTACAGGACGCGGCATCACGAACGCCAACGGGTGCACGCGAAGATGGAAGAGGCCGCACAGCGCCAACAGTATGATGTACCAGGGAACGAGATGAGTGAATACCTTGCGCAGGAGATGGGAAAACTCACGAACGAGTTGAAGTAGCACCGTACTGATGAGCGCGACGAATACGCTCGTGGGCTTACGCAGGAATAGATGATCATGGACGACGCCTATCAAAAAGACATTCTAAAGAACATTGAGATCGTGCTCACCGGAACAGCCTGGTCGATGCCGGCACCGATCGGAGAATGGCTGGGCCGGCTGCTGCTGTTGTACGGGGTGCCTTTCAACTATCTGGTTCCCGACGAAGGAATGTTGCCGCCGGAGTCGATCCGTTTTTTCTATCTGGATCCCGGTTGGGTGAAATGTCTGCTCGAAGGCGCGAGCAGCATTGGAAAAAGCAGTTCACTGGACGAGGTGTTCGACCAGCGGCTGCGCAATAAATTTCTCGACCTGGCAGGCGAGCATGCGACGGAAGTCCGACAGTCCCTGATCACAAAAGAGAAAGACCCAAAAGACCAAGACCGTACACCCAAGCCACTCCATTGGCCGCTGACTGGATTTCTCTTGCGATCGAGCCTGGCAGAAGGCTGGCAAGGGCTTGAGATACAAGCTGCCGGTGTGGATGGGGAAGGAAACCGCCTGGACCCGCTGCAGACTTTGCGGATCGACCGGTTAAGTCCGGACATTCTGTTGTGCCTCTTCAACGGCAAGGTGACTGAGATCGCAATCACACAACCACCGGAAGGGCTCCATTTTGGCGCTGAATCTCAGGGCAACACTGTCTACAAGAAGATCCACCTCCGAACAATCAGTCCCGCCGAACAGATAGGAGATCAAATTGGAAGAACATTCGACATCACCATTCCGATGCGCCAAGGCAGCTCGCGCGTCGTGCATGTCGGGGCGCTCGCCAACCAGATAGAAGGGTCTCTCCGTAACGTACAGGCTCTCGATGGCACGTTTACATCGGCAGAGTTTGCCGTACAGATGGTGGAGAGTCCAGGCCGAGCCCTCTTCGAGGCACCTAAGGAGAAGCAGGGATGAGCGCCGGTGCAACAACCTCACATTCTCTGCTGGTCCC
>WBZN01000640.1_pt2 | contig 24507 bp, 17 predicted proteins | sample 5204281 | NCBI WGS metagenome assembly WBZN01 (sample SAMN12344347, study PRJNA552823) | activated sludge metagenome | biome: Activated sludge suspended growth; feature: Nitrification reactor; material: Wastewater; isolation source: activated sludge from nitrification reactor of wastewater... | reverse complement strand
AAGCCGCGGCGCTGGAGGTTCTGACGGCCCAGGGTTACAGCGGATTCTTCGCCGAGAACTGGCTATGGCGCGCTCTCTTCGGGCTCGCGTTCTGGGACGTGATCTTCGCTCCCGTGCCCGGGGCGTTCATTCACCCGTTTCAATACGGGCCGTTGGACCTTTACGACGACTTCCGCGCGGCGCGCGCCGCCGCCGTGGAAGCTCGGCTCGAGGAGCTGCGTGGCCGCGCGCGCCTCGACGGGCTGTTGGCACTGTGGCAATGCAAGTTCGGCACGGCGAATGCCCTGGTGCCCTTCGAATCGCGCCTGGAGGCGCAGTTGCGGCTGGCAGTGCGCTGCGTGAGCGGCGCGCAGCTCGCCGCGGTCTGCGATCGGCTGGCGCGCGACTTGCGCCGCTACGGTACCGGCCTACCTGACCTGTTGCTCACGCACCCCGATCGCGAGTCGCTGCTGCTCGCCGAAGTGAAGGCGCCGGGCGACACGCTGCGACCCGAGCAGCGCGGTTGGCTGCAGTACTTCGCGACCAACGGAATCCCGGCTACGGTGCTGCGACTGCGTTGGAAATCGCCGTAGAATTCGCGCTCATTTCCGGGAGACCGCCGCATGCAGTGGATGAACGACCCGCAGGCCTGGATCGCGCTCGCGACTTTGTTCGCGCTCGAGGTGGTGCTCGGGATCGACAACATCATCTTCATCTCGATCCTGGTTGGAAAGCTGCCCCGCCACCAGCAAGGCAAGGCGCGCCGCATCGGCCTCGGGCTGGCGATGCTGCTGCGCATCGGGCTCTTGCTGTCGCTCGCGTGGATGGCGAAGCTCACGACGCCGCTGTTCAGCGTTTTCGGCTTCGCAGCGACGGGCCGGGCGCTCATTCTGCTCGGCGGCGGTCTGTTCCTCATCGGCAAGAGCACGTTCGAGATCCACGACAAGCTGGAGGGCGAGGCGGGTTCGAAGGACGTTCGTGGTCGGGCCGGGTTCGCCTCGATCCTGGTGCAGATCCTGCTGCTCGACCTGGTGTTCTCGCTCGACTCGGTGATCACCGCCGTGGGCATGGCGCAGCAGGTCGAGATCATGATCGCCGCCGTCGTACTGGCCGTCGTGGTGATGATGTTCTTCGCCGGGCCGGTGGGCGATTTCGTCGATCGACATCCGACCGTGAAGATGCTGGCGCTCTCGTTCCTGCTGTTGATCGGCGTCACGCTGATCGCCGAGGGCCTCGGGCAGCACATCTCGAAGGGCTACATCTACTTCGCGATGGCCTTCTCGGTGTTCGTCGAGGTGCTGAATCTGCGCCTGCGCAAGACGGCCGGGCGGCCGGTGAAGCTGCGCGAGCCCTATACCGAAGGCTGAGGCCCCACAGTGTGTCCACTGGGGCGCCGGCCGGCGCCCCGCGGCACGTCCATTCAGGCGCCGAAGCGCCACCGCACCGACAGCGAGAACGCTTGATCGCGCGAGCTGTAGTGCCCGCTGGCGCTCGGCGCCTGCAGCTCTTGGCCGTCCGCATTGCGGCTCTGCATCTGGTGCATCGACCAGCCGAGGTCGAAGCTGATCTGCGGGAAGCTGTAGCTCGCCCCGAGCGCGTACACGAACGTGTCGCCGCGGTCGAAGCCGGGCTCGATCGAGCTCGCGCGCACCGGCGAGGGCTCGAACGCCAGGCCGCCGTAGATCGCGATGGCATCGGTGACGTCGCCTTCGACGCCTAGACGCAGGCTGGTGGTGTTGCGCCAGTCGCGATCGCGGAACGTCAGATGATCGGAGGCGATGCCGCCGGGATAGTACGCAAAGCGATTGCCGGTGCTCGACCAGGCGGCGTAGGCGGCGTCGAGCTCGATGCGCAGCTCGGGGTACGGCGCGATCCAGCCGCCGATGGTCGCCTGCAACGGAGTCTCCATCGCGAGCTCGCGGCCGCGGGTGTCGATCGCCAGCCCGCCACCCGTGGCGAGGGCCGGCAGCACGTCCGTGCGCGGGGTGATCGTGGGGTCGCTGTTGCCGCTGACGGTCACCGCGCTGCGTACGGTGGCACCGAAACCCCAGACGTCGGTGCGGTACTGCACTGCGCCGTCGAATCCCGTGCCGCTGGCGGTGGTGGAGTAGTCGATCTCGACCTCCTGCGCGGCGTTCTGGCCCGGCAGCGCGCGTACGGCATTGCTGCCGGCCTTGATGCGGCCGTAGGCGTAGCGGGCGCCCAGGCCCACGCTCCAGCCGTCGCCGAGGTCGAACGCGCCGGCGAGGTGCAGCTCCGAGATCTGCGTCTCCTGCCGGCGGGTGAGGAAGCGTCCCGGAAACTGCTTCGGACCCCAGTGCACGTTGTCGAACATGGGCTCATCGAGGCCCAGGCCGAAGGCCCAGCGCGAGTCGCCGCCGGGTTTCCAGGTCAGGTAACCGCTCGGTGGAAAGTTGATTTCGTGATTGGAGCTGAAGCGGCCGGCGCCGCTCTCGTACGTGTCGGTCGGGGTGGTGAAGTCGATGCCGGCCTGGGCCTGCAAGCCCTCGAGATGCACCAGTGCGGCGGGGTTGTAGGTGACGGCAGAGGGGTCGCTGGCGCGGGCGGCGAAGGCTCCCGCCTGACCGGCGCCGCGGCCGCCGTGCTGAAAGAGGAGGAATCCGGACGCGAAGCCCGGCGTCGAAGCGAGCAGTAGCGTGACGGCGGGCAAGAGACGGTGAAGTTGTGCGGACGGCTTCATGCGAGAGGTCTCCCGGGCCGGTGGCCCACTGGGTACTGCAGGCAGAATATCGCGAGGCGCCACACCGGATTGGCACCTCCGGAACCAGTGGTATCGAGGCCTCTAGAGCCTTGCGGACGTGCCCACCCGGGCCGTTTCGCGAGCCCGTGGGCTAGGATTCCGACCGATGCCGGATCCCGATCGCCTCGCCGCCCGCCTCCGTGCGGTGGTCCTCGTCGCGAGCGCCGTGCTGCTGCTCGCGCTGGCGTTCGCGCCGCAAGGGGATGCGCAGCCCATCCTGCGCCGGCTGAACGACCTCGTGCGTTCCAGCGGTGTGGTGGCGCAGAGCGCGCAAGCCGCCGGCACCGCGCAGGCGGAGGAGTCGGGAGAGTTGCCCAGCCTGCACAACATCTTGCAGGCACTGAAGCTGCGCGTCGAACAGCGGGCGCCCGCGATCCTCGCCGAGCTGCTGGCCGCACTGTTGGTCTTCACGTTCTTCTACTTGCTGCAGCGCGCCGCCGTGCGGGTTCTGGAACGCGTCCTGCATCGCGCGCACGCCGATCCGGCGGTGAGCGGCCTCGGCATCAAGCTGACCCGCTACCTGCTGCTCGGCGTCGGTCTGTTGAGCGCCTTGCAGCAACTCGGCGTGCAGGTGACGTCGCTGCTCGCCGGCGTCGGCATCGCGGGCCTCGCCGTGGGCCTCGCGGCCCAGGACACGATCGCGAATCTCTTGGGCGGGTTCATGCTGCTGCTCGAGAGGCCGTTTCGCATCGGCGACAGCGTGACCGTGGCCGGGACCTCCGGGCAGGTGCTCGAGATCGGTCTGCGTTCGACCCACCTGCGCACTGCGGACGTGCGCGACGCCTTCCTGCCGAACCGCGAGATCATCAGCCGGGTGATCGTGAACCACACGCTCACGCCGCAGCTGCGCATCGACCTGCCGATCGGCGTGGGCTACGCGGCCGATCTCGACCGCGTGCGCCAGGTGCTGCTCGGCACGCTCGCCGAACACCCCCAGATCGCCGACGAGCCGCCGGCGCAGGTGGTGGTGACCGGACTCGGCGACGTCACCGTGAGTCTGGAGCTGCGTTTCTGGCTGCGTAGCAGTCGAGACGAGACCGGCGTGCGGTTCGAGATCCTCGAGAAGGCGAAGAAGGCGCTCGACGCGGCGGGCATCGGGTTGCCGGCTCACACCCGCGTCGTGCGCGTCGGCGCGCACAAGCCCGTAGCCATCGAGCGCACGCCGTCCTCTTGACTCACCGTTGGGTGAATCCCAAACGCTGCGTCGCGAAGCTTTCTCCCGTCTCCCGGCGGGAGAGGGGCCGGGGGTGAGGGCGCGGCCGCGCGGCGGCCCGCCCTCGCGCTTGGTCGCGCAAGGAACCGTTCGTCCGCCACCGTCGTTGACCGCCTCCGGAGCGGTTGCTATTGTGCACGGCGTCCGTCGGACATAACGAAGCGATGATCGTCGAAAAGCGGCGTATCGAGGATTTGACTCTGCTCCGGCTGGAGGGGGTCATCAAGCTGGGGGAGAGCGCCGAGTTCTTCGCCCAGACGCTGGATCGCGCGCTTTCTGACGAGGCCGGGCATGTTCTGGTCGATTTCTCGCGCATCAATTACATCGATTCGACGGGCATCGGCGAGTTGGTGGGGTACCTGGGCAGGTTCCGCGATCTGCAGCGCAAGCTGATCCTGATCAACCCGTCCGACCGTATCCGCCGCCTGCTGCACATCGCCCGGCTGGACGAGCTCTTCCTGACCTACGAGACGCTGGAAGCGGCGCTGGCCGCTGAAGGCCGGGCGTCGGACGGTCCGTCCTTGGAGCCGGCACCCCCAGAAACCGAGATGTAGCGCGCCTCTCGCGCGCCGCCGGCGCGACCGGTCACCGCGTCGCGGTCACGGCTCTGCCGCACTCTCGTACAGATGGTTGCCGCCCCGGCATGGATCGGGGAGAATCGCCCAAGCTGCCGGCCACGCCGGCGCGGCTTTCCCTGGAGATTCCTGCAATGGCCATTTCTTCGCCCCCGGATACCAGCGGCGCCCTGCGCGCCCTGAAGCAGCAGCTGGGCTCGCGCGTTCACCTGGAAGAGGACCTCCGTCTCGAGTTCCGCACTGACTTCGGCCGCATGGTCGATCGCGTTCCCGGCGCCGTGGCGCGCTGCTCCTCGACCGAGGAGGTCGCCGAGGTCGTGCGCTTCTGCCGCGCCAACGGGCTCACCGTGCACGCCCGCGGCCAAGGGCACACGCAGAGCGGTCAGGCGTGCAGCGACGGCAAGGTGCTGCTCGACACGTCCTCGATGCAGGTGATCCACGAGGTCGACACCAGCGAAGGCTGGGCGCTGGTCGACGGCGGCGTGGTGTGGCGCGAATTGGTGGCGAAGACGGTGCCGATGGGGTGGGTGCCGCGCGTGCTCACCAACAATCTCGGCGTATCGGTGGCGGGCACGACGTCGGTGGCCGGGCTCGGCGTCGCGAGCTTCCGGTACGGCTGTCAGGCCGACAACGCCATCGAGCTCGAAGTCGTGACCGGGACGGGCGAGGTCGTGCGCTGCTCGGAGACCGAGAATCGCGATCTCTTCGACGTCGCGCGCTGCGGCTTCGGGCAGTTCGGCATCATCACCAAGGTGAAGACGCGGCTGCGCCCGTGCAAGCAGAAGGTGCGCATGTGGCACCTGCTGTACGACGATCTCGGCACCTTCATGCGCGACTCCGAGCTGATCATGCGGCCCGGCGACGAGCGTTTCCACACCCTGGAGTCGCGCAGCGCGCCGTGCCCGATCTTCACCAAGCGCATCGGCGAGGGCATGAACCTCGCCGTGGGGCAGCAGATGTACGCCTACTGGCTGTATCCCATGTTCCTGACCGTCGAATACGACGAAGGCGAGAACCCGAACGACGCCGAGCTGTTGCGCGAGCTCAAGTTCTACAAGCACCTGCGCACCGAGGAGTACACGCAGCTCGACTTCTGCAACCGTCTGGTGCCGGTGTTCGAGCTCTGGCACCGGGTCGGCAACTGGGAGATGGCCCACCCCTGGATGGAGGTCATCCTGCCTTGGGACAAGGCGCAGGAGTTCATCGAGTTCGTGCAGGACAACTTGCCGCCGCAGGCGCTCGGCGCCGGCGGTCACGTCCTCGTGTGGCCGGCCCACACCGGCGCCTCGAAGGTACCGCTGTTCATGCACCCGCCCGGCGAGCTCGTGATGGGCTGGGGGATCCTGCCCGCCGTGCCGCACAAGTTCCTCGACCAGGCGCTCGCCCAGCTCGACATGGCGTCGGAGCTGTCGATCGCGTACGGCGGGAAGCGCTACTTGTCCGGATATGTCACCTTCGACACGGTGGAGAAGTGGGCGGCGCACTTCGGCGACCAGTGGCCCATGGTTTGCGCCGCGAAGAAGAAATTCGATCCCGATCACATCCTGGGGCCCGGCTTCATCCACTACGCATAGAGCGGCGGCCGAGCGTCGTACCCCCCGCGTTGACCGACGGAGGCGGGGGGCGTAGGGTGCAGAAGTGCCTGGTCCCCTACGACGGTGGTTGCATCGGGCCACCGAGCCCCAGATCCTCTTTCCCGCCTTCGGCGTCTTGCTGCTCGGCGTGATCTGGGGCGCGACCTTCAACCTCGTGCGCCTCGAACGCCGGGCCGTCGACCGGGAGGCGGCGCGCTCCGCCAGCGAGCTCCTCGACACCTACGAGGCGCAGATCGTGCGCGCGATACGGGAGATCAACGGCACGCTGAGGGTCGTCAAGTACGCGTACGAGACCCAGGGCGCGACCGAGGTCCTGGCGCGACTGCGGCCGCGCGGTCTTTTGCCGCCCGATCTCGTCTTCGTGGTGAGCATCGCCGACCGTTCCGGCGACGTGGTCGCGAGCACGCGCCCGATTGGCGTGCAAAACATCGCGGGCCGCGAGTACTTCGAGCCGCAGCGCAGCGGCGACGTCTTCGCGGTCAGCCTGCCGCGCCAGGATCCTCATTCCGGCGCCTGGACGCTGCGCTTCAGTCGCCGACTGGATGCTCCCGACGGCGGATTCGCCGGCGTCGCGATGCTGGCGGTCGACGCCGACTATTTCGTGTCCGGCTACGACGTCGCCAAGCTGGGCCAGCAGGGCATGCTCGGCCTGGTCGGACTCGACGGCGTGATGCGGGCGCGCCGAGTCGGCGATGTGACCTCTTCCGGCCAGGTCATCGACTACGCGTCGGCCGTGGATGCTGCCGCGGGCGAGGATGCGCCGGCGACGCTCGCCATCGACTCGGTCGACGGAGTGCAGCGCTTCGCCAGCGCCCGGGCCCTGTTCGACGTGCCGTTGGCGGTGATGGTCGGCCTGTCCCAGGCGGAGCAGCTGCAGTCCGCGACGCGGGCGGCACGCACGTACTACGGGCGAGCGGCGGCCGCGAGCTTGGCCGCGATCCTGGTGGTCCTGCTCTTCGGCCGCATGAGCTGGCAGCTGACGGAGAGCCGCCGGCGGGCGGCCGAGGATCAGATGGCGCACGCTCGCCGCGTCGAGTATCTCGCCTATCACGACGGTCTCACCGGGTTGGCGAATCGCAGTCTCTTCAGCCGGCTGCTGCGACAGGGCATCGAGCATTCGCGCCGCCACGAGCGCAAGCTCGCGGTGCTTTTCCTGGATCTCGACCGCTTCAAGAGCATCAACGACACGCTCGGTCACGAGGCCGGCGACGAACTGCTGCGCAGCGTCGCGCTGCGCGTGCAAGGCTGCCTGCGCGCCAGCGACACCGTGGCTCGCCTGGGTGGCGACGAGTTCGTGGTGCTGCTGCCGGAGATCTCCGAGGAGACGTACGTCGCCAACGTGGCGCAGAAGGTGCTGGCGGCCATCGCGCTGCCGTTCCCGCTCATGGGACAGGACTTTCGCGTGACCGGCAGCGTCGGGATCAGCGTGTATCCGCAGGACGGGCTCGATGAGGAGACCTTGACCAAGCAGGCCGACTTCGCGATGTATCGGGCGAAGGAGCTGGGAAAGAACAACTATCAGTTCTATTCGCCGGAAATGAACGCGGATTCCCTGGAACGGCTGACGCTGGAATCCGGTCTGCGGCACGCGCTCGAGCGCGGCGAGTTCACGCTGCACTATCAGGCCAAGCGGGACCTGCCGTCGGGGCGGATCTCGGGAATGGAGGCGCTGTTGCGCTGGCAGCACCCGGATCTCGGCCTCGTCGCGCCCCTGCGATTCATTCCGGTGGCGGAGCAGACGGGCTTGATCGTGCCGATCGGAAAGTGGGTGCTCAAGACCGCCTGCGAGCAGAACGTCGCCTGGCAGAACGCCGGCCTCGCCCGTTTGAGCGTGGCGGTCAACCTGACGGCGCGACAGTTCTTCGATCCCCAACTGCTGACCGACGTCGCCACGGCACTGCGAGATTCCGGGATGGCGCCCGGTCTCCTGGAGCTCGAGATCTCCGAAGGCCTGCTGATGCTGAACGCTCAGCGCACGCTGGACATCCTCCGCGGCTTGCGCAAGCTGGGCGTGCGCATCGCCGTGGACGATTTCGGGCTCGGCTACTCGACGCTCTCGACGCTGCAGCAGTTCCCGATCGACACGATCAAGATCGACCGCTCCTTCATCCGCGAAGTGAACCAGGTCGCCGAAGGCAAGAAGCTCACCGAGGCGATCATCGCGATGGGCAGGACGCTCAGCCTGACCGTGGTCGCGCAGGGCGTCGAGACGAAGGCGCAGGCCGACTTCCTGCGCCAACACGCCTGCGATGAGCTCCAAGGCTTCTATTTCAATCCGCCGGTCCCCGCCGACGGCTTCGCGGACCTGCTGCGCGCCGAGGAGTCCGTGCCGGCGCCGGCGCACGATTGACCGTCGAGGGCTGCGGGGAACCCGGCGGACTCAGGGGGCGAGCAGGACGCGCACGCTCGAGTCGACCAGCGCGCGCTCGATATACGCAATGGCATGAGGGTCTTCGAGGAGTCGCTTCTTGACCTCTTGGTCGTCGGCGACGTGAGCCGGCGGCTCGCCCCGGCCGGTGAAGATGATTCTCGACCAGAAGGCCTTCATCTGCGAGGCGGACTTGCCGGCCACCTTGCGGTAGAACTCTTCGCGGACGGCGGAGCCTTCGGGTTGATCGATCGGTACTGCCGGCTCGCCATTGGGAAATCGGCTGGCCTTACCGAGGAAGATGTCGGCGACCTCGCCTTGCGTCAGCGTCGCGACCGAGCTCTTCGCCGAGACCACGGCGACGACGTCGGCCCGCAGGGATGCGGCGTGGAGGCTCCAGCCAAGGGCAAAGGCGAGCGCGGCGGCCGGCGCGAATCGCATCGTCACCGGGCAGGCTCAATACACGAAGTCGACCGCAAGACTGACGACCTCATATCGACCACCCGGGCGGAATCCCGGCTGGATGTTGCCGAGCGTTCCGGGCGATCCGGCCCCGCGGCGGGAGCGATCGAGTTGGAGCTTGCAGTCGAAGTTCTTCCGGAAATCCCAGCGAACTCCCAGCGAAATGGTGTTCTGAACGACCGAGGCGGCGAGGAGCCGGTCGAGTGCTGCGTTGAGGGAGGCGACGGCGCCTGCCTGTGCCGGAGGGTAGGCGGCGGCCGTGAGGCCGGGGTCGGACCTTGGGCTCCGAGCCGCGATGGCGGAGTAGGAGACATACGGCGTCAGCGCCCCGAAGCGGTAGCCGCCGCTCGCGTACCAGGCCACGTGCTCGCCGACGGCCGAGGGGCTGCGCATGAGTCCCAATTCAGCCATGACGAACCAGTTGCCCGGGTCGTAGAGTCCGCCCGCGCCCACGAACTGCAGGACCGATCCGTCGGCGTCGAACCGTCTGGCGATGGCAAGACCTTCCGGCCCGAACTGGCGAAAGCCGTCAAATAGGCGGTTGTAGACGTCGATGGTCAGGCGGGTCTGCTCGTAGGCCACGCGTAGCTGCCCCGGACCGTTCTCGGCCGTGGCGGTGACGCCCCAGACCTCGCGTGCCTGGGCGGTACCCCCGGAAGGGATCTTGGTGTCGCTCTGGCCGTAAATTCCCTGGAGCGTGAGTTCGCGGGTGCCGATGTGGGCGCGATACGTCGCGTCCACGCCATCGTTCGAGGTGATGGGCACCAGGCCGTAGACCTCGCCGGGGGGACGCACCCAGGCGTTGGCGTAGCCCACCTTGCGGGAGTCCGACACCATGAAGGTCGGCAACACGATCCTTCCCACGCGAACGCTGGCGTCCGTCGTCGGATGGTAGGTCACGTTCGCCCATTCCATGCGTGGCGTATACCCGCCGTCGTGGCCCTGCTCGGCCAGGACCTGGACCACGGCGGAGATCTTGGGCGTGAGCGTCACGGCGAGCTGCGCGCCCAGCCTACTGTCGACCTCGGCGCTCCAGCTCTGCGTGTACCCAGCGCCGTGCCGGATCAACAGGCTGCCCAGAAAGTCGGCTTGGTTCTCGCTCGAGTGGCTCAGAGCGAGGCTGCCGAAGGCGTGAAATTGAAATACCGGCGGCGAGGCTTCGGCCAGGCAGGCGCGCGCCAGGACGAGCGCGAGGAGGGCGGCCGCGGCCGCCGGGGGGGTCCCGCTGTGGGTGTGGAGCTTCACGTTCGGCCGATCATCGTGGTCCGACACTACTCCTGTTTCCGCGGCCTTGCGCGCAACGGCTCGGCCAGCCGGACTGCCGACGGACTTCCGCGTCACTCCTCCCATGGTAGACAATGTGCCGAGACCTCAACCAGGGAGACACGCCATGCAAGTCAATTCGCGGTCGCGGAATCGGATGGGACGTTTGCTCCTCGTACTGGCGGGGCTCGGCGTTTCACTGGCCCCGGCCCACGCCACGGTTTCGACGGTCTACAGCTGCCCGAGCTCCGGCCACAACGGCAACCACGATGGCGTCTACAACGGTTTCTTCGTGCAGAACGTGAATGCCACCAACCTGCACAGCGTTCAGCTGTACTACACGACGGACACCAACGGCGTCTACAACGTGACCTTGGAGGTGCACCGCGGCTCGTTCGCCGGGCCGCTCGTCGGCACGCTCAGCCAGAACATGTCGCTCTCCGATTCGTCGGACACCGCGGTGACGTGGACGTTCCCCGACCCGGCGATTCCCAACGGTTCCGATCTGTATTTCATCCACACCTACAGCGGCTCCGGGAGCGTCAACTTCAACATGCAGCCGACGCTCTGTCCGGGCGATCGCGAGACGGTCGGCACGAGCTCGACCATCAACAACTTCAGCGTCGCGGTCGCGATCACCCAGAACACGACGCCTCCGCCCCCGGCCTGTGTCGCCAACTCGACGACGCTCTGCATCGACAATCAACCGGGGGACCGGCGCTTTCAGGTTCGTGCCACCTTCGCGACGTCGCAGGCGGGCGGAGTGTCGGGCAGTGGACGGGCCGTCCAGCTTTCGACACTGGGTGTGACCGAGGGCGGGTTGTTCTGGTTTTTCGACGCGAAGAACCCGGAGATGCTCATCAAGGTGCTGAACGCCTGCGGAGTGAACAATCGCTTCTGGGTGTTTTACGCGGCGACCACCAACGTCGGCTTCCACGTCACCGTGACGGACATGGCGACGGGGCACTCGGCCGACTACACGAACCCGGACATCCATACCGCGCCGCCGGTGCAGGACCTCAACGCGTTGACCTGTCCGTAGGTCTTGTCGCGAGGGCCTGAGGCCCTGTCCAGCGGTGACGTCCACCTCGGTCCCGAGCCGAGGACCGGGGTGGATTCCTTCGAAGCGAGAGCGCTCTACGGGTTCGCCACGACTCCAGCCTGCTGCTTCTCGGTGAGCAGCGCGTTGAACCGCAAGAGATCGCCGGCCAGGATCTCGTCGAGGGTTTTGCGGGTTCGCGCCGATTGATCGTGCAGCAACTGGTGCACCTCGCGCTCGGCGGCGGTCGGCGCGATGTCGAAGCCGGAGATCGAGCCCAGCAGATACAGGAGCTGTTCGGCGAGCTTCATCGGCCAGCGCAGGATGTCCTGACCGCGCCCGGTCACCCGGATCTGGAACAGGTCCTCCTCCACGGCGAGGAGCTTGCCGTCGAGGGCCACGGCCGCGTCCTTGATCTCCTTCGGGCCCTTCTCGCCGAGCCGGGCCTGCAGCGCCGCGAGCTGACCGCGGACGCTCTCCGCCTTGTTGATCGCGCCCACCGTCTGCTTGACGTCGTCGAGGAGGTCTCGCACGAGATCGCCCTGCGCGCGCACGTCGGCCTCGCTGCCGGCGGTCGCGGGGTCCTTCAACAGACGAAGGGGCTGAGACAGCTCCTTGTCGCCGACCTTGACGCGGATCTTGTAGTCGCCGACCGGCGCGATCACCGAGGCCTGCTGCAGGCCGGGCGCCGGGATGCCCTCGAGGCCGACGTCGATGTACTTGGCGCCGAGCGGACTGGTGTGCAGGCGGGCTTCCGGGGTCTTGTCGAAGCCGAGGTCCCACCAGGCGCGGTTGAGCCCGGCCTTGGCCGGACCCTTGAACGTACGGACGACCTGCCCCGCGGGGTCCTCGATCCGGATCTCGATCTCCTCCTTCGACTCGCCCGTCTCCTTGTCCTTCTCGCCCTGCACGGCGGCCGGCAGCCAGTACTGGATCGGCGCGCCGTCCGGCGGATTGAACCCCGCCACGGGGTCGTAGGACACCGCGAACGGGGCCTCGACGCCGCGCAGGCGGTACGTCGGGCGCGAGGGCAGCAACTGGGCCTCGGTCGGTACTGCGCCGGTGAACTGACGCAGCGGCGTGAGGTCATCGAGGATCCAGAAGCCGCGACCGTACGTCGCGAGGACGAGATCCCCGAAGCGTTCCTGCACGGCGATGTCGTAGACCGGCGCGTGCGGCAGGCCGCTCGCGAGGGGCTGCCAGCGTCCACCGTCGTCGAACGAAACGTACAGCCCGTTCTCGGTGCCGAGGTAGAGCAATCCGCGACGCGCGGGATCCTCGCGCACGGCATGGGCGTAGGAGAGCGGGGACTTTGGAATACCGTTGGTGATCGCTTTCCAGGTCTTGCCGAGGTCCGTGGTCTTGAAGACGAACGGATCGCGGTTGTCCACCTGATGAAGGTCGTAGGCGACATAGGCCGTCCCGGCGTCGAACCGCGACGGCTCGATGGCGCTCACCGTTCCCCATGGCGGCAATGCCGGCAGATGTTCGGTCACGTTGGTCCAGGTCTTACCGCCGTCCTCGGTGACCTGCAGTTGGCCGTCGTTGGTCCCTGCCCAGATCAGCCCGGCCTTGCGTCGCGATTCGGCGATGGCGAAGACGACGCCCGCGTATTCGACGCCGATGTTGTCCGGCGTGAGGCCGCCCGAGATCTGCTGGCGGCTCTTGTCGTTCAATGTGAGATCGGGGCTGATGACCTGCCAGGTGGCGCCGCCGTCGGTGGTCTGGTGGACGTATTGGCTGCCGACGTAGATGCGGTTGTGGTCGTGCGGCGAGATGGTGAGCGGAAAGGTCCACACGAAGCGGTACTTGAGATCGGCGGCCGGCCAGCCGATGGTTGCCTGAGGCCACACCTCGACGCTGGTCGCCGAATTGGTGCGCGCGTTCCAGCGGCTCACGATGCCGCCGACGCTGCCGAAGCCGGACGCGCTCGACCACACGATGTCGGGGTCCTGCGGATCGGGCGTCGCCCAGCCGCTCTCGCCGCCGCCGACACCGCTCCATAGACCGCGCGGAATGCCCGGCTGACCGTCGGGCGCGGCGAGCTTGCTGTTGCTCGGACCGCGGGCGGACGGACCGTCCTGGCGGTTGCCGTACACCATGTACGGGATCCGGTCGTCGACCGTCACATGGTAGATCTGCGCGATCGGCAACTGCACCTGCAGCCAGGTGCGCGCGCGATTGGTGCTGATCGAGATGCCGCCGTCGTGGCTCACGATGAGCCGGTTGCCGTTGCTGGGGTCGATCCAGACGTCGTGGTGGTCGCCTCCGGGCACCTGGTCGAACGGCGGGTCGACGATCGTCTTGCCGCCGTCGCGGGTCTTCGCCCAGGAAGCGGTGAGAAAGTAGGCCTCGTCCGGATCGTCGGGCTCGACGGCCATGCGGTTGTAGTAGTGGGTGCGTCCGGCCACCTCGCGGTCGGCCGTTTGCAGAGCCCAATGCTCGCCGGCGTCGTCGGAGCGCCACAGCCGCCCGTTCGGCGTCTCCTTGCCCTTCCACGGTTGGCCGTCGCCGACCTCTAGGAGCGCGTAGACGCGGTTCGAGTCGGCCCGAGTCATGGCGAGTCCGACCTTGCCCCAGGGCTTCGCCGGCAGGCCGTTGCCCTCCACCGGCTTCCAGGTCGAGCCGCCGTCCGCGGAGCGGTACATCCCGCTGCCGGGGCCGCCGCTCTCGCGGCCCCAAGTATGGATCTCGAGCTGCCACATCCCTGCGAAGAGCACGCGCGGGTTGTTGGGATCCGCGACCAGATCGGAGCAGCCGGTCTTCTCGTCCACGAACAGCGTCTTCGCCCAGTGCTTACCGGCGTCGGTGGTGCGGAACACGCCGCGGTCGCTTTGCGGGCCGTAAGCCGTGCCGAGCGCGCAGACGAGCGCCACGTCGGGGTCGTGCGGGTCGACGACGACGCGCGCGATGCGGCCCGTGGTCTCGAGGCCCGCGCGCTCCCAGGTGCGGCCGGCGTCGGTGGAGCGGAACACGCCCCAGCCGAGCGAGATGTTGCTGCGAATGAAGGCCTCTCCCGTTCCCGCCCAGACGACGTTGGCGTCGGACGGCGCCACGGCCAGGGCGCCGATCGAGGAGACCGGTTGATCGTCGAAGATCGGCTGCCAGTGCACGCCGCCGTCGGTGCTCTTGAAAATGCCCCCGGAGGCGGCGCCCGCGTAATACACGTTCGGGTCGCCGGGCACGCCGGCCACGGCGGAGACGCGGTTGCCCTCGGGTCCGATGTAGCGAAACTTGAGCGCCGCGAAGGGATCCGCCGGAACAGCCGCGGCCGCCGCCGGAGCCGCGGGTTTGTCCACCGCGCTCAGGGTCGAAGGGAGAGTAGAGCCCAGGAATAGGGCAAGGGAGAGGGCCAGCCGCCGTGCCAGAGTCATGCACCGCCTCCGAGGAGAAGCGCCGGCGCCACCAGCGCGACGGCGTGGATTGCCTGCGTGCTATCGGCGGACTCTATCCGCGTCGCTCGTCGACCGCCCGCCGCGCGTCCTCACGGGCCGGCGAATCGTCACGCGTTCCGGACGGCCGCCGGGAGCGGTCTACGACAGCCCGGCGAGCTTCTTCTCGAGGTCGGCGATCGCACCGTTCGAGCGTTGCGCCGCCGGCAGGGCCTTGGCCTCGGCGATGGCTTGGACCAGCACCGCCCGCGCGGCCGCCTTGTCGCCCTTGTCTTGCAGGATGCCGGCGCGCGTGCGCAGGATCTGGATTCGCCGCGGGCCGTACGCGTGCGCGAGCGCCCGGTCCGAGGCCGCCAGCGCCTTGTCGAAGGACTTCAGCGCGCGGTAGGCCATCGCCAGGCGCGCCGGAGGGTTGTAGTCGTTCGGGGCGTCGCGCTCGGACGCTTCGAGCATCGGGATGGCGCGCTGCGGTTGGTCGATTTCGAGATAGGCGCCCAGACGATGGGAGTCGAACGCCATGCGCGCGGCAGGGTTCGGCGCAGTGTTGGCGGCGTGTTCGAGCATGGCGACCCAGTCCGCTTCGAGCGCCTTCTTGCCGGCGGTGTCGCCGGCATCCTCACGTGCGGCGATCAACTCCTGGTAGATGCCGGAGCGGTCGTCGGTCGCGAGCTTCGCGTTGGCCAGCGCATCGCGCGAGGCCTTCTCGAAGAACTCGATCAACGCCGCGCGCGCCGGCACGGTCTTCTCGAGTCCGACGGCGCAGTCGAGGCCCGACGAGGCGACGTTGCCGTACGACGGCGAGCTCTTGATGCGCGGCAAGAGGTCATGCGCTGCCTGGGCGCAGGCTACCGGCTGGTCGGAAGACTGGAGCGAGAAGAGCAGGGCGTCCGTGGCGCGCGGCAACTCGCTCCAATCGGCCGGTGCCGCGGCGATCGCGGCAGCGTACGCGGTCGCGGCTTCGGCGTAGCTCTCGGAGCCGTAGAGCTGGTCGGCGAGCGCGAGGTGGGCCGCCTGGCCGGTGAGCCCGCCGGCGAGCGCGCGCTTGCCCGTGTCGAGGAACGAAATCAACTGCTCGACCGAGGCGCTGCCGGTCCAGCGCAGAAGGATGGATTCCTTCTGCGGGTCGATCAGGAAGAGCGACGGCCACGCGGGGACCGGGTACTTTTCGAGAATCGCCGCGCTGGCGGCTTTCTCGGTATCGACGGCGAGCCAGACAACCTGCCTGGCGTAGCTCGCGAGGCGTTCGTCCGGGAAGACGAAGGCCTGCATCGAGCGACAGCTATGTCACCAGGGGGCCCAGGCCTCGAGGAAGATCGGCACGTGGCGGGCCTTGGCCTCGGCGACGGCGCGGCCGTAGTCGTCTTCGATCCACGGCAGGTTCGAGGTGGCGGCCGGTGCCGCGAAGGCTGCGCTTGCACCGAGCAACGTGGCCAGGGCCAGGGTCGGAAGCGTTTTCATGGCGAAGGACGCTACCACGACGCCTGCCGGGCTGGTCCGTCATCAGGTCTCGCGGGAGGAGGCTGCTACTCGAGCGCTGCCGCGTCTTCGGCGTCGGCGTCCGCCGGCTTGCGGTGGCTGCGCACGTCCGTGACGATCGCGGCGAACCGTGGATCGGCGCGCAGCGAGTCGAGGTCGTGGTCCGAGGTCAGGAGCTCGAGGCGCGCGAAGCCGTGGCGGGCGGCGTCGGAGAGCTGTTCGAACGCCTGGTTCGGATCGCCCAGAGCAGCCGAGAGGCACGCCTGGTTGTACAGGGGAATCCACGAGTCGGGACGCAGACGGGCGGCCCGCCGGAAGAAGCGCCGGGCGGCGTCCGGGCGATGGGCGCGGCGTGCGGAGTTTCCCGCCTGGATCAGCCCCGCGAAGTCGTCCCGGTGCTGGGTGAGGGTCTTCTCGTAGTAGTGCAGGGCCTGGCGCCAGTCGCCTTGCTCGTAGAACAGGTCCGCGATGCGCCGGTAGACGCGCGGGAAGCCCGGGTCGGCGGCGATCGCCTTGTCGTACCAGGCGCGCGCGCCGGCCGGGTCCTTGCGCAGCGCCGCGAGCATGCCGAGGTTGCTCATCGCCTCGACGAAATCCGGCCAGATCTCGAGGCCGAGCTTGTATTCGCGCTCCGCCTGGTCGAGCTTGCCCTCGAGCAGGGACAGGGTGCCGAGAACGCCGTAGACCCGCGCCTGCTTGGGATCGAGCGCCAGCGACTTCAGGTAGTCCTTGCGCGCCTCTTCGTAGTTGCCTTGCTTGGTGTGCACCAGGGCCAGGATGTTCTGGGCCGAGATGTTGTTCGGCAGCGCCGTGAGGATTTCCTTGAGCTTGGCCTCGGCTTCTGGCCACTTCGAGCGCTGCGCCAGGTGGCGGGCGTCGTCCAGCATGTTGTACAGCGGCATGCCGTCCTTGGGATCCATGCCGCCCAGGCTCTCCTTGGTGCCGCGGGGCGCGAGGTAGCCCAGGGCCCGCAACATGTCCTCGGTTTCGCGGTCCATGGGGCTCTTCTGGGGGGAGAGCGCCCGCGCCGTGCTGTCCTTGAGGATCCCCTCGAGCTCACGATCGAGAGCCGCGCCGCGGCGCGCCTCGCTGGCGTAGAGATTCTGGGTTTCCTTGGGGTCCTGGCGCAGGTCGTAGACCTCGGGCTTGGGAGCGCGGATCCACTTGTACCCGTCGGCTCGCAGGCCATGGAGGGGAGCCATGCCGAACCCCACTTCCGAGAGCAGCGACTCGCAGTACTGGGGCAGGCGAGGCGGCGCCTCTTCGCCGCGAAAGGCGCGCAGCATGTCGTGTCCCTGGGTCTGCTCGCCTCCGGGCAGGTGCAGCGCCCCGAGCACCGTCGGCACGATGTCGACCGTACGCACGGGTCCGTCGTACACCTTGCCCGCCGGCAGAGTACCGGGCAGCCGCAGAAGCAAGGGCACGTGGATGGTGGCGTCGTAGATGAAGATCGCGTGCGTGGGCTCGCCGTGCTCGCCCAGGCTCTCGCCGTGGTCCGCGGTGACGACGACCAGCGTGCGATCGAGCTCGCCCAGCTCCGCGAGCTTGTCGAGGATGGTGCCGACCCCCGCGTCCTCGTAGGCGATCTCGCCGTCGTACGGCGTCGGGGACATGAGGAGCTGCGCCGAAGGAGCGTGATACGGCTGATGAGCGTCGAAGAAGTGCGTCCAGAGGAAGAACGGCTTGCGGTCCTTGGCGGCGGCCCAGGCGTCGAGCCACTGGTTGGCGCGCGCCGCGGTCTTGGGCGCCGTGCGCATGCGGATCATGAACAGCTTGGGCTCGTCCTCGGCCCACAGGTCGTCGTCGTAGGCGTCGAAGCCCTGCGTCAGGTTGTAGCGCCGGTTGAGCACCAGCGCCGAGACGATGGCGTGGGTGGCGTACCCCGCGTCGTGCAGCCGCTCCGCCAGGGTCACGGCGTCGTTGCCGAGCGCGTAGTTGCCGTTGTCGCGCACGCCGTGCGCCGGCGGGTAGAGGCCGGTGAGGATGGACGAGTGCGACGGCAGAGTGATCGGGGCCGCGGTCGCGGCGTTGCTCGCGCGCACGCCCTCGCGCGCCAGGCGATCGAGATTGGGGGTGTGCGCCGGTCCGTAGCCGTAGCAGCCGATGCGGTCGGCGCGGGTGGTGTCCAGGGTGACCAGCAGGACGTTCGGATGCTCTGGGGCCTTGGGCCCGCAGCCGGCCACGATGGCGGCAGCGCCCAACGCGGCAGCCGTCCGGGCGATCCCCTTGCGGCGCTGCAGGTTCCGGTGCCCGGGAGTGGTCTTCATGCGGGGAAATGGGCCGTTGCCGCGGCGGGACGAGCTGGAATGTTAGCACCGCCGGGGCGCGTCACCCCGGAAGGTGGGGAACCACCCTGAGGAGCGGGGCAGCGCACCGACTTTGGGGCGAAGCGCTGGTTCCGTTGACGGAACTGGCCATAGGTGGGATACTCGGCGCATTCCGGGGAGAGGCGCCGCCATGTACAAGAAGCTGCTCGTGTGTTGTCTTTTGGGAGCTGTCGCGAGTGTTGCCGCGCGGGCTGACGTCAGTATCGTCGAACAGCGCCACGTCGGCAAGATGCTGGGCGGTCAGCCCAAGTCGGGCGACAAGAAGCACTCGCCGCCCACCAAAGCGACGGGCTCGCAGGGCCTGATCGACAACTCCGGCCTCAAGTACTTCATCAACACGAACATCACCTTCAGCACGACCAGCTCCGCTTCCGGTGCTATGTCCGAGGCGAGCTACACGCACGCCGTCGCCGCGACCACGCTCAACGGCGGAACCACCAGTTCGACGCTGAACGACGCATTCGACGGCTACAACACGTTGTGCCTGAGCCTCAACAACACGGTGGCGAACTGCGCAACGGGCAACCCGAACTTCGAGATCTACAACAAGGAGGGCCCCGCGACCACCGAGTGTCTCGGCGCGACGTCGGGCGTCAACCGTCAGGTCGTGTTTCCGGTGTCTCCCGAGGGTGTGATCAACGTCCAGCGCAAGGTGTTCGTGCCGGACAACGATTCGTTCGCTCGCTGGATGAACTACTTCACGAACACGAGCGGCGCGCCGGTCACGGTCACCGCGGTCATCGCGAACAACTTGGGGTCGGACAGCAACACGCAGATCGTCACCTCAAGCAACGGTAACGCCACCGCCGAAGTCACCGACACGTGGATTTCGTCGTTCCAGGCGTACTCCGGAACCACGTCGTCCGATGTACGCCTCGCGCACGTCCTGCAGGGCGCGGGAGCGGGCGTGCCGATGACGGGGATCAACTTCGTGGATGGCGACGACAATCCGTTCTGGGGCTACACCTTCACGTTGAACCCCGGCGAAACCAAGATCGTCGTGAACTTCGTGGTCGGCCAGCCCAACAAGGCGGCCGCGAACGCCAAGGCCACCACGCTGGCCACCGCCACGCCGTGGACGGGCGCCCAGGCGGCGTGCATGACGCCCACGGAGATGGCACAGGTCGCGAACTTCTCGAACGTGAACGCGGTTCCGGTCGTCACGATTCCGACGATGGGTGGCATCGGGCTCGGCGTTCTGGCCCTGGCCCTGCTCGCCGGCTCGCTCTGGATCCTGCGTCGCCGGGCCCAGGCGTAGTCAACCCCCTCGCCAGCGTTTTCTACGGCCTCCCGGCTTTCTTGGGAGGCCGTTTTGTTTCCGCACGTTCTCTACCAGAGCGGCGTTCTTGGGCGCTTGCGGCCGACCAGCGACCGAGATATTGCGCCGCAAGGTCCCGGGGCCAGCCCGCGCGGTTGGTTTCAGCGGCCGGGCGGAAGCGGTGGCGAACAGCCCGCGGCGGCGCGGTTCGCGCTGGCAGCCCATTCCGCGGCGTCCCCGGTCAGACCGGCCCGGGTCTGGACTTCCGCGAAGGCGTGCTTGGCCTTGACGAACCAGCCGCAGGCGTCGCGGCTCGGCGCTCCCGCGGCCGGCGCCGAAGTTCGGCCGAGTGAGAGGTAGAGATTGGCGAGCGCCGGGTTGATGCCGCTGAATTCCGGCTGCGCCGCAGCGATGGACTCGCGAACCGTCAGCGCCTCGCGCAGCGCCGCCATTCCCGCCGCGCGATCGCCGGACTTGGCGAGCGTCGTGCCGTAGTGGGTGAGCGCGGCGGCGAGGTCGTCTCGCCACCGGAGGTTGGTGGGGTCGGTGGCCGCTTGCTCTCGCCGCAATGGCAGGGCGCGACGCAGTCCCGCAAGTGCGGCAGGGTAGTCGCCCGTTTGCGCCTGCGTCTCGGCGAGCTGAACGAGGCTCTCGGCGAGATCGGTCAAGGCGCGCGAGTCCTGGGGATCGGCCGCCCGCAGGCGTTCGCGGATCGCCAAGGCCTGGCGGTGCTCCGCCAGGGTGGCCGGCAGGTCGCCCAGGGCCAGGTGAGCGATCGCGAGACGCGTGTAGTCCGTCGCGAGATCGCGCTGCGCCTCCGCGCCCGCGGGGCTTGCCGCCGCCAACTCGCGGTCCACCGCCAGCGACGCCTGCTGGTGCTCCAACGCCTCGGGCCAGCGCTTTTCCACACCGAGGGCATCGCCGAGGCGCTGTTCCACGACCCCTACGTAGCGGCGTGACTCGCGGTCGGCAGGTCGTAGACGGCGTTGTTCGCGCGCCGCCAGCAGAGCGTCGCGGTAGCCGGCGATCGCGCCGTCCATGTCGCCGAGCTCCCATTGATCGTCGCCGACCGCGACCGCGGTCGTTGCCGTTTCGGCTCGCGCCGGCGCGTACCGTTCGCCTTGTGCGAGCGCGTCTACCTCCGCCCACGCCGCGCGGTGCCGTACGAGCGCGCCGCGGGTATCGCCGCGCGCCGCGAGCACGGCGCCGATGCGGCTTTCGATCACGGCACGGGCAAGGCGAAGCCCGTGGTCCGCCGGCTGCTCCGCGAGGAGCCCCTGCAGCAACGTGCGCGCCTTTTCGTAGGAACGCAAGGCGTCATCGGTGTGGCCCAGGCTGGCGCGGTAGGGCATCCCCTGCACGTCGCCGACCCGCTGGTAGGCCGTCGCGAGCTCGGTGAGCAGGCCGCGATCGGCGCCCGTCTCGCCGCCGTTCCCTTGGGGTTCGAGCGCCAAGCGATCGAGGTATTCGAGCGCCTTGCGCACCACGAGCTCGCGCGCCGCGGTCGAGCCCGGCAGATCCTGGATGGCGTCGTGAAACTCGAACAGGAAGGAATTCGCGAGCTGGCGCACGTCGGCGAATCGTTGCTCCGCGCGCAGGCGCTGGCGCTTCGCGAGCCGCGCCTGCTGGACGGCGACCGACGCGGTGAGGACGAGCGCCAGGCCGGCGAGCGCCGCCGCGGCGACACCGGCGCGATGACGTCGCACGAACTTGCGCGCCCGGTAACCGATCGCGTCGCGACGGGCCAGAACCGGCAGGCCGGCCAGGTAGCGGCGTAGGTCCTCGGACAGCTGGTCCGCCGAGGGGTAGCGCCGCGCCGGATCCTTGCGCATGCACTGGAGGACGATCGCGTCGAGGTCGGTCGAGACGGCAAGCGGAGCCGGCTCGGTGGGCGCTCCAAGCCGCTTGCCCGCGGCGGTACTCGGAGGCGCGGGCACCTCCTCGCTCACGATTCGCATCACCTCGGCGATGCTGGCGTCCCTTTCGATGCGGTACGGCAGGCGGCGGGCGAGCAACTGGTACAGCAGCACGCCGAGCGAGTAGATATCACTCGCCGTGGTGATCGCTTCGCCGCGCACCTGCTCGGGGCTCGCGTATTCGGGCGTCATGGGACGGGCCGACAGTGTGAGGTCCGTGTCCCGGTTTTCCGGATCGAGCAACTTCGCGATCCCGAAGTCGAGCAGCTTGGGCGTACCGTCGGCGGTGACGAGGATGTTGCTGGGCTTCAAATCCCGGTGCACCACCAAGTTCTGATGGGCATAGTGGACGGCGGCGCAGACCTGTCGGAAGAGCCGAGCCCGCTCGTCGGTGGACGCGCCCCGGGCGGCGCACCAGCGGTCGATGGCTTCACCGTCGACGTATTCCATGACGACGTAGGGCAGGCCGTCGTCCGTCGTGCCGCCGTCGAGCAGCCGCGCGATGTTGGGGTGGTTGAGCGACGCCAGGATGCGCCGTTCCTTGCGGAAGCGGTCGACGACAGCCCCGGAGCCCAGGCTCGGCTGCAGGAGCTTGATCGCCACCTGCTGACGGAAGTCCGCGTTCCGCCGTTCGGCGAGGAATACCGTTCCCATGCCGCCACGGCCGAGCTCACGCAGCAGGCGATAGGGCCCGATCTGCTCGGGCGGGTTCGACGATTGCTGGGTGCCCTCGGACCCGAGCGCCGCGGCGATCGGCGAGCCATCGAAACGGGCGCCCGCCGCGGCCTCGGCATCGACCAGGGCCGCGACCTCGCGACACAGCTCGGTGTCTGCCGGGCAGGCCGCGTCGAGAAAGGCCGAACGCTCCTCGGGTGGCCGATCGAGGACCGCCTGGAGCAGCTCCTTCGCCGACCGCCAACGCGCGGCGTCCATCCCCTAGCGCGGTCCCAGCTCGCGCTGCAACCACGCCCGCGCGCAAGCCCATTCCCGGTGGACGGTGGCGGGTGAGAGGCCGAGGACCTGGCCGCTCTCTTCGGCCGTCAGACCGGCGAAGAAGCGCAGATCGACCAACCGCGCGAGATCAGGGTCGACGCGCTCGAGGGCCCGCAGCGCCTCGTCCACCGCGAGGACCTCGGCATCGGTGTCGCCGGCGAGGTCGAAGCCCTCGACGAGCTGGAGGGGACGCGCGCCGCCGCGCTTCTCGGCGTCGCGGCGTCGCGCCTGATCGACCAGGATGCGCCGCATGGCCTGGGCGGCGACCGAAAAGAACTGGGCTCGGTTCTCGAACCGCCCGCGGTCCTGACGCACCAAGCGCAGGTACGCCTCGTGCACCAGCGCGGTGGTCTGCAGGGTCTGCCCCGGCGGCTCCCGCCGGCGCGCGCGGGCCGCGATCTGGTGCAGCTCGCGGTAGACGACGGGCAGGAGGCGATCGAGCGCGGAGGGGTCTCCGGCCCCCCAGGCGTCCAACAGGGCTGTGACCTCACCGGTGTCCGTCGACCGCTCATCGGACTCCACGACCGGATCATACGCCCCGGACTTCGCGGCCAGGCCGCGGAAGAGAAGGGGAAATCTTCGCAAACGGCGCCAGAAATGTCGGAAGGATCGCCGCTCTCGTGTGACAGCGCGGAGGATCAGCCGCCGCGCCGAGGGACACGGAGATCGAAGCGGGCGCAGGAGGGCCGAACGGCTGAGTTCTGATACCCTGCGCCCGCCATGACGCAGCCCATCAAAGTTCGCATCGCCCATAGCCCGGATTCCGACGACGCCTTCATGTTCTACGCCCTGACCCAGGGCGTATTGGACACCTCGGGGCTCGAGATCGAGCACGTGCTGGCCGACATCGAGACGCTGAATCAGGCGGCCTTCCAGGGCACGTACGAGATCACCGCGTTCTCGTTCCACGCCTACGCGCACCTCGCCGACCGCTACGACATCATGCCGTCCGGGGCGAGCTTCGGCGACGGTTACGGGCCGGTGGTGGTATCGCGCAGCGAGCACACGCGAGAGAGCCTGCGCGGCGCCCGCATCGCCATGCCCGGCAAGCTCACCACGGCGCATCTCGCGACCCGGCTCTGGCAGCCGGAGTTCGAGGCGGTGTGGACGCCGTTCGACAAGATCCTCGACGTCGCGGCGGCGGGTGAGGTCGACGCCGGGGTGGTGATCCACGAGGGCCAGCTCACCTTCCAGGAGCACGGCCTGCGGTGCGTGGTGGATCTCGGCGCCTGGTGGCAGGGCGAGACCGGCGGCCCGCTGCCCTTGGGCGGCAACGGTATCCGCAAGGATCTCGATCCCGCGCTCACCAAGCGGCTATGCCGCCTGCTCACCGAGAGCATCGCCTACGCCCTCGATCATCGCCAGGAAGCGCTCGGCTACGCTGTGAAGTACGCCCGCGGCATCGAGGACGATCCGGTGCGCTCCGACCGCTTCGTGGGCATGTACGTGAACGACTGGACCCGTGACTACGGCGATCGGGGACGGCGCGCGGTGCAGGAGCTGCTCGATCGCGGGCACGCCGCCGGCGTACTGCCGCGGCCTGTGCACGCCGTGTTCCTCGACGCGTGAGCGGCACGCGGCTTCGGCCGCAAGGCATCCTCTTCGATCTCGACGGCACGCTGATCGACTCGATCAAGCTGATCGAGGACTCCTACCGGCACACGCTGGCGACGCACGTCGGCGTCGCGAGCGGCGAGGTCGTGGCGGCATCGACCGGCAGCGCGGTGCGCGCCGACTACACGGTCACCGGCGACGCGGTGAACCTGGCCTCGCGTCTCGAGGAGCTTGCGGGCGCGGGCGAGACGATCGTGTCCGACGACGTCCGTGCGGCGCTCGGGACGCGGCTCGACGTCGAATCGCGCGGGACCGTCGCGGTGCGCGGTTTCGCGC
>WBZN01000664.1_pt1 | contig 24530 bp, 24 predicted proteins | sample 5204281 | NCBI WGS metagenome assembly WBZN01 (sample SAMN12344347, study PRJNA552823) | activated sludge metagenome | biome: Activated sludge suspended growth; feature: Nitrification reactor; material: Wastewater; isolation source: activated sludge from nitrification reactor of wastewater... | reverse complement strand
GCCCCGTTGCTCGCCCCGACCCCGATGCTACGTCTCTACACGCACGCACGGGCCGAGGCAAGCGAGGGACTCGATCGAGATGGGCAGACACTTCGCCGCCCCGCTCTCTTTGTCATACCCGATACGACGACAACGGGAATCTGACGAGAAAGACGCTGCTGGCGACGGGCAATTACACGCAGTACAGCTATGATGCCGAGAATCGGCTGGTGAAAGTCGATGAATTCGCCGCGGGGAATCCCAGCGCCATCACGACCTCGACCTATCGCTATGATGGGCTGGGCAGACGGATCGAAAAGGTGGCCAATGGCCAGACCACTCGCTACATCTACGATGGGGAAGATATCCTGCTGGAGTACAACGGCAGCAACGTGCTCCAGGCCACCTATATCCACGGCCCCGGCATCGATGAGCCGGTGAGTCGGACGCCAATGGCGCCCGGCCTCGGCAGCGGGCAGGTCGTGGTGCTCGCCTCCACACCGGATGGTCTGCGCGGGCCAGTGGTGGATGATGGGATTACGGTGAACGGCCAGCTGTCGGTGGGCTTTGTGTTTGTCTCGGGGATGCCGGCACCGGCGATCGGCCAGTGTCCCGTCCACTTGGTCATCGTCGTATGTGGTTCCATTCGTCGTTGACTTCGGCCCGTTCGAGCTGATTCCTGAACCTGAACACGAAAGACTTATGTCAGATTGATGTTTTCTCGGGCCGTCTTCTTGGCTGTCCCCTTGCGTGGTTTGTCTTGTTCGGTTCAACACTCACCCCTCTGCACGGCACATTGGGGCAGAGACCAATGAACATGTGCATTCCCCTCAGAGGCGTTCAATTGTGGATTTGTTCTGATGAAGGCTCTTATGCGTGCATTTAAGGCGTAGCATATGCCTAGGATTGACAGCTGAAACGTCACGCTATACAGTCTCTTTTCATGATCAAGACGTTTCGGCACAAGGGACTGCAAGCCTTCTTTGAAACCGGCAGCAAGGCAGGCATCCAGCCACATCATGCGGCTCGACTCAAACGGCAACTTGCCCGGTTGGATTTGGCCACAACGGCGGCGGATATGAATGTGCCAGGATGGGGGCTGCATGTATTGGCCGGCAATTTGGCTGGCCGCTATGCGGTCTCTGTGAACGGGAATTGGCGGCTGACGTTCGGGTTCGATGGCGGGGATGCAGTACTCATTGATTACCACGATTATCACTAGGAGAAAGACATCATGAGCCGAATGCACAATCCACCGCACCCCGGGGAGACCCTGCGAGAGGATATTTTGCCTGCCTTAGGCTTAAACGTGACGCAGGCCGCGAAGCAACTGGGGGTGACCCGAGCCGCACTATCACGCGTATTGAATGGCCGTGCAGCGATCTCTCCGGAAATGGCGTTGCGATTAGAGGGCTGGCTTGGAGTACAGCACGGAGGGCGTGCCGATGTGTGGGTGGCGCAGCAGGCCGCGTACGACCTGTGGCTAGCCCGCAAGGCCGGTGCGCCAAGAGTGCGGCGTGCTGTCTTGCTCGAAGCATAATCCCGATCTGCTATAGAAGCTGCATATCAGGAAGATGGTGGCAGGAACCGCTTCAGGCCTGTCTGAGAGGGAAGCGCGCTAACGAGGTGATGTGGGCAAACGGCGGGAGCGTTGCGCGTGGAGGGCAAATTCCAGCGCGGCTTCGAGTCGAATGACGCGGGCGTTGAGATCTTCAATGTGGGACTGCTGCTTGGCGACCGTGGTGTTGAGTTGTTCCACTTTATCGTTTAGCTTGATGGTGTTGGCGAAGGCATCCCACACACGCTCGGTGAGTCCCATCGTCACCCTTTCTTGCGGGTCTTGGAGAGCGCCTGCATGCGCGCTTCCGACTCCGCCACGAGGGCGAGGGTTTTGTCTATTGCGCGAATGGTTTTCTTCGTCTCCCGGATGACTTGCTTGGCCATGTGATCCAAGAGTGTCGGATCATCAGCCGGAACGTACCGCTCGCCGCCCTCTCGAAGCAGTTGTGCCATAGTAAGGTTGGCGGCTTTCGCCTTTTGTGTCAGCCGGCGTTTCTGGCTGGGGCTCATGAGGATGGGGACTTGGACCATGGTGGATGCCATTGCGGGCCTCCCTCGGCTTGGATATATAGGCTATATATATCATAGGATTGGATTTGCTGTCGATGCGCCCGGAAAACGAGGCGAGGCGGTTGGTCTCTTTTTCTCGCCGGTTTCTTTGCTGCATGCCTTACTGGCCTCACCTTGCTCAATGGCTCTTGAATGACGTATAGGTACGGCTCGTGGTTGTGGATCTACCGCGTGCGTCGAGAAATCGGACGGTTGATGCTCGCGTACTTGGCTATCGGTTGAACGGTGAATAAGAAAGGATCCTATTGTGTCGATTGACGAGAAACTGACCAGCCTCGGTCTCACCCTCCCGGCTCCGCCGAAACCGGTCGCGAGTTATGTGCCCGCAGTCCTTGCCGGAGACCTGCTCTATCTGAGCGGTATCTTGCCGTTTCGAGACGGCCAGGTCGTCGTCACCGGGAAACTCGGCCAGGAGGTCACGGTCGAGCGCGGGGCCGAAGCGGCGAGGCTGGCACTGCTGAACGCACTGGCGGTCGTGAAGCAGGAGCTCGGGTCATTGGACCGTGTGCAGCGGATCGTGCGTGTCGTGGGGCATGTGGCATCAGCCTCGGGGTTTGTGCAGCAGCCGGCTGTTATCAACGGCGCGTCCGATCTCTTGGTGCAGCTGTTCGGCGAGGCGGGACGCCATGCTCGCGTGGCGCTGGGTGCGGCTGAGTTGCCCTTGCACGCCGCCATCGAACTCGAATTACTGGTCCAGGTTCGACCATAAAACAGTTTCGTGCGTCTGGTCCCTTCCTGTCGCGCCCGCTTGCCTTGACATCAAAAAAATCCGCTTGTTATAGTCCGTGAGCCCCTTCGTTCATTGCCGTACCCCCCATCCGGCCTCGCTGCCTCAGTTGCGTGGGGTTTCCGTGCCACGTGCGGGGCGTTCGTCTGATGTGTCATCATTTCAGCCTCGTCCGAGCCTGCTGGCCAGGCCTGCGCGGAGGCTTTCGGTAGGGAGTGTCATCCCATGCAATACATCGCTCGTATCGTGCTCGGTGTCGCTCTGTTCGCAGGCCCGGTCGTGTCCGGAGAAGTCCGGGCAGAGGGGCCGGTTCTTCATCCTAACGCTGCCGTGCCGGGATCGACCCTTTCGATCACCGGGAAGGGGTTCGGCCCCTATAAATCGACGAAGTTTAATCAGGTCACCTTCCAGGGCGTGCCGGCCTTGATCCAACGCTGGGAAGCCGATCTCATTGAAGTGCGCGTGCCCTCGCAGGCGGCCAACGGGCCGGTCGATGTGATCATCGGGAAGAAGCACGTGAAGGCGGGATCGTTTACGCGATTGCAGCCGGCCATTCACTCCTTGTCGCCGGCTGAGGCCGAACCGGGGACGATTCTGGAGATTACGGGCGAACATTTCGGCAACACGGCCGGACCGCGTGATCCAAACACCATTTTCGGCGTAAACAGCGTGGCCGTGGGCGACGTGACCGTTCGCGTGCGCAAATGGCGTGACGATAAGATCGAAGTGGAGTTGCCGGGCAACGTGCAGTCGGGTGATGTTGTGGTACGCATGGCTTCGTCCGATCCGTTGCCGGACGGATCGTGTTGCGCGCCGGTCAAGCAAGTCGTGAGCAATTCGATGGCGGTGAAGGTGCTCGCGTCGGTGCGGGTCGATCCCACGAGTGGACCGGTCGGGACAAAGGTGGTGTTGTTCGGCAAGGGATTCGGGGCGACGAGAAACCCCGAGGACGGCGTGCTGTTCGGGGGGCATTTGGCGACGGTGTCGCAGTGGACGGATACAACCGTTGTGGTCCACGTGCCGCTCGATGCTCAAACCGGCCCTGTCGTGATGAAGCGCAATGGGCAGGAACGTGCCATCGGGACGTACACGGTTCAGACACCCCAGGCGACCGGACTTACCCCGACTGAGGCTCCCATCGGGACCTTGCTGAAAATCACGGGAGAGAATTTTGGGTTCTATTCCGAAGCCGGCTCCACGCCGTTTAACTATATCGACTTTTCCTTGAGCGAGAACACCGTCGAAATCGGCGGGGTGCAGGCGATCGTGTATCGTTGGGGCCACGACCGTATTGATGTCTGGGTGCCCTTCAGCGCGAAAAGTGGTCCGGTGGTGGTCAAACGCGCTGCCAATGCTCCCAAGCCGGACGGCACGTGCTGCGCCGATAAGAAGGTGCTTGAAACGCAGGTCGGCAATTTTACGCTCATCACGCCGAAGATCGATTCCTACAGTCCGAACACCGGGGGATTGGATGAGGTGGTGACGATCAAGGGGAGTGGGTTCGGGAAGTTTCTCAAGACGGCCGAACCCAGCAAGGTCATTACGGATAGTGTCTATGCCAGGGTTGCTCCCGAGTTGGGAGAGAACGTCTCGCGTACCGAAGTGTTGTTCAACGGGGTCGGCGCGATCGTGCAGTCGTGGACGGACACGGAAATCAAGGTCAAGATTCCTCATCGTCACTCCTATGGCGTGGGCAAGCTCGGTGAGTTTAATCCGGATCTGACGTCGGGGCCGCTCGTGGTCCGCCGGGGGTCGTGGGATCTCCTGCCGGACGGATCCTGCTGCACGCCGAAGAAGTGGGTCACGCTTGAAGCCGGTACGTTTACCATCCAACCCACGGGATTGCCGGATGCCAGTTACTGGCGGAATCCTAATCCGGATAATAGCCACTTTCATTGATGAGGCGTCGTACCGTGCACATTCTGGCCGTTGCATCGTGGTTGTTCATCGCCCTCCTGTACGCAGGCACAGCCGAGGCGGCTTCCCCGGAGATCCGGGCTACCGTGGCCATGCAGAAAAGTGGATCTGAAGCCACGCTGTTGGGCATGTTCTTTCATGATCCTCAACTTGGCTGGGCCGTGGGGTCCGGCGGAACGATCCTCAAGACGAACGACGGCGGACGCAAGTGGAAAAAAGCGTCGAGCGGCACCACGTCGCTGCTGACGGCCGTGTATTTCCAGGATGCGCGTCGTGGGTGGGTCGTGGGCGCCAATGGCACCGTGCGGACCAGCCGGGATGGTGGAGAAACCTGGAGCGTCGTGTTTGTGTCCACGCAGGCCCCGCTCTATGGGATTGCGTTCGTGACACCCCAGAAGGGCTGGTTGGTCGGCGGCAACGGTACGATTCTGCGCACGACCGACGGTGGAGAGAACTGGATGGATCAAGCCAGCGGCACGAGCGCCGCGTTACATTCCATCGTATTGACGAACCAGCAGCACGGGGCGATCGTCGGGGCGTTGGGCACGATTCTCACGACCTCCGACGGCGGCGCGACCTGGACGCCTCAGGTCAGCCAGAGTTCGGCCACGTTTTTCGATGTGGCCTTCGCGGATGAGGTGAACGGCTGGGCGGTCGGCAATGCCGGCGCGTTGTTTCAAACGACCGACGGGGGCACCCATTGGATTGATCGAACCTTGCCTTGCGGCCGGACTTGTAACAAGCTGACCGACCTGATTCGGGTCCGTTTTACCGATGCCCAACAGGGCTGGATCGTGGGGGAGCACGGCCAGATCCTGCGAACCACCGATGCAGGGTTTAACTGGGTGGAAGAAGCCAGCCCGGTGAAGCGCTCGCTGATGGCCTTGAGTTTTCCTCACACCACTGTCGGGTGGGCGGCAGGCGAGGGGGGCACCATTATTTCAATCAGCCCCGGCCGCCGGTAGCGCTGGGCCAATTCCGACCCCGATCTTACCCCAATCGGCCCAATCGACTCTGCACAATACTCAGCGCCGTGACTGCCGCGGTGTCCGCACGGAGGATGCACTCGCCGAGACCCACGGCCTGGCAGTGCTGCGCCAGAGCCAGGGTGATCTCTTCTTCTGCCCATCCCCCTTCCGGTCCGATGATTACGCAAATCTGTTCCGTGGGGAGGCGCGGCAGCGGCACGCTGGCCAATGCGAGAGCCTCACGGCGTTCTGCCAGGAGCAACGAGCAGGTCGCTGTGTGAGTGGAAAAGAACCGGCGTGACTCCAGCGGCTCCAATACTTGCGGTGGCTGCCACTGCTCCGATTGTTGTGCCGCTTCGGTGGCGATGCGCTGCCAGCGGGCCACTTGAGCAGCGATCCTGTCGGTCTGCGGTCGTACGACCCCATGGCGCGAGACGAGGGGAAGGATCGTCCGCACACCCAACTCACTCGCTTTTTGGACGACCCAATCCATATGGTCGCCTTTGAGCATCGCTTGTGCGAGCAGCAGGGGGGGACTGCTCTCGACGGGTCCCTGCCGTTGTTCGAGAATCTCCGCCGTCACCGCCTGCTGGGCCACCTGCATTACCCTCACACGATACCGTCGCCGGTGCTCGTCGGTGAGCCAGAGATGCTCCCCCGATTTGACGCGCAGGCTGGCTCGCAGATGATGGCAGAGATCACCGGTGAGGGTGATCTGGGTTTCACGAATATCCGATGAGGAGATGAAGAAAGCCGGCATGATGGTCGGCGGAACAGGCGGGGTGGAGCTCGTTCTATTCGAAGAACGTTTTCATCTTGTCGAGAAAGCCTTCACCCTCGGTGTCTTTGGTATAGCCACTTTCCTTGGCAAATTCTTCGAGCAGCTCTTTTTGCTTTGAGCTGAGTTTCGTCGGAATCTCGACTTTGACATGGAACAGCTGGTCGCCGGTATGGCCGCCCTTGAGGTTCGGAAAACCGAGGCCTTTGAGACGAAGGAGCTTGTCCGGCTGGGTACCGGCAGGAATTTTCATGAAGGTGTTGCCTTTGAGCGTCGGCACTTCCACCCGGCCACCCAGAATCGCGGTGACAAGATTCACGGGGAGGTCGGAGACGATATCCTGCCCTTCGCGGCGGAAGTGAGGATGGGGCTTTACCGTGATGGCGACATAGAGATCCCCTTGCGGACCACCCTGGACGCCATGCTCACCCTCGTTCGCAAGTCGCAGGCGCATGCCGGTTTCGATACCGCCTGGAATCTGGACGGAGAGCATGCGTTCCTTGCGGATACGTTGCCGCCCACTGCAGGCCTGGCAGGGTTCCGTAATGATCTGTCCGACCCCTTCGCATTGACCGCAGGGACGGCTGACGCTGAAAAATCCCTGTTGAAACCGGAGTTGGCCCTGTCCTTTGCAGGCGGGGCACATCTTAATCGCGGTGGCTGAGCGCGCGCCGGTGCCTTTGCAATCGGCGCAGGTTTCCCACCGGGGGATTTTGAGTTTCGCTTCCTTTCCGAAAACCGACTCCTCGAACGTCACCTCAAGGTTGTATTGCAGGTCGTTGCCGCGCTCGGCGCGAGCTCGTCCGCGAGGCTGGCCGAAGAAGTCCTCGAAAATATCGTTGAAGATGTCGCCGAATCCACCCTGTCCGCCGAAATCGAATCCCTCCGCTCCCTGCGGTCCACCGGCATGGCCGAAGGTATCGTACCGCCGCCGTTTTTCCTGGTCGCTGATGACCTCGTAGGCTTCGTTCAGCTCTTTGAATTTTTCTTCCGCGGATTTTTTCTGTTCGGGGGATGTGTGGAGATCTGGATGGTGCTGGCGGGCAAGTTTGCGGAATGCCTTTTTGATCTCGTCGTCGGACGCGGTTCGCTCTATGCCGAGAGTTTCGTAGTAGTCGCGCTTAGCCACGGAAGATTTTTACCCGGTTAAATGTGCGACACGACCGAGCTTCACGCATGGTGAAACCCGGTCGTGCAATCGGTGAGGGTCTTACTTCTTGTCCTTATCGACTTCTTCGAACTCCGCATCCACGACCTTTTCATCGGTCTTGGCCTGCGCGCCTCCGTCTCCGGAGGAAGCGGCTGCATCAGCCCCGGCGCCGGCACCCGCTGCGGCAGAGGCTTTCTTATACATCTCCTCGGCCAGCTTATGGGATGCCGTGGTCAGCGTTTGCGTGGCCGTCTCGATGGCGGCGGGATCGTCGCCTTCCATCGCCTTACGGAGTCCGGCGATGGCTTCGGTGATCTTGGTCTTATCGTCTTCGCCGATCTTATCGCCATGCTCGCTCAGGTTCTTTTCGGTGCTGTACAGCAACGAGTCGGCCTGGTTACGCGCTTCAGCCACCCGACGACGTTTCTTGTCGTCTTCGGTGTGGGACTGGGCGTCCTTGACGAGCTTATCGACTTCTTCCTTGCTGAGTCCGCTCGAGGCCGTAATCTTGATGGACTGTTCCTTCTGCGTGGCCAGGTCTTTGGCCGCCACATGCACGATACCGTTGGCATCGATGTCGAAGGAGACTTCGACCTGCGGCATGCCGCGCGGAGCGGGAGGAATGCCGACGAGATCGAATTGTCCCAACAGCTTATTGTCGTTCGCCATTTCACGTTCGCCCTGGAATACGCGAATGGTGACGGCGGTCTGGTTGTCGGCAGCGGTCGAGAACACCTGGCTCTTTTTCGTGGGAATCGTGGTGTTTCGCTCGATCAACTTCGTGAAGACGCCGCCGAGGGTCTCAATGCCGAGCGACAAGGGCGTGACATCCAGCAACAGCACGTCCTTGACTTCGCCCTTGAGCACGCCGCCCTGAACACCGGCTCCGATGGCGACGACTTCGTCGGGGTTCACGCCGCGATGCGGTTCTTTGCCGAAGAATTCCTTCACGACCTGGATGACTTTCGGCATGCGGGTCATGCCGCCGACCAGGACGACTTCCTGGATGTCCTTCGCGCTCACACCGGCATCCGCCAACGCCTTGCGGCAGGGCTCGATGGTCCGCTGGATGAGGTCGCCGACAAGTTGCTCCAGCTTCGCGCGGGTCAACTTCGTGACCATGTGCTTCGGACCGCTGGCGTCCGCCGTAATGAACGGCAAGTTGATCTCGCTTTCCTGTGAGGAAGAGAGTTCGATCTTGGCCCGTTCCGCCGCTTCCTTGAGACGTTGGAGCGCCATGCGGTCTTTGCGCAGGTCGATACCTTGATCTTTCTTGAACTCCTCGACGAGCCAGTCCATGACACGCTCATCGAAGTCGTCGCCGCCGAGGTACGTATCCCCGTTCGTCGACTTGACCTCGAACACGCCGTCGCCGATTTCGAGAACGGAGACGTCAAAGGTACCGCCGCCCAGATCGTATACGGCAATGCGCTCGTCTTTTTTCTTGTCGAGACCGTAGGCCAGTGAGGCTGCCGTGGGTTCGTTGATGATGCGCAGGACGTTCAGTCCGGCGATCTGTCCCGCATCTTTGGTGGCCTGGCGCTGGCTGTCGTCGAAATAGGCCGGGACCGTCACTACTGCTTCAGTGACCTTCTCGCCCAGGTAATCTTCGGCGGTCTGCCGCATCTTCTGCAGGATCATCGCGGAGACTTCCGGCGGACTATAACGCTTCCCGCGCAACTCGACGTGCGCATCGCCGTTGTCCGCCTCCACTACCTTGTAGGGGAGCCGCTTCATGGCTTCCTGCACTTCCTTGCTGCGGAACTTGCGTCCCATCAGGCGCTTGACGGAGAAGATGGTGTTTTCCGGATTGGTGATGGCTTGCCGCTTGGCGATTTGCCCGACCAGGCGCTCGTTCTTATCCGTGATGCCCACTACCGACGGAGTTGTGCGACTTCCCTCCGCATTGGCGATGACAACCGGGTCTCCACCGCTCATGATGGCGACGCAGGAGTTCGTCGTGCCGAGGTCGATTCCGATAACTTTGCCCATGGGTTGGCTCCTTCGCAAAAAAAATCAATACGTGAACGATCGTGTCAGCTCTGCTTGTGAAACCTGTTCTTCATACCGATGATTCGGCCCTAGTTCGCTGCTCCGGTCGACACGGTCACCATGGCGGCTCGGAGGATGCGGTCCTGGAGAAGATATCCCTTCTGATACTCTTCCACGACATGGTTTTCAGGGATCGTGTCCGACGGAACCTGAGCGACTGCCTGTTGCGTGGCCGGGTCAAAGGCCAGGCCGACGCTGTCCACTGCTTTGACGCCAAACTTCGTCAGCGCACCCACGAGTTGCTTCAGCGTCAATTCCACACCCTCTGTCAGGGCATCAACGGAGCCGCTTCCCTTCGACGACTTGATGGCGCGCTCAAGATTGTCCACAACGGGTAACAGTTCCCTGAGGATCTGTTCGTTCCCGAACTTGATTTGCTCACGTTGGTCGCGTTGAGCCAGCCGTTTGTAGTTGTCGAATTCTGCTGCGAGCCGCAGATACTTTTCGTTGAGGGCTTTGCATTCATCGGACTTGGCGTCTAGCACCTGCTGGAGTTCGTTGACGCCCTCCATGGTGCCGGAGGAAGCCTCGCTCGAACCGTCTAAGTTGTCGATACTGTGAATATTCTTGTTGTCTTCAGACATTGATTACACCTTTGCTGGGAAGGGAGATAGCCATCGGAGAACGGAAGTCAACGGGGAATGGAAAGAATTCATCGTTTTTTCAGATCACTCAGGGTTTACGGAGAGGGGATAACGTCTGCCAGTGGTGAGCCGGGCCTAAGTCAGGCGGTTGCGATGATACAACAGTTCCAAGCCTTCGAGCGTCAGGAAGGGGCGGACTTCCTGGATCGTTTCGGTTTCCTGGGCGATGACCGTCGCGAGCCCTCCGGTGGCGATGACGGTCGATGTTCGTCCAAGTTCCCGCTCCATGCGTCGGACGATACCGTCCACCAGCCCGACATATCCGAAGAGGAGTCCGCTTTGAATACCGCCGATCGTATCGGTGCCGATGACGGTCTTGGGCCGGATAATTTCCACTTTGGGAAGCTTGGCGGTTCTGGAAAAGAGGGCATCGGCTGAAATTCCGAGACCCGGTGCGATGACACCGCCGAGATACTCGGCGGATTTGGTCACGGCGCAGAAGGTGGTGGCGGTGCCGAAGTCGACGATAATGAGATCGGATCGATATCGCGCATAGGCCGCTGCGGCATTGACGATGCGGTCACTGCCGATTTCCTTCGGGTTGGCATACCGCAAGGCGAGCCCGGAATCGGTATCGGGGCCGACGATCACGGGCGTCCGATGAAAATAGGTCTGCACGAGTGAGTCGAAGGTGCCGGTCAGCGCGGGTACGACGCTCGACAGGATACAGCCGGTAATCTGCTCCGGGGTGAAGCCGGCGTTGTTGAGCAGATTCAGTAACAGAATGCCGTATTCATTGTCGGTTCGCCGCGATTCAGTAGCGAGGCGCCAATGTCCGCGCAAGGTGGACCCTTCGAACAGGCCCCACACCACATTGGTATTCCCGATGTCGATGGTCAGCAGCATCGTGTCTCCACTCTAACCCAACAGCTCGTCCGATTTCACCCCCGCAGGTGGATGACTTCGGCGCTTCGGATTTCCAGAAGTCGGTGAGGCGAAGAAGGGGAGGCGCCGGAGGTGACACGGAGACAGAGGCATCCATCGGGGCCGATCGACTCCGCGATCCCCTGCACGATCCCGTTCTCTTCCAAGGCCACACGGACGGTCTTGCCGAGTGTGGAGCAGCGCCGTGTGAATTCATCGACCATGCCGGATGGTCCGTCGTGGAATAAGCGATCCATGCGTTGTTCGAGGCGGAGCAAGAGATCTGCCAGGATTGTCACGCGGTCAAGCCGACGTCCGGTCTCGGTAGCCAGGGTGGTTGCCCCGGCCCTGAGTTCCTCCGGGAAACTGTCGGGCGCGGCATTGACGTTCAATCCAATTCCGATGACGATCGCCGGGGTTCTGTCGGCGGTGGTGGTCTGTTCGCAGAGGATGCCGCCTATTTTCTTGTCCCCGATCAGTAGATCGTTCGGCCACTTTACCGAGACGGCAAGCCCCGTGCAGATGACCAGGCAGTCGGCCACCGCGAGGGCGGAAAACAAAGGAATCCAGGAGAGCCAGGGCCCTGTGTGTGTGAAGGCGGGCTCGGGCACCACAATCACGGACAGGTAGATGTTGCCCTGGGCGGGAGAGTGCCAGGTGCGCCCACGGCGTCCCCGACCGGCCGTTTGGCAGTCCGCGAGAATCACGGTTCCATGCGGAGTCGCCGGGCCGGTCAGTTGTTGGAGGTATGCCAATGCATCAGCATTGGTCGACGATGTAGATGGGGCATACCGTAGCGATCGTCCGAAGGCCTGTGTCTGCAGCGAGGCTCGGAGGCGGTCGATGTCCAGCCGATCGGCTGGAGATGGATCGTTAGCGGCTCCGCCCACGGCCCCCTCGATAACCGGTGAGGTCCAAGCTGAGGTCGGCTGCGGGTGCGGAGTGGGTCAGGGCGCCGACGGAAATGAAATCCACCCCGGCCTGGGCCATGTCGGCGATGGTCTGCAGGGTGATGCCGCCTGACACCTCGACCAGGGCGCGTTTCTTGATGAGTGCCACGGCTTGTCGCACGAGTGCCGCAGACATGTTGTCGAGCAGAATGATGTCGGCTTTACCGGCCAGCGCTTCCTTCACTTCCTGCAAGCTCTTGGCTTCTACTTCAATGCGAAGGCCGTGCGGCGCTCCGGCACGAGCGAGTCGGCAGGCTCCGGCCACATCGATGCCGGTGGAGCGCAAGACTGCGAGATGGTTGTCTTTGATCAGGACGCCGTCGCCCAGTGAAAAGCGATGGTTTCTTCCGCCCCCCAGATGGACCGCCCATTTTTCAAGCGCACGCAAGCCCGGTGTGGTCTTGCGAGTATCGAGAATGGCGGTGGCTGTCTTTCGGACTGCGGCGCAAAATTTTGCGGTCAGCGTGGCGATGCCGGAGAGTCGTTGAAGGAAATTGACGGCGACGCGTTCCGCCATCAACAACGACCGCACATCGCCTCGTACGACGATGACTTCCGCGCCGGGCTTGACGGCGGCTCCGTCGTTGATGGTCGTTACGATGCGCAAGGAGGGGTCCACAGCGAGGAAGACTTCACGCGCGACGGCCACGCCTGCAACGGTTATGGGTTGATGGGCGACGATGGCGGCCCGGGCCTGAATGGAACGGGGAAACAGCGCACTCGTGGTGACGTCGCCGTGGTCCAGGTCTTCGTCGAGGGCCAGCTGGACCGCTTTACGGATGGTCTGGAGGCTAGGAGCGCTCAATCCGTTTTCGCTCCGAGACAAAAATCTCTATCTGGCCAAGCGCATCCTTGAGAAGTTGTATCATCTGAGATTCGCGTTCGAGACGCTCGCGGTGCTCGTTGAGAACTTCAGGCGGCGCCTTGGCGACGAAATCGGGATTGCCCAGTTTTTGCTGCGTACGATCGACTTCTTTTTGAAGCACCTTGATCTGTTTGAGGACGTTATCGTTGGCCTTCTGGAGATCCGCGTCCTCCATTGAGGTTCGCACTTGGACGGAGTTGCCCGTCAGGATCAAAAGGCCCCCCGGGTTGCTGACCTCGAACGTGTTTGCTATCCAGAGATTATCTACGTTCTCCATATACTCAATCAGCGCTTTATGCTTGGTAAGGGCCGAAGCAATTTCAGGCGCTTTCCCGTGCGCTTTGAAATGGAGACGTTTGCCCGCGGGATACCCGAGGATTGCGCGCTCTTGGTTCATCAGGGCTCTGCATTCCTCCAGCAGCGCGAATTCCTGCTCGACTTCCTGTGATTCCCAATCCGGTCTCGTGGCCGGGTAGGGCTGGCGGACGATGCTGGTTCCTTCGTGCGGGAGTGTCTGCCAGATTTCTTCCGAAATAAACGGCATGAAGGGATGTAGCAGCCGCATCATGGTCTCGAAGGTCTCGGCGAGGGTCTGCCTTGTGGTCTTCGCCTGCTCGGACGCCTGATCCTTGAGCGCGGGCTTGATCATCTCAATGTATTTGTCGCAGTACTCATGCCAGATGAATTGGTAGATCGCGCTCGACGCGCGGTCGAAGCGATACTGTTCCAACTCATGTGTGACGGTGCTGATGGCGGCGTTCAGGCGGCTCAGAATCCAACGGTCGGGGAACGACCGCTGCGCAGCCGGCACCTCGGCCCGTTCGCCGTCCAGGTGCATTAGGAGGAAGCGGGCGGCGTTCCAGATTTTGTTCGTGAAGTTGCGGTAGCCTTCGATCCGCTCTTCGGCCAGTTTGACGTCGCGTCCCGGTGAAGCCATTGCGGCCATGGTAAACCGCAGGGCATCGGTTCCGAACTGTTCCATCACATGCAACGGATCGATGACGTTGCCCTTGGACTTACTCATCTTCTGGCCTTCGGCGTCGCGGACCAGGGCATGGATATACACGTCGCGGAAGGGGACTTCACCCATAAACTTCAGGCCCATCATGATCATGCGCGCGACCCAGAAAAACAGAATGTCGAGCCCGGTGACCAGGGTCGAGGTGGGATAGAAGGTCTTCAAATCCGCGGTCTGCTTCGGCCAGCCTAGGGTAGAAAATGGCCAGAGGGCGGAAGAGAACCAGGTGTCCAGCACGTCGGGGTCCTGCACCAATGCATCCGAGTGGCCCTTCGGGCAGGCTGCCGGTTTTGTTTTTGCCACGATGACGGATGCATCAGAAGGAATCAGCGGCGCTCCGTCGGAAGAGCGGCGCAGAAACGGGCTTCCATAACAGGTCTCGCAATACCAGGCAGGGATCTGATGGCCCCACCAGATTTGCCGGGAGACGCACCAGTCTTTGATGTCTCGCATCCAGCCGAGATAGTTGTTCTTCCAGGCCTCGGGAATGATCCTGACCCGGCCGTCCTCAACCGCCTGAATCGCCGGTTCAGCCAGCGGCTTAATCTTGACGAACCATTGGTCCGACAAGAGCGGCTCCACGACCGTTTTGCAGCGATAGCATTTGCCGAGCGCCATCTTATGGGGGTCGGATTTTTCAAGCAGGCCGTGATCCGTCAGTAGCTGTTCGATCTTCGGCCGGGCCTTGGCGACTGGAAGGCCTTCGATGATGTGCGCCACTTCGGATTCTGCCAGCACGCCTTCCAAGCGAAGGTTGGCATGGACGTCCAGGATCTTGATGCGTCGGAGCCCATGCCGCTCTCCCGCCTCAAAGTCATTGAAGTCATGAGCTGGCGTAATCTTGACGGCGCCGGTGCCGAACTCACGATCGACCAGGATCGAGTCCCCCACGATTGGAATGGTCCGGGTCGTCAGGGGAAGCCGCACCTGCTTGCCGATCAGGCGACGATAACGCTCGTCCTCAGGATGTACGGCCACCGCCGAGTCTCCGAACATGGTCTCGGGTCGTGTCGTCGCAACCAGCAGCACCTGTGTGGGATCGTCAACCAGGGCATACCGGATCGTATACAGTTTGCCGGTGATTTCTTCATGTTCGACTTCGATGTCGGACAAGGCGGTCAGGCAGCGCGGGCACCAATTGATCAATCGCTCGCCGCGATAGAGCAACCCATCCGCATGCAGCCGAACGAAGACTTCGCGGACGGCTTCCGAGAGTCCCTCGTCCATGGTGAAGCGTTCACGCTCCCAGTCGCAGGAGGCGCCGAGCCGTTTGAGCTGGGAGATGATGGTGCCGCCGGACTTTTCTTTCCATTGCCAGACCCGCTTGAGGAACTCTTCCCGTCCGAGCGCCTCTCGCGTGGTGCCTTCCGCTTGAAGCTGCCGTTCCACGACATTCTGGGTCGCGATGCCCGCGTGGTCCGTGCCGGGCATCCAGAGGACGTTGCGGCCCTGCATACGGCGCCAACGAATCAGAATATCCTGCAGGGTGTTGTTCAGCGCATGGCCGACGTGCAGCGATCCTGTGACGTTCGGTGGAGGGATCACCATGGAGTACGGCTGACCGGGATGGACTGAGTCGGCATGAAACAGCCCGGCGTCGATCCAGCGCTGGTACCAGCGATCTTCGACGTCGTGAGGGCTGTAGGTCTTGTCGAGTTGCGGTGTGGACATGGTTCTTGGAGGCGCCCGGGGCGCAACGCGGGCGCATCTTAACATGCGCCGTGTGGGCTCACAAGGTAACGGGCGCTGGTCCATGGTCGTTCTAGTCGTTCTAAAGGTTGTAGCGGACTCAAGCCCTGTGATATACATCCGGCGGTTCAGCTGGTTGTTCCAGATCGCCGGCTTGAGAGCCCATCACCGTTGAAGGAGAGATTATGCCGAGGGGACGAGAGAAGGATCGCAAGACTCGCAAGAAGCATCGGAAGAACGTGGCGCGTGTGAAGGGGCTGGTCAAGGCCCGCCGTGCGGCGGCGAAGAAGGTCAAGCGAGGGTAGGCGAACGGGACGTTAGTCGGGCGAGCTCAGTCGTTTGATCTCCGCCCGGATCTGAGTTTCTGCCACGTCTGGAACGATCCGTTGCACCGCCTGCCGGATCGGATCTTTTGCCATTTCGTGCACAATCTCATCAGCCGCCTGTCGCGCACGGTTCGCGGCCACCTGCTCGACTTCCTTTTTCACCAGCTGGTCGATCATTTCAAGGTGCGATTTCAAGGCCTCCGGCAGATGTTTCTTCACGCCGGTGTCCATGAGGTCACCCAATCGTTTCTCTGTGGACTGCTCCAGCAGGGCAGGGGCCAGCTCGGCCACGGCCTGGCGAACGGTCGTCTCGACGCCGGCAAGCTGGGTCTGAGCCTGTCGCTTCAATTCTTCCTGAATCAGTTCTCGCATCGCGGTCTGCAATCGTTCGGGTGCGAGCGCGTCTGCCAGTTGTTTCGCCACTTCCGTTTGAACGGCCTTCCCCACGGCAAGACTCACATGTCCGGTGACTTCCTTCGCCATGGCGGCCGGGAGCAGTTCGCGGATCTTCCGGTCGGCCTGGGCTGCGACCGACTGCAGCAAGTGATCGAACAGCCCCTTCATCAAGGCATCTCCGCTCGGTCCGTTCGAGACAGGCGCAGATGACGCCGGGGCGGTAGTGGGGCTCAGTGATCGGGACATGGGGCTATGCTCCTTCTCCATCTCGTGGTGGGGGGCATCGTCAAGGGACGCATTGTTCGGCGAGTCATCGTCTTCATCGTCCGTTCCCGTGGAGACAGGGGGCCACGTCCGTGTTTTGGCTGGTTTTCCGCCACGTGGATTTCCCGCGGCGCCGTTGAGGATGCCTTTGATCGTGTCGAGCAGTTGTTCTCGTTGCAGCGGTTTCTTCAGCAAGGCCCGGACCCCGAGCGAACGCAATTTACTTTCGTCCAGGCGATCGGAGCCATCTACCATGGAGACGATGAGTGTTTCAGCCAGACTGTCTTGGCGGCCGATCTCCTTGCAGAATCCCGAGAAGGTGATGTTCTCGAGATGATAGTCCGCAATGACCAGGGCCGGACTAAGTGTGCGGGCCGCGTCGAGGGCCGAGGGGCCATCGGAAAATCCCATGACCTTATGGCCTTCCGGCGCAGAAATTTGTTCCACCATGCGGTGCACGGCAGGGCTACTGTCGATCACAAAGATGGTCGATCCCATCCCGCTCACCTCTCCATACCCACTCAGCCGAAGCTAACAAAGGCACCTTGAACTGTCAAAGAAAAGGCCGAAAGCAGCGGTGTGACGAGGCGTCTGCCCGCGTGTCGCGAGGGGCGAACTGAATGCTGGCGGAGCTGGTGACCATCCTGTAGAATCCGGCCGACTTACCGGCTGGCTTATCGGCCTTCGTGGATGGCAAGCATGAGGAGTCACACGACACCATGACGCAAAGTCAAATTCAAGTCGTCTTCTTCGATGCCGCCGACACCCTGTTCCATATTCACGGGTCAGTGGCCGAGATTTACCTGCAGCATGCGGAGAAACACGGCTTCAGGAAGACCCCGGAGTCGTTAGCCGCGATCAAATCCGCCTTTGCCCGTTCGTTCCGCGATGCGCCGCCGCCGGTGTTTGCCGCGACGGAACCGGCCGCGATCAAGCAGTCTGAACGGTTGTGGTGGTTCGACATCGTGCATAATGTGTTTTACCGCGTCGGTATGTTCGAAGCCTTCGACGAGTTTTTCGAGGAAGTGTTTGCGCGCTTCGAACAACCGGAGTCCTGGCGGCTCTTTCCTGAGACGGTCGAGGTGCTCAAGACTCTCAAGGACCAGGGATTCGAGCTGGGCATCATTTCCAATTTCGATTCGCGGTTATTTTCCGTGCTCCGTGGTTTGGGGATTGCCGATCTGTTCGATACGGTCACGATATCCAGTTTGGCCCATGCCGCCAAACCGTCCGCGCGCATCTTCCACCAGGCGCTGGAGAAACATGCGGTCGATCCGGACGAGGCGCTGCATGTCGGCGACAGCGAACGTGACGATGTGAAGGGGGCGCAGGGTGTCGGACTGACCGGGGTGTTGCTCGCGAGAGGGGAAGGGGCGCGTCCTTCGGGCGGGACGACGATCGGCAACCTCAACGAATTGCTGCCGCTGCTGTCACGCCTGCAATAACAATGGCACGACGTCCTTCGCGCGTCCTTGGAGCGCAGCATCGACGATGCCTGACTGCGCGGTGGCATCGAGATTGATTTCGACGACAAACGCGCCTGCCTGTTTCGCAATCGAACCAAAACCAGCCGCCGGATACACCAGGCCGGAGGTGCCGATAATCAGACACAGGTCGCTGGATTGCAGCGCAGCCTCGCTGGCCAAGAGATCCTGCTCGGCCAGCGATTCGCCAAACCAGACGATGTGCGGGCGGAGGAGCCCGCTGCAGTGGCTGCAGCGGGGCAGGATTGCAATCGGCACGTCGCGATTTTCAGTGACGCGCCGGCACTGCGTGCAGCGCACCATCCAGATATTGCCGTGAATTTCTGAAAGTTTCCGGGAGCCCGCGTCACGGTGCAGTCCGTCCACATTTTGCGTGATGAGCCAGAACCGGTCGAACCGTTGCTCCATCTGCGCGACGGCTTCGTGGGCGGGGTTGGGGCGTTTGGTGGCGATGAGTTCACGCCGCCAGTTATACCATTCCCACACGAGACGGGGATCACGCGCGAAGGCTTCGGGTGTGGCCAGATCCTCCGCGCGAAAAGTGCGCCAGAGTCCGTCGGCCCCGCGAAAGGTCGGCACGCCGCTGTCGGCGGAAATCCCGGCTCCGGTGAGCACGGTCACCGATCGTGCCGAGGCCAGCTTCTGCTGAATCAGACCGAGCGTTGATCCGGTTCCCATAAGCGTCACTGCGAGGGGGCCATCACTGTTTCAGGTGCGCGGCTGCATGCTATAGTACCATCCTTTTGAACGCAACGAGTGAGGAGTCTCATGAAGCAGATCATGGTGGTCGGGGCCGGTTCCGTCGGCGGTTTCTTCGGAGCCCATCTCGCGAAAAATAATCCCAACGTCTCGTTTCTGCTGCGACCCCGCACCCTGGAGGCAGTGAAGCGTCACGGTTTGATGATCAAAAGTGCCAAGGGCAATTTCACCGTGCATCCGCCGGCTGCTTCCGATCCGCGAGAGCTGGCGCAGCCGGATCTCATCATTCTTGCGGTGAAGGCCTACGACCTCGATGAGGTTCTGGCGCAGCTGGAGCCGGTGATGACTGACCGTACGGTCATCCTCACGCTTCAGAACGGCATCGATACGGAAGATCGCATCATCGCCCGGCTTCATCGCGACTCTGTGGTCGGCGGCGTGGCGTTCATCTACTCGAAGATCGTGGCGCCCGGCGTCATTGAGCATTACAAGCGGGGCGGGGTGGCCATCGGCGAACTCATGGGCCATAAGAGCGAACGCGTGCTGCAGATTGCGGAGATCTTCAAGCAGGCGGGCATTTCCTGCCAGCTCAGCGAGGATATCCGCAAGAGCAAATGGGAAAAGATGTGCTGGAACTGTGTATTCAATCCTCTCACGGTGGTGATCGACGACAAGGTGGCCAAGGCGCTGGACCATCCGGAGATGGCCGGTGTGATCCGACAGATCGTGGGCGAAGTGATGGCGGTGTCGGCGGCGGTCAAGGTGCCCTTGGCGCCGGATATGGCCGAGAAGGTGGTGAAGTGGACGCAGGAACTGCGTGACATCCATACCTCGATGTATGATGACTGGAAAGCCAAGCGCCCGACGGAGATCGATTATCTGAACGGCTATATCGTTCGCATGGGGCGGGAGTTGGGGATACCCACGCCGGTGAACGAGGCATTAACGGCGATGGTGAAAGCCATTACGGAGCGAGAACCCGCCGGTCCCGGTGTCGTCCGAATCGACGGCGCGGTCGTTCAGCCTGTCGCTCTCACCCGCGTCGCGCTGACGCAACTGCCCCAAGACCAACAGGTCGAGGATATCAGTCAGCTGATGCCGTCGATGCGAGGCCGGGCCATTCGTGTCAAAGGCCTGTTGGATATTCCGGCCCTCGCGGTCGATGCCGACCATGTCACGTTCCACTCCGTCGATGGCAAGTATGCGGCGACGCTCACCCTGCAGCAGGCGCAAGAATTCGGACTGCTACTGTACGAACTCGACGGTCAGCCGCTGCCGGACGGCAAAGGTGGTCCCTATCGCTTGGTGACTCCGGGTTTGGGCGATCTCTGCGCGAACGTAAAGGGCGTGGGGCGGATCGAGGTGCGGGCGGGATCAGGGAAAGATACGCGGCCGTCAGTCAGGCCTCCGGAATGCACGCCTGAGGGACGCTGAGCGGTTCACGTCGTCGAGGAACGAAGCACCCGGATCGATTTCCACCGCTCCGACCGATACCGCCACAGCATGAGCACCATGCGCAAGGTCCAGTCTGCGATCATCGCCAGCCAGACGTAGAAGACTCCCATCGTCAGCCAGTAGCCCGCCACGAACGCGATGGGGATGCGCACGCCCCACATCCCGATCGTCGTGGCGATCATGATGAATCGCGTGTCGCCCGCGCCGCGTAACGAACCGGCCAGCACCATGGTCAGGGCCAACGGCACTTGCAGCAAGGCCACGATCTTGAGAAACACGGTCCCCAGATCGATGACGGCTTCATCGCTGGTGAAGGCGCGCAGCAAGACATAGGGAAAAAAGAAAAATACGATGCCCATGGCGGACATGATGAAGGTGGCCAACCGGTTCGCTTCCCAGTTCTCGAGTTTGGCCCGCGTGTATTTGCCGGCGCCGATACTTTGACCGACCATCGTGGCGGCGGCAATGGCAAAGCCATAGCCAGGGAGGAACGAGAGCGATTCGATCGAGAGTCCCACCTGGTGCGCAGCGTAGGAGACCGTGCCGTAGATCAACACGATTTTGGTGTAAAGCAGAATCCCGGCCTGCTGCATGATCCGTTCGCCGGATACCGGCGCACCCACTTGCCAGATGGTGCGGAGCATGTCCCATCTGAGCCGCTTCGAGGGTTTGAAGATCGTCCGGCAGCGGAATAATAGATAGACTGAGCCGGTCGCTTCCGCAATCCCGACGGCGACCGCAGCGCCCTTCACCCCGAACGCCGGGACTCCCCAATAGCCATAAATCAGCGGATAGGCCAGGGCGATGTGGAGCACATTGACCAGGATCATGGCGTACATCGGCGTTCTGGTGTCCCCGGTCCCCTGGAGAATCGACGAGAGCACCGCCAGGAGCACGGTGAAGGGGATCACCAGAAAGATCAGGTTTGAATAGGGGAGTGCGAGGGCGATGACCTCCGGCTGCGCGCCGAGCAACTGCATGATGAGTCCGTTCACCGAAAGGCCAAGCAGGGCCAGGGCGAAGGACACGCCTATCGACAGGCCGATAAAATGCCGGGAGGCCTGGCCTGCATCTTCATACCGGCGGGCGCCCCACTGTTGAGCGATGATGACGTTGGTCCCGACCGAGAGGCCCGACACGAGAGTCGTTGCGATAAACGCGAGCAGTTGGCCCAGTCCCACGGCGGCAATGGGAATCGCGCCCAACCCCCCGACGAGAAAGACTGCGACGATGCCTTCCGTTCGCTGCAGCAGGCTGCTCACCGTCACCGGGAGCGCGAGGGTCATGACCGATCGTCTGATTTGTGCGACACCGTTTGCCATCGGGCGTCATCCTACCAGAACTCGGTTGCGGACGAGGATGTCCTTCTCCGGGGACTGGACAAGAGGAGTATGGCTTCGGTAGCCTGAACGTATCCATGTTGATCACCCCAGAGCCTGCCGCTCGTTCCTCCTATCGGCTGTCAAAATCGCGATACCTGTCGGGCCTGCAGTGCCATAAGCGTCTGTACCTGGAAATTCACGCTCCGGCTCTGGCCACCAAGCCGGATGCGGCCACGCAAGCCATTCTCGACATGGGCACGGACCTCGGTGAACTCGCCCGTCGGCGATTTCCCGGCGGTCGCCTCGTCACGGCCGGGTACCGCCAATCTCAGGAGGCTCTGGCGCAGACGGCGGAGCTTCTTCAGGATTCGACGGTGTCGGCCATCTTCGAGGGTGCATTTCAGTTCGACCAGGTCTTGATCCGTGTCGATGTGCTGGAGCGTGTCGGAGTGAACGCATCGGGGCAACCCACCTGGCGGTTGGTGGAAGTGAAATCGTCCACCAAGTTGAAGTCGACGCATGTGGAGGATTTGACGATCCAGAGTTACGTGCTCGAAGGGACCGGTCTGGCGCTCGAGGACATCTGCCTCATGCATGTGAACACACAGTATGTGTTCGACGGCGTGGAACTCGACCTCGGCCAGTTGTTTACGATTCGCTCCTTGAATGAAACGATACGCCCGCGCTTGCCGGAGGTACCCTCACGTCTGGCCTCGATGCATGAGATGTTGAACGCGATGTCGGCACCGGCGCTCGCTCCGGATGAACATTGTCATAGCCCCTACGAATGTCCGTTCTGGGCCCATTGTACGCAGGAGAAACCGCCTCGCTGGATTTACCACCTGCCGGGCAGCAGTAAGACAGTCATTCAATTGCGAGAGCTGGGCGTGGAGACCATCGACGACATTCCCGATCACGTGGCGTTGACCCCGGTGCAGCGACGGGTGAAAGACAATCGGGAATGGATCGGGCAAGGCTTGCGGTCGGCGCTGGAGAAGATCGTGTATCCCGTGCATCATCTGGATTTTGAGACCTTCATGCCGGCGGTGCCGAAATTCGTGGGAACCAGGCCTTATCAGGTGATTCCCACTCAATGGTCCAATCACATCGAATATCCCGATGGACGGCTCGACCATGCGGAGTACCTCTGCCGCGACGGGCGTGATCCGCGCGAAGAACTGGCCGTCACCTTGCTGGATTCGTTGGGCGGCGAAGGTAGTATCTGTGTGTATTCGAGTTATGAACGTTCGGTGCTGGAGCGTCTGGCCGAGGATTTCCCGTCACTGCGAAAGGATCTGAAGCGGGTGATGGCGAGGCTCTGGGATCTACACATTGTGATCCGGGATCACTACTACCATCCGGCCTTCGAGGGCAGCTATTCGATCAAGGCGGTGCTGCCGGCTGTGGTACCGTCGTTGAGTTATGCGGATCTGGCGATCGGGGACGGAGGCGTGGCAGCCTGTGAGTATGCCCGTATGATCTTTACTGTCAGTGACTGGATCGAAAAGTCCCAGATCGAAGAGGCGCTCCTGCGGTATTGCGAGCGGGATACGTTGGCTATGGTGGAGTTACGGAGGGAACTGAAGAAAAGAGCCGGCTAGCTCCTGCCTCGTCTCCGCATCCATTTCACCATCTCCAGGCACGTGGTTCCGAGTTTCTCATCTGCCATCAGTGCGATTCCACCCAAGGCCAACAGCGTCATCACCAGCGCGGCTTCGGTTTGTTCAAACATGCGGCCCTCCTGTGTGGACCAGAGAGTACCCTGGATCTGAGGAGGCGAACAGACCACTAGAGGTGGGGGGGAACAGCCTCGGACCTCGGTAGGTTCTCAATAGCTTGTAATTCTGTAAGTCGATGAATCGGAAGGGAAAGTAATATATTTTAGGGGGATGGAAGCGTCCGGGCGGGGCCGCCTCTTGTTGTTGGAGAACAGGAGCGGTGAGTCTCCTGTCGCCAAGACTTATTAACAATAGGTCCGGGCCGAGCGTGATGAAAAAAAGGACGGTCGGATACTGAAGGTGTTTATCCGGGGGCGATATTTACGAAAAGACGATAGTGAGCCCCCGGTCGGGGCAAGCAAGGTATGGCGGATTGGTCGGCAGTTGTGTGAGTTTAAGCAGTTAAGTGCGCTCCTAGGGTGAATCCAGGGAGTGATCCTTTTGGAGTCAAAATAGTCTTTAATAGAGGGTTATTCTCACCGTGTCTGTTTGGGGATTAAATGGACGTTTTAGAAATGTATTGTACGTGGGCAAAGCCGGAATAACTTTCTCTTTGAGTAAAGCATCTAAATCTTCCCAGCTATTCCAATGTTCCACTAGATAAACGGTGTCCTGATGACCCAACTTCAATCCAAATTCATAAGACACACATCTAAACGATTGAGCGTCTGGGAGACCATACAACTTTAGTGCCTCCAAACAGTCCTTTGCGCTCTTCGCATCCTTACACTCTAAGGTTACAATATGAACACACATGTTTTTTGCCTCGGCCATGACGTTCTCCTAGGGCTAGATTACCATGTTGGAATTGGCGTGCTGTCTATAGAACGACAGCACGACTATGACTTTAGATATTTTGCCACCGCTCAATCCGCCTGATTTTGATAATGTGCGACGTTCCCTGTCTTGAGTAGCAGCTACGTTTGAAGTCTGGGTGCGACTGACGTTGCTCCCCTTTCGAGACAACTCTTAACCAGAGCGAGGGCTTCTTCGACGATCTGTTGTCCCTGACGTTGTGCGACGAACTCATTCGGGGGCAGGTGCCCGAGCGAGCTATGGGGTCGACGCTGATTATAGTCGCACTGCCCGACTTCGATGATGGCCTTGGCCTCGACCAGTGAGGCGAACTGGTGCA
>WBZN01000663.1_pt1 | contig 24554 bp, 28 predicted proteins | sample 5204281 | NCBI WGS metagenome assembly WBZN01 (sample SAMN12344347, study PRJNA552823) | activated sludge metagenome | biome: Activated sludge suspended growth; feature: Nitrification reactor; material: Wastewater; isolation source: activated sludge from nitrification reactor of wastewater... | reverse complement strand
CCTGAGCGGCCTGCAGCGCGTCGCAGAGATCGCCGTGGGATAACACGCATGTCGATCTTCGAGCCCGAAGAGACAATCGGCCGGCTGTGGCACTACCTGATCGGAGCCTCGCAAACATATCGAGCTCCCTTGCCGTCCTCATGGAGCATGACGGAGAGCGCCGCGATCCTTTCTCGCGCCGTACCGACGCCAACTCTGGATCCGACCTAGAGGGTTCCTGTGGCGAGTCCATAGAGCAGGCCGGCAATGGAGCATCCTGCCAATGTCGGCAGCATGCCGATTTTGAAATGAAACACCGCAAGCATCGCGCCGATTGTCAGGATCAGCGAGGGGACGTTCACGCTCGTCAGCGCCGGGATCTCAATCGTTATGCCGAGCGCATGCGTCTCGCGCAACTCGCCAAACAGAACGTGTAGAGCGAACCAGACCGCCAGGTTCAGGATCACGCCCACCACGGCCGCCGTGATGCTTGCGAGCGCCGCCGACAGCGCCTTGTCGCCACGGAGCCTCTCGATGAAGGGCGCCCCGAGGAAAATCCAGAGGAAGCAGGGCGTAAAGGTGACCCATGTCGTCAGCAAGCCTCCCAACGTGCCGGCAAGGAGCGGATTGAGGCTGCCCGGCGTCCGGAACGCGCCCATGAAACCGACGAATTGGGTGACCATGATCAGTGGGCCGGGCGTCGTCTCGGCCATCCCGAGCCCATCGAGCATCTCGCCCGGTTTGAGCCAGCCATAGGCGTCGACGGCTTGCTGAGCGACATAGGCGAGGACGGCATAAGCGCCGCCAAACGTCACGACCGCCATCTTCGAGAAGAATACGGCGATGTCGGTGAAGACATTCCCGGGACCAGCCAAGGCCAGCAGGCCGACGACAGGCGCGAGCCACAGCAGAAGGAAAATCGCGGCGATCTTCATCGACCAGCCGACATCGGGACGGGCGTGCGCGGGCGCTTCTTCTCCGAGCGCACTGTCGGGAGGGGCCAGCTGCCTGTCGCCGATCTTGCCGTGATTGCTGGTCAGGAAAGGAGCGAGTCCCGCGCGACCGCCAGCAAAGCCGATCACCGCAGCGCCGAGGATGATCAGCGGAAACGGCGTTTGAAAAAAGAAGATCGCCACAAACGCGGCGGCGGCAAGCCCGATCATGGCGTTGTTCTTCAGCGCCCGCTTGCCCACCCGGATCACTGCCTCGAGCACGATGGCGAGCACGGCGGCTTTCAATCCAAGGAACAGCGCCTGGACTGCGGTCACTTTGCCGAAGATCGCGTAAATCCAGCTCAGCGCCATGATCGCGATGAAGCCCGGAAGCACGAAAAGGACGCCGGCGACGAGGCCGCCCTTCGTCTTGTGGAGAAGCCAGCCGATGTAGATGGCGAGCTGTTGGGCCTCGGGTCCCGGCAGCAGCATGCAATAGTTCAGCGCATGCAGGAACCGTGTCTCGCCGATCCAGCGCTTTTCCTCGACGATGATGCGATGCATCACGGCGATCTGGCCGGCGGGACCGCCGAAGCTCAGGGCGGCTACGCGCGCCCAAACACGAACGGCTTCGCCGAACGAAACGCCATGCGCAGGCTCGCCATTCTGGCCGCCCTGCGCGACGCCGACGCCTTCCATCTTGGTCATCGACTGGCTCCCAAAGGTCACCCGCGCTTCGTGCGGAAATAGCGGTAGAGATTGTCGAAGACAGGAGCGCCCTGGGCGGTCCTTTGCTCGTCGCCTTGATTGGCCATGGCGATGCCGGCGATGAGATGGGCGATGCCGGCCGCCTCCTCGCGGCCGAACTTGCTGTCCTTCAAGTCGATGTCGTGAACAATCTCGGCTATCGCCTGGAGAGCAGGATCGGAGAGGCCGGCGCGAGCCAGCAGAACCTCGAAGCTGCAGCGATCGCCTTCATGCGTGAACTCCCCTTCGAACATGTCGAAGCGTAGTTCGCCTTCCTTCGGGACGTAGCCTTTGCCCGGCGCGAAGCGGATGACGGCTTCGGGGTCGATGAAGCGGCGGATCAGCCACGCGCAGGCTATGCGGTCGACGTGGACGCCCTTGCGCGTGACCCAGCTCCGTCCCTTGAGGTCCGTGATCGCGCTGCCAGATACCCGGATGGGCGCCTCGGTCATGACCTCCGCAACCCGCGCCTCAAGGCCGCCGAGCAGCCCCTCCGCCGGTTCACGACCGTTGGCGCCGAAGAAGTCGATGGCGGCGATCTCCGCAAATCGCTTGCGCAACCGGCTGAGCTGAGCGCGGACTTCCGCGCGCTTTTCCGGCGCCCCATCGGCGTCGAGCGTCGTGGCGAGAGCCCGGCCTTCTTTGGCAATGGTCTCGTAGTCCTCATCGCGCGCGGCATCAAACAGCGCCCGCACCTGAGCGTCGGAGAGGCCGTCGATCAGCCGCGCTTCGCACACCATTGCCTCGCCGCCGCCCTCGACGATCTCCTTCAGGAGCCACTCGAAATCCTCTTGCGTCTCGGCGTTTGCGGGCAGCGCATAGACCGTGCTTTTCACCGCGACCGCGCCGACCCGCTGCAGCCGCCGCCAGATCTTAACCCGGAAATAGGCAGGCTTGGTCGGCAACTGATGGATCAGCAGCAGCCACCGCTGCCCCGGCTGTGAATCTTCCTCGTTCATAAGCATGCCGTATCATCACGTTCCAGAAATGCAACGGTTGTATCATCAATTGTTCGGGCGTATTGTCCAGTGTCGCTGGTCGGCTGCGAGCGGGCAGCCGCGCTTGGCCACCCACGTCGCGGCACCGACCCTCACCGGAGGGAGACAAGCTCATGAAATGGGTCACTCGCGAACGGCCGGTCATCGACCGAATCGCCTGCCCCTGGCTTATCGCGCGGTTCATCGACAAGGAGCCCGAGTTCCTGTTCGCGCCGCCTGACCGGGTGCTGGCCGTCGCCGAAGAAACCGGCGCGACGCCCTACGATATCCCGGGCGTCGAACTCAGCCACGTCGGGGATGGCTGCAGCTTTGGCACCTTCGTCTCGAAATATGGCCTCCACCGTGATCTGGCAATCGTGACGCTCGCCGCGATCGTGCGCGGCGCCGACACCAATCGGCATGACCTCACGCCGCAGTCCGCGGGACTGCTGGCAATCTCGATGGGCTTGCGGGATGTCACGCCGGACGATCACGAGGTCCTGCGGCATGGCTTCGTCATCTACGACGCCCTCTATGCCTGGGCAAAAGGGCGTCAGGCCGAAGTCCATAGCTGGCCGCCGGCGACGACGCCGAACGCGGCGTGATCTGCCTCGATCGGACTGCCGTCAGGCCGCAGGACATCGGCATCGAGGTGACGGCGGTCCACAGTCATATGCCGGACGATCAGCCGCGCCTGTTCTTCCTGCATTTGTGGGCGAACGACGATGCAGCCGGCCGGCGCATGGGCTCAGGGCAGCGCTCGACAAGATCAGACTCGCGAAGAACTCGGCGACACGCGCGTTCCTAGCGCGGCCGTTGCGCTGATCGCGGCAATCTGCCTGATCATGGGCTCAGTTGGCGCGGCCGGGACGGAGCCGCCGCTGATCCTCGAGCAGACGATTTCGCTCGATAACGTCTCCGGCCGCATCGATCACATGGCCGTCGAGGTGGGTGGAAAGCGCTTGTTCGTGGCCGAACTCGGCAACGACAGCGTCGACGTCGTCGACCTTCAAGCCGGGAAAGTCGTAAAACGGATCAGCGGACTGAAAGAGCCGCAGGGGATCGCCTATATCGCTGAACAGGATCTGATCGTTGTCGCCAACGCTGGGGACGGCTCGGTGCGGTTCTTTCGCGCCGCCGATTTGGCGCCGCTCGGAAGCGTCGTTCTCGGAGACGATGCCGACAACGTCCGGATCGACCCCGCCACCGGACAAGTTCTCGTCGGATACGGCGATGGCGGGCTGGCGATCATCGACCCGGCAACGCGGTCCAAAACCGGAGACATCAAGCTGGCCGGCCATCCGGAGAGCTTCCAGCTCGATCCGAAAACGAGCCAAGTCTATGTCAATGTGCCGGGCGCACACCAAGTCGCGGTTGTCGATCTGAAGTCGCGCAAGCAGATCGCGGCATGGAAAACATCCGGCCTTAAATCGAATTTTCCGATGGCGCTCGACGACGAGGGCGGCTCTCTTGCTGTCGTGTTCCGCAGCCCCGCAAAACTTGTCCTCATGAACGCGACGACGGGCGCTGTGGCGCAGACGCTCGAAACCTGCGGCGATGCGGACGACGTCTTTTTCGACGAAAAGCGTGACCGGATCTATCTGAGCTGCGGAGACGGAGGGGTCGACATCGTGCAGCGCGGTTCAGATGGCGTTAGACCGATCGGACGCGTGGCGACTTCAAGCGGGGCTCGAACGTCACTGTTCGTGCCGGAGCTCGATCGACTCTACGTTGCTGCGCGGTCCAGCTCGGCCGGCTCCGCGGCGGCGATTCTTGTCCTTCGTCCGGATCCGTGAGGGCTTGAACGGAACGAAAAGGGCGCTTCCCGGAGCGGCCTTTTTTGCGGGCAACGCCCAGTCTCCTCGACCTTATCAGTCGTCGGAAGGGATGAGCATAATCGCAAATCCCATCTGAACGCTTCCGAAGGTCAAACCCAGCAGGAATGCGAGAAGTCCGAAGACAAGCCATTGCTGGTCTGAATCTCCGATCAAGCGCCCGATATGTCCCACGTCCAGCACGACCAGTGCGATCGCTGCGGCGACGCCGATGGAAAATCCGATCAGCGCGTGCCGAAACAGGAATTTGACATAATCGGGCATTGAAACGCTTCGGTGATCGCTTTACGACTTGGTCGGCGCTGTCGGCATCGCGGCGGCGGCAAACGACATCGGACGCCACGCGGAAAAGCGATACTAATCTCTGAAAGGCAGAATCGACAAAACAATAAAGGGCCGCGTGGGTCGCTCTTCAGTCGCCATCGCCGACGCTTTTGTCGATCGCCGCGAGCGTGTGACGCGCGATCATCGCCTCTTCGTCCGTCGGAATGACGAAGACCCGCGTGCGCGATCTTTCGCTCGAAATGACCTCGGCATTGGCGCGGTTGGCGACGCGGTCGAGCTCGACGCCGATCCACTCCATGCCGTCGAGCACACGCTCACGCACATGCGAGGAATTTTCTCCGATGCCGCCGCAGAACACGATGGCGTCGATGCCCTTCAGCACGGCGGCGAGGCCGCCGAGCTCGCGGCGGATGCGGAAGACGAAATATTCGATGGCCTGCTGCGCTTCAGGTCGATCGGAGGCTTCGAGCTCGCGCATGTCGTGCGACAGGCCCGACAAGCCTTTCAGCCCGGATTCCCGATAGAGGAGGTCCGTCACCGCCTCCGCGCTCATTTTCTTTTCCTGAATCAGATAGAGCACGACGCCGGGATCGAGCTGGCCGCAGCGCGTGCCCATCGGCAGACCGTCGAGCGCGGTGAAGCCCATGGAGCTCGCGACGGAGAGACCGTCGCGGATCGCGCACATCGAGGCGCCGTTGCCAAGATGCGCCGCCACGACGCGGCCGGCTGCGTGATGGGGTGCGATCTCGCGCAGACGGCCGATGATGTATTCATAGGAAAGGCCATGGAAGCCGTAGCGTCTCACACCTTCGTCGTAATAGCTGCGCGGCAGCGCGAAGACGTCGTTGACGAACGGATGAGCGCGATGAAAGGCGGTGTCGAAACAGGCGACTTGCCGGACATGCGGCCAGGCCTCGCGCGCGCCGACGATGCCGGCGATGTTGTAGGGTTCGTGCAGCGGCGCGAGCGGGATCAGTGACTTGAGATCGCACAACACATCGTCGGTGACGATCACAGGAACCGAATAATTGACGCCGCCATGAACGACGCGGTGGCCGGCGGCGACCACGTTCGCTTCGGGGAAGGCCGTCTTGCGCCAAGCGAGGACTCGGCGCAGCGCCTCCACGTGAAAAGGGGCGTCGACGTTCTCCGCCCGTTTCGCCTGATAGGTTATGTCGCCGGCGCCGTTGCGAATGGTGAGCCGGCGCTCTTCGCCGATCATTTCGGCGAGACCGACGGCGAGCGGCGCCAATTTTTCGCCGGCCTCCTCGAACAGCGCGAACTTTATCGAGGACGAGCCGGCGTTGAGCGTGATGACGCAGCGAGTCATTGGCCAGCCTCTCGACTGGCGAGCGGCCTCACGGCGCTTTCGCCCGTGGCTTGCCAATGCGCGAGCGCGGCGAGGGCCGCCGTCGGGAACAATATCTGATGCATGGGCTGCTCCCCTCATGCCGTCGCGAGGCGCGGGCCGCGAGCGCAGGGGCGTGCATCTTTACGCGACGATGTGCAGCCCTGCGTCGACATAGATCGTATCGCCGGTCATGCCGGAGGCGGCGCCGCTGGCGAGAAAGGCGACGACGCGTCCGACCTCGGCGATGTCGACGAGCCGGTGCGCCGGCGCGCGCGCGACCGCATCGTCGATCAGCTCATCGAATGCGGCGATGCCGCTCGCCGCGCGGGTTTTGAGCGGGCCGGGCGACACGGCGTAGACGCGAATCCCCTTTTCGCCGAGTTCCGCCGCGAGATAGCGCACGCTGGCTTCGAGCGCCGCCTTCACCGGCCCCATGATATTGTAATTGTTAACCACCTTGTCGGCGCCGTAGTAGCTCATCGTCATGATCGCGCCGCCGCGCTGCATCAGCGGTTCGGCCTGCTTCGCCATGGCGATGAAGGAATGGCAGGACACGGCCATCGCCTGCTGGAAACCGGCGAGGGAGCAGTCGATGACGCGGCCATGCAGATCGGCGCGGGGCGCGAAAGCGATCGAATGGACGAGAAAATCGAGGCCGCCCCATTCGGCGCGCACCCGGTCGAAGACCGCCTCGAGCTGGCCTGGCTGCTCGATGTCGAGCGGCAGGATCAGTTTCGCGCCGAGCTGTTCCGCCAGCGGCCGGACGTGAGGCTCGGCCTTGTCGTTGAGATAGGTGATGGCGAGATCGGCCCCGAGAGCGCGCAGGCTGACGGCGCAGCCATAGGCGATGCTGTGCTCGTTGGCGATGCCTACTACAAGCCCGCGACGACCGCGCAGCATCTCGCCGACGCGGTCGTCCGGCTGCCAGATCGGCGCCCTGGCGTCATGGCGAGCGGAGTCCTGGGGGGCGGGCTCTTGGCGAGCCGGGTCTTGGCGAGGACGCTGGTCAGACAATGAATTGGTCCGGCGATCTTGAGGGGTCCGGCGTGGCGCCGCTTCGGCCAAGATAATTCGCTTGCGTGCCGGAAATGTGACGCTTGAGCCTGGCCATTTCGCCCCGAAGGCCTGTCGCTCGGCACGAGGCGTGCCGTCGCAAGCGTACCGCCTTAAGCGCTCCTGCTTCGCTTCCGCACTGGCGCGTGAGATTTAGGTATGATACCAATTTGTTTTGCCTTTATAGGTGTGAAATGCTGACGACAGGGCATCAACTGGCCGCGGCGCGCGCGCTGATCGGCATGGACCAGACGACTCTCGCCGCGCTCGCGGATGTGAGCGCCAATACGATCCGCAATATGGAGGCCGCGAAGGCAGGGCCGATCGGCGGACGCCGTCAGAGCATAGAGTCTGTTCAGGGCGCCCTGGAGTCGAAGGGCGTCGAATTCCTCAACCATGGCCAGCCGGGCGTCCGCCTGCGCCAGGGCGCGAATGGCGGCGCTTCGATCGCCGTCGAGGATCTGACCAGCGAAAACGACGAGTAAGACGGGGGCTTGGCGGAACAGCGGCCGTCCGTCATATGACGGACATCCGCTGCGGCGGGCCTGCGCGCGTGCGGTTGAGATTTTCGCCATCGGTTATTATAAGTATCATCCAAACAGTCTGATTCGCGGCCCATGGGCGCGCATCGTGCCGAGGATATGATGGCGAGATATGAGAAGGGTCATAAAGCCGACACTCACCGCAAAGTCGTCGAGATCGCCGCAAGGCGTTTTCGCGCCGAGGGCGTCGACGGGGTCGGCGTCGCCTCGCTGATGGCCGACGCGGGGTTGACGCACGGCGGCTTCTACGCGCATTTCGCGTCGAAAGAAGCGCTCGTGAAAGAAGCCTTGATCGCCGCGGTCGCGTCCTCGTCGGCCTATGAGGCCGGCGAGAAGGAGCCTCTCGATCTGCGCGCCTTCATCGAGGGCTATCTGTCGCCGCTTCACCGCGATAGGCCCGCAACAGGGTGCGCAATGGCGACGCTCGGGGCGGAAACCGCGCGCCGCCCGCGGCCGACGCGCAACGCTTTCAGCAAAGAGGCGCAACGCCTCGTCGCAAGGATTGCTTCCGGATTTCCAGACCAGGCCTCCGGTGGCGATCGGCTCGCGGCGGCGTACGGCCTTTTCGCGCATCTCATCGGAACGCTCCAGCTTTCGCGCGTCGTCACGGACAAGGCCTTTTCCGACGAGATTCTGGCGCGCGGCCGGGGCGAGGTTTTGCGGCTCGCAGGCCTCGATGCAGAGGAAGTCGGCGCGAAGCAGGCCAAGCGGGAAGGCAGGAAGCATTAGCTCTCGTCCCGAAGAACTCTTCGGCTTTTCGCGATGGCTCGGCCGAGACCTGGAAGAAACGCCGCGAGCGAATGGGCGAGAATAGCCGCCCTAAACGCGCCGCCGCCTGCGCGCCTCGCTTGCAGCTTGGGATGATGCCCATCGTTGCGTTCGCGCTTCGCCTCTTTCGCGGCGTTGCTTCGATCGGGCGGGGCGGGTACGGTCTTGCCGCATGAAGCGCCGGCGGAACGCGATCCATGGTGTGGCTTGACGGCGCGGTCTTTCCAGACGGCCGCGCCCCTTTTGACCTCAGCGACCGCGGGCTTCTGCTTGGCGATGGCGTCTTTGACACGTCGCTGGTTCTGAACGGACGCGTCTTTGCCGGCGACGCACATTTGAAGCGCCTGCTTGGCGCGCTTGAACTGCTTCGCATCAAGGTCGGCGAAGCCGCGGTCCGCCAAGCGATGGACGCGCTCATTCGCGGCGCAGACAATCATGTGCTGCGCGTCACCGTCACGCGCGGGCCAGGTCTTCGCGGCCTCGCGCCGCAAGGGCCGGCAAAGCCGACGATCATGGCGAGCGCCACTCCGCTGCCGCAAGGCTTCGCCTGGCCGAGGCTATCCATGGACGTCGCAAGCATCCGGCGCAATGAGACATCGCCCGCCTCGCGCATCAAGGCGCTGTCCTATCTCGACGCGATCTTCGCCGCGCGGGAGGCCGCCGCGAATGGCCACAATGAAGCTCTCTTCCTGAACGGCGCCGGGCGTGTCGCCTGCGCGTGCGTGGGCAATGTCTTCGCCCTTTTCGGCGACGAGCTCGCAACGCCTCCCGTCAGCGAGGGCGTCCTGGCCGGCGTGATCCGCGGCCTTCTCCTCGCCGAATGCGGCGCGCTTGGCCTTCGGGCCTGTGAGCGGCCGATTGAGCTCGACGAGCTTTATGTTGCTGATGCGGTCTTCATGACCAACAGCCTGCGGCTGATCGCGCCGGTCGAGCGAATCGGCGCCGTTGCAATTGGCGCCAAAGGCGCCAAGATCGTCGCGGCCCTGCAGCAGCTCTTGCGGCAGGCGGTCCTCGCCGAATGCGGGAGAGAGCCGTGAGCGTGCGGTCCAAGGCGGCGTTCCCGGCCTCAGCCTTGCTCAGGGCGGCCCTTGCCCGCGTCGCGCCGGCACTGCGCGAGGCCGGCCGTATGGCGGCGGATCTTGTCTTCCCGCCGTCCTGCCTCAGCTGCCGCAAGGCGACGCAGATGCATGGGTCGCTTTGCGCCGACTGCTGGTCGAAGATGCGCTTCATCGAGCGGCCCTATTGCGAGCGGCTCGGCGTTCCTTTCGACGTCGATCTCGGCGATGGAGGGCTGCTCAGTCCGGAGGCTGTCGCCAATCCACCCGTCTTTGGCCGCGCCCGCGCAGTGGCGCATTTCGACGACGGGCCGGCGCGTGACCTTGTTCACCGGCTCAAATACGGCGACCGGATGGAGCTCGCAAAGCCGCTTGGCGCCTGGATGGCGCGGGCGGGGGCGGAGCTTCTCGTCGACGCCGATCTCATCGTTCCGGTCCCGCTGCATCGCGGCCGGCTGCTGTCGCGGCGCTTCAACCAGGCAGAGGCGCTGGCGCGGTCGGTTTCCGCCGCGAGCGGCGTCCCGCATGATCCGCTCTGCCTTGTGCGCGTCAAGGCGACCCAGTCGCAGGTGCGGCTGTCCCGCTCGCAGCGCGCGCTCAATGTTCAGGGCGCATTCCGCGTGCCGGTGGAAATGGCTCCGCGCGTCGAGGGCCGCGCAATCGTTCTCGTCGACGATGTAATGACCTCGGGGGCGACGCTGAATGCCGCGGCCCGCGCATTGCTGCGCGCCAAGGCCCGTCGCGTCGATGTCCTGGTTTTCGCGCGGGTCGTGTGAACCGGGCCGATGGTCTGCGCCAAGGCGCGCCGTAAGCTACCGGTTAAGCCGCCCGAGTCTGCAAATCCCCCGCGACCGAGAATTTCGCCTCCGTCTTCGCCTTGATTTCGTCGAGCGTGACGCCGTCGGCGAGCCGAAGCAGCTTGAGCCCGGTTCGATTCTTCTTGTCGACGTCGAAGACGGCGAGATCGGTGATGATCAGATCGACGACGCCGGAGCCGGTGAGCGGCAAAGTGCAATGGTGCAGAAGCTTCGGCTGGCCCTTGGCGATATGCTCCATCACCACAACGACCCGCTTGACGCCGGCGACGAGATCCATCGCGCCGCCCATGCCTTTGATCATCTTGCCGGGGATCATCCAATTGGCGAGATCGCCATGTTCGGACACTTCCATCGCGCCGAGGATGGCGAGGTCGATATGGCCGCCGCGGATCATGCCGAAGCTGTCAGCGGAGGAGAAATAGCTCGTCGTCGGCAATTCGGTGATCGTCTGCTTGCCGGCGTTGATGAGATCGGCGTCCTCCTCGCCCTCGAAGGGGAACGGCCCCATGCCGAGCATGCCGTTCTCGCTCTGCAACTGCACATTCATGCCGGCAGGGATGAAATTGGCGACGAGCGTCGGAATGCCGATGCCTAGATTGACGTAAAATCCGTCGCGCAATTCCTTGGCGGCCTCCGCCGCCATCTGATCCCTGGTCCAGGCCATGAAAACTTTCTCCCGCACAATTGATGACAGCGGCGCGCGCCGCCGAGCCGCGACGCTTTCAGGCGGCGCGCTGACGCGTGGTCCGCTTCTCGATCAGCTTCACGATGTTCGGCGTATGAACGATGCGGTGAACGAAGATGCCCGGCGTGTGGATCTGATCCGGGTCGATCTCGCCGGCCGGCACGAGATGCTCGACTTGCGCCACTGTGAGCCGTCCGGCGGTCGCCATCATCGGGTTGAAGTTGCGCGCCGTCTTGCGGAACACGAGATTGCCCTCCGTGTCGCCCTTCCAGGCGTGCACGAGTGAGACGTCGGCGACAATGCCGCGCTCCATGACATAGGTCTCGCCGTCGAATTCCCGAATTTCCTTGCCGTCCGCGATGATGGTGCCGACGCCGGTCTTGGTGAAAAAGGCGGGAATGCCGGCGCCTCCGGCGCGGATGCGCTCGGCGAGCGTGCCTTGCGGATTGAATTCGAGTTCAAGCTCGCCGGACAGATATTGCTGCTCGAACAGCTTGTTTTCGCCGACATAGGATGAGATCATCTTCTTGATCTGCCGCGTCTCGAGCAGAAGGCCGAGGCCCGCGCCGTCGACGCCCGCATTATTGGAGACGACGGTCAGATTCTTGGCGCCGGTGTCGCGCAGCGCATGAATGAGCTCGCTCGGGATGCCGCAAAGGCCAAAGCCGCCGCACATCAGGGTCATGCCATCCTTGACGATGCCGGCGAGGGCCAAATCGGCGTCCTGAAAAACCTTGCTCATGCGCGTTCCTTGTCGCTTCGTCCCTTGTCCCGCTTCGCATGCCGGAAGCGTCGCTTCGGCGCAGCCGCTGCGTTACTATAACGGCGGCGGAAAAATGATCCAGCAGGTTTTTGCAGCGCGGGAGAATGAGCGCCCGGCGGGTCGCCTCGAATTTCCCGCGAAAAGAATCGCGCTAGGATCGGAGCGTCAGAGTCTTTACGGAATGTCGCCGTGACCGAGCCGCGCCTGATCTTCGACCGCGCCCTGATCCGCCGGCGGCTCGCCCGCGCGATAGCGGGCAAGCTCGAGGATTTCTTGCTGCGCGCGGCGATCGACGAGCTTTGTCAGCGCCTTGATCTCATCAGCCGCGATTTTGTCAGGGTGCTCGATGTTGGGACGGCCTCGCCGGACCTCGCCCGCAGGCTTGCGCGGGAGGGACGCAGCGTGGTGCGGCTGGCGCCGGCGGCGAGCGCGGCGGGAGGGGCGCTGGCGGTCGTCGGGGATGAGGAGGCGCTGCCCTTTGCGTCTGAGCGTTTCGATCTCGCCGTTTCGGCGCTGTCGCTGCAATTCGTCAATGATCTGCCCGGCGCGCTGATTCAGATCCGCCGCGCGCTGAAAGCCGACGGGCTGTTTCTCGGCTGCATCCTGGGGGGCGAGACCCTGAAAGAATTGCGCAGCGCCCTCGCGCTTGCCGAAACGGAAGTTTCAGGCGGCGTCAGCCCGCATGTCGCGCCCTTCGCCGACGTCCGCGACATGGGCGGTCTTCTGCAAAGGGCGGGGCTGGCGCTGCCCGTCGCCGACAGCGAACATTTGACCGTCCGCTACGCCGACATGTTCAAGCTGATGGCGGATCTGCGCGCGATGGGCGCGGCCAATGCGCTCAACGCGCGCCTGCGCAGACCGGCCCGCCGCGAGCTGTTCCCGCGCGCGGCGGAGATCTACGCCGAGCGCTTCAGCGATCCCGACGGACGCATCAGGGCGACATTCGAGCTGATCTTCGTCTCCGGCTGGGCGCCGCATGAGAGCCAGCAGAAGCCGCTGAAGCCAGGCTCGGCGAGGATGCGGCTCGCCGACGCGCTGCGGCCAAAGCCGCCGCAGGAATAGGCCCCTCTACTGCGCCAGCTCCCAGCTGACCTGCACCTCGATGCGCAGCGTCTCGACGCCGGGTTCGAGCGGGACGGCGGCGGCGGCCTCGCTTTTCGCCCGCGCCGCCATCGGCGCGGCCGCCATCGGGCGCGGATAGCCGCCGGGCGCCTGGATCTCGAGAACCCGCCCGAGCCTGATCCCGAGTCCGGCAGTAAAGGAGGTCGCCTTGCGCAAAGCGTCGCGCACGGCCTCGCCGCGCAGCGCATTATATTTCGTCTCCTTCTGGTCATAGTCGAATTCGACGCCGCCAAAACTGTTCGCGCCCTTCTGAATCCACTGCTGCGCAAGCGCGCCAGCCCTCTCGATCTGCCTCACTTTGACAGAGAGTTCGTTGCGCGCCCGAAAGCCGCGCAGCGTCCGCTTGACGACGCGGCCATTGGGGTCGGTCGTCTCGTCATAGATCGGCGCCAGCGAGACGCCGAGCGTGCGAACGTCGCGGGGTTCGATTCCTTGCGCCTTGATGTCGTCGATCACAGCCTGCACGGCTTTGGCGTTATCCTTCGCCGCGTCGGCCGCATTCGGCCGCTCGGTCTCGACGCCGAGCGCCAGAATCGCAATATTGGGCGTGACCTCGACGCTCGCTTCGCCGATCGTGGTGACCGATGGAACCGTGTCCTTTAAAGCGATGAACCCTTGCGCGCGGACAGCGGGCGCCGCCGCGCCTGCGATCAGGGTCAGCAATCCGAGGCAAGAAAGCGTCCGGCGCATGCGCGGCTGAAGGCTGGGCGGCATTGGGGGGCGTCCTGGAGGTTTTCGCCGTGACTCGCCGGCTTCTGATCCTGCGGCGGGGCGCGGAGCGGTGGAGAATTGGCGGCCGGCATGCTAAGTGGGGCAGATGACCTCGTCCATTCATTTTGACGCATCCGCGGACGCCCCGTGCGGCCCTCGGCTGTCGCTCGCTGGGGCGACGCGGCAGGAACTCGCCGACGCTCTTCGCCAGATCGGCGCGCCGGAGCGGGAAATCCGCATGCGTACGGCGCAGCTCTGGCATTGGATTTATTATCGCGGCACTTCGTCCTTTGAGGAGATGCTGAACATCAGCAAGGCCTTTCGATTGAGGCTGTCCGAGCGCTTCACCCTGGCGCGGCCGCAGATCGTCTCCGAGCAGCTCTCGCGCGACGGCACGCGCAAATGGCTGATCCGGTTCGACCCCGTGGACGTCCGGGATCGCGGCGCTGAGGTCGAATGCGTCTATATTCAGGATGAGGACCGCGGGACGCTTTGCGTGTCGAGTCAGGTCGGCTGCACGCTGACTTGCGCCTTTTGCCACACCGGGACACAAAAGTTTGTGCGCAATCTGACGGCGCAAGAGATTATTGCGCAGCTCATCATTGCGCGGGATCGGCTCGGGGATTTCCCCGAGCGCGCGCCGCCGGAAGATGGAATTGTGCCCACCGGAGGATCCCGCTTCGTCTCAAACATCGTCTTCATGGGCATGGGCGAGCCGCTTTATAATTTCGAGAACGTCCGCGACGCGGTCGCCGTCTTCTCCGATGGAGACGGACTCTCTCTTTCGAAGCGTCGAATTACGGTCTCGACCGCGGGCGTCGTCCCGCGTCTGCACGAGCTCGGCGCGGAGACCGGCGCGATGCTCGCCATCTCCCTTCACGCCGTGCGCGACGAGCTGCGCGACAAGCTCGTGCCGCTCAACAGAAAATATAAGATCGCCGAGCTTTTGCAGGCCTGCCGGACCTATCCAGGGGCCTCCAACGCGCGGCGCATCACTTTCGAATATGTGATGCTGAAGGGGATCAACGACTCGCCCGCCGATGCGCGGGAGCTCGTGCGGCTGCTGAAGGGCGTGCCGGCCAAGATCAACCTCATCCCGTTCAATCCTTGGCCGGGCACGGCCTTTGAATGCTCGGACGACGCGACCATCGAGGCGTTTTCGTCGATCGTTTTCAACGCCGGCTATGCGAGCCCTGTGCGGACCCCGCGCGGGCGGGACATCCTGGCCGCCTGCGGCCAGTTGAAGAGCGAGACAGAAAAGCTCAGGGCGCGTGCGCTGCTGGCGGCCGAAGGCTGAGCGTCAGGCCGACAGCAGACAGCCCCGCAATCGCGGCCGAAATCATCGCGTTCCACGCAGCGAGCGACAGGCCGAGCACGCGCAGAGAGACGGCGTCGCAGCGCACGACCTTCACAGTCTGAAGCTGCTTCAGAAAGTCATTGACGGAAGCTGCGCTATCGAGCGCGCCGGTGCAATCCGTCGGCCCCGGCCAGACCCCCCATTCGACGCCGGCGTGATAGGCGCCGAGCAAGGCGCCTGCCGCAAAAATCAGGGCGAGACCCGAAAAAGCCGCCGGCAGCAGGCTGGTCCTGCCGCGCGAGGCCAGAAAAACGGCGAGGGCGGCCAGCGCTGTGCCGGCATAGTAGGGGATTCGCTCCTTGAGGCAGAGCTCGCAGGGGACATAGCCGAGCGCCTGAAAAATCCATGCGCCGGCGATCGCCGCGGCGGCGATCAGAAGGATCGCAAGAGCAATCCGCAAGGGCGTAATGACGGACATCCGATCAGACCAAATGGGTGGCGATCCAGAAGCCGAGGATCACGATCACGACGAGAATCAGCAGGAACCAGGCGAAATATCTGTCGAGCGCTTCCTTGATGGGCTCGCCATAATATTTGAGGAGCAGGGCCAGCGCAAAAAAGCGGCCGCCGCGGGTGATGAAGCTCAACAGGACGAAAAGCGGCAGGCTGTAGCCGAGGAGTCCGCTGGTGATGGTCACGAGCTTGAACGGGATCGGCGTGAAGCCTTTGACCAGAATGACCGCCCAGCCCCATTTGGCGTAAAGCTCGCGCATTTCCCCGACGCGCGGACCATAGCCGTAAGCATTGATCAGCCATTGGCCGAGGGTCTCGAAGAGCAGCGCGCCGATGGCGTAGCCGATGAGGGCGCCGAACACCGAGCCAATTGTGCAGATCAGCGCATAGCGCCACGCCTTTTGTGGCTGGGCGATCGACATCGGCACCAGGATTACATCGGGCGGCACCGGAAAGAACGAGCTTTCGGCGCAGGCGATCACCCCCAGCGCCGTCGGCGCATGGCGACTCTTGGCAAGGCTCAGCGTCCAGCGGTAGAGCTTTTGAAACATGGTTTCGGCTAACTCGGAGGCGCCCGCGCGGGATGCAGGAGCGGCGGGCAAGGGCGCTCGCGGCGCAGCCCAGGGCATAGCCTCTTTCCTTTCGAAATGTCCAGAAAGCGCATCGTCGCATGGGCAAATCGGCGCCGCCGCTATATGCTGAGCCCGCAACAATGGAAGGGAGTTTGATGCGGGGCCTGAAAGGTCCGGCGCCGCCGGGGAATGCGAACGCGGCGCGCCAGACCGCCCAATGGCCGGACAATGAGGCGGCGCGGGCCTTCGCCTTGCTAGAGACCCTGAATACCAGGATTCTCGCTTGCCAGAGCGCGACGGCGGCGCTGGAAGACTGGTGCGCCGGTCCGGGTTCAATGAGCGGCCAGGCGATCCGCGCAAGGCGGGTCGCCGGGGTCGAAAAGCCCGCGACGCCGGAGCAACGCGCAAGGCTGCGCGTCGGGCCCGAGGAGCGCGTCATCTATCGCAGGGTTGATCTCGCCTGCGGCGAGCGCGTGCTCTCAGAGGCCGAAAACTGGTACGTCCCGAGCCGACTCGATCCCCGCGTGCAGAAAATCCTCGATGAAAGCGACACGCCCTTCGGCCGCGTCCTTCTCAATCTGAATATCGTCCGCGAGACCATCGCGGCGGAGATTTTCTGGCGCCCGTGCGATGGCGCGGCGCCGACGGCCGAGCTTACGGTTCCCTGGCGGCTTTTCCAGCATCGCGCGCTGATCTGCGGACCGGACGGCGCGCCCCTGTCCGAGGTCAGCGAGACCTATACGAGCGCAATCCTTGCCTTTGGCGAAGCTGCCGGCTCATGAGAGATCGATCGCGAATCGCTTCAGATCCGTCAGCGCGCAATAGGCGAGCGCGCCTTCATGGGTCGCCTGGAGCACGACGCGCGGCGCAGCTTCGGCCTCCAGAGCCTCGCGCCAGCGCGGCGCGCACAGACACCAGCGGTCGCCGGGCTTGAGGCCAGGAAAGCCATAGGCCGGGATCGGCGTCGAAAGGTCGTTGCCGCGCGATTTGGAAAAGCGCAGAAAAGGCTCCGTCGCCACGATGCAGACCGTGTGGCTGCCAATGTCCTCGGCCGCCGTGTCGCAACACCCGTTGCGGTAGAATCCGGTGACGGGATCGAGAGAGCAGGCGACGAGCGGCTGCCCGAGCACATTGCGTGAGGGATTGCGCCGCCCCCCGCCAGTGTCGTCCCTCAACATGAAAACCTCGCCAGCGCGGACGCTCTCATCGGAAGGCCGGAGCATGTCGCCGCCCGAATGGCCTCCGCTTTCGATGTCATGCTCCAATCGATGAAACCCGGCGATGAAATCAGACTCGGTCGGTTTCCGCAATGCGCTCCTTACGGACTTCCTGCGCCTTTTCTCCGGCGCGGATCAGGTGAGGCTCGAGCAGAAGCGCTGGATTTTGGCGCAGGCATCCTCCAGGACGGTGCTCGAGGTCGCATAAGAGACGCGGAAATTGGGGCCAAGGCCGAAGGCCGAGCCTTGCACCACGGCGACCCCCTCGCCGTCGAGCAGCGCGGCGACAAAATCCTCGTCGTTGAGAATCGTCTTGCCGTCCGGCGTGCGTTTGCCGATCGCCTCGGCGCAGGAGGGATAGACGTAGAAGGCGCCCTCCGGCTGCGGACAGCGCAAATGTTTCGCCTGGTTCAGCATGGAAACGACGAGATCGCGCCGCGCCTCGAAGATCTTGCGGCGCTCGCCGATGAAGTCCTGCGGCCCGTTCAGCGCCTCGACGGAGGCCCATTGCGCGATCGAGCAGGCTCCAGAGGTCTGCTGCCCCTGCAGAATCTCCATCGCCTTGATCAGTTCGGGGGGACCGCCGGCGTAACCGATGCGCCACCCGGTCATGGCGTAGGACTTCGACAGGCCATTCATGGTCAGCGTCCGGTTCTTCAGCCGCGGCTCCACCTCTGCCGGCGTCGCAAAGGCGAAATCGCCATAGACGAGATGTTCGTAAATGTCGTCGGTCAGGACCCAGACGTGCTCGTGGCGGAGCAGCACGTCGGTCAGAGCCTTGAGATCATCTTTCGAATAGGCCGCCCCCGATGGATTGGACGGAGAGTTCAAGAGCAGCCATTTCGTTTTGGGCGTGATCGCTCTCTCGAGCGCCTCCGGCCGCAGCTTGAAGCCGTCCTCGATTCCGGTCTTGACGAAGATCGGCTTGCCTCCGGCGATCAGAGCCATGTCGGGATAGCTGACCCAAAATGGGGCCGGAATGATCACCTCGTCGCCCGGATTGATCGTCGCGAGAAATGCGTTGAAGAGGATGTGCTTGCCGCCGGTCCCGACGATGATCTCGGCGGGCTTGTAGTCGAGCCGGTTCTCGCGCTTGAACTTCGCCGCGATCGCCTCGCGCAAGGGAGCGATGCCGGCGACCGGCGTGTATTTCGTCTCGCCGCGCTCGATCGCGGCGATAGCGGCCCGCTTGATGTTGTCGGGGGTGTCGAAATCCGGCTCCCCGACCGAGAGTGAAACGATATCCCGGCCGGAGGCCTTAAGGTCGCGTGCTTTTTGGGTGACAGTGATCGTCGCTGAGGGCTTCACGCGCAAAAGCGCGTCGGCGATGAAGGCCATGAATGCGATGCTCCGGAGGTTGTGGCCCCGCCCGGCGCAGGCGAACCAGCGGCGGCTGAGACCGGACGGGCAGGTCTTTGCGACAAGCGTTAACCCTGACGCCTTTCCTGAACGGCGAGCCGTTTGTCGCCGAATGCTTTCTTTACCGGACTGCGAGAAAAAGGGCTGCCCGGTTTGGCACGTGCGCCGCCGCACAGGCGAGGGCGGAAACAGGCTCAAAGCTGAATTGTGGAATCCTGATTCTGGAAGCGCAAGCAAGGCGTCGGAGTTGCGGCATGTCTATCGCAGATCGGTTCGAGCCTCGGCGCGATGCGGGCTTTGTCCGCAGCTATGATTTCGAGGCGGCCCGGCGGCAATTGCAGGTCTCGCTCATTCTTATCGCAGTCATGGCCGGAGCCGCCCTCGCGCTCGGCCTCGTAGCACGGTTCGGACCGCTTGATCCACAAAGCTCTCCGGCCGCCCGGCATGGCCGCGGCGCTGCGATCGCCGAAACTTTACTGGACAATCGAAGCTGATGTCTTCAAACTGTCACCTGAACTTCCCATTGGCCCCCGGGAAGCTCACGCGTCGGCCGCGCTCCATTCTCGGAGCGCGGCCTAATTTTTTGTGGCTCAACCAGAGCCGCCCGGCCTGACTTCCGGCCGGCGCTGTCTCTCTCAATTGTGCAGGTCAAGCACATCGCTCATCGAATAAAGTCCGGGCTTGCGCCCCTGTCCCCACAGGGCGGCCTTGACCGCGCCGCGCGCGAAAATGCTGCGGTCTTCGGCGACATGGGCCAGCTCCAGCCGCTCGCCGGCGCCGGCGAAGACGATCCGGTGCTCGCCTACGACCGTTCCGCCCCGCAAGGCCGCAAATCCGATCGCGCCTTCCTGGCGCGGCCCGGTGTGCCCGTCGCGGGAGCATATGGAGCGGCCGGCAAGATCGATCCCGCGGCCTTTCGCGGCGGCCTCGCCGAGCAACAAGGCAGTGCCTGAAGGGGCGTCGACTTTCAGACGGTGATGCATCTCGACGATCTCGATGTCGAAGTCGGAGCCGAGCGCGCGCGCCGCCTGCTCGACGAGCGCCGCCATCAGACTGACCCCGAAACTCATATTGCCGGACTTCACGATGACCGCGTGCCGGGCGGCCGCTTCGAGCTTTGCGAGCTGTTCCGGTTGAAATCCCGTCGTGCCGATGACATGGACGATGCGCGCCTGGGCGGCGAGCGTTGCGAGGGCGACGGTCGAGTCCGGCGAGGTGAAATCGAGAACGCCGTCGGCGCCGACGATCGCGTGCAAGGGATCGCCGCTGATCGCGACCCCCATCTCGCCGCATCCTGCGAGAAGCCCGGCGTCCTGGCCGACGGCGATCGAACCAGCTCGCGCCGTCGCGCCCACCAGCGTTGCGCCCGGCGTCTCATGAATCATTTGCACGAGGACGCGGCCCATGCGTCCGGCCGCTCCGGCAACGACGAGCCGCATGTCGGTCATCTGCACTCTCCACCGCAAACTCGCGCTATACCTTCAATCTATAGGAGATCGCGGACTCAAGGAAAAGGCGATCAACGGATTTTTGCCTGTGCTGCTGCAAGCCATTTTGGACGCGGCGGGAGGGCGCGCCCTTGCGGCCTCGCCAATCCTCGACGACAAGCATTCCGACGACGTCCGCTTAGCGTAACCTTCAGTAAAACTGCCGACTTGATTCGGCAAAATGGAAGGAAGAAATCAGTTTGAATTCCGTAAATCCGGAATTCTATGATTAGAGTTATTATAAAGACGGATCTAGACTAGTTATAAAGAAGAGTTATTTGTGCAACACAGATATTTATAATCATTCTAGAATTACATTATTTACTTGAGACGGTTTGCGCTGTGCGGTAGACGTCATTGCAACAGGCATACAGCTATCAGAGAAGGTTAAATGCTTCAGCTTGATGCGCCGCTCCGCGCCGGCGCGCTTTACCTCGGGCGCGCCGGTTTGGCGGCGCTGCTTCTTTCGGCCTCGACGCTCGCGCGTGCGGAAAACGCATCCTCGGCCGCTCCTGGCTTCGCCCCGATCGACGCCTATAATGAGCTGGAGACCAAATATATTTTCGGCTTCACGGACGGAGCCGACATCGGCCTCGAGGGCGAAAAAGCGATCGATTTAGAGACGACAACCGCCTTTGGCATGCGCGGCGGGTCATTCAGATCGATCGAACAGGAAATCGAGTTCGAGCACGTGCCGACCCAGTTTTTTGCCTATGAACTGGCGGCCCATGGCCTGATGCAGCAAATCTATAATGTCGAAGGACTGAACAATCTCAATCGCACCAATTTCGGAGGGCTGTCGGCCAAGTTGAGATTTCTTCTCTTCGAGCGCCGGCCGGACCAGCCGCTTGGATTGACTGCGATCGTCGAACCGGGATGGGGCCGGGTGGATGATGGCAGCGGCGCGTTGACGACCGATTTCAGCACGACATTCAAGCTCGTCGCTGATACGGAGCTCATTCCAAACAGGCTCTATGCCGCCGCTAATTTGATCTATGAGCCGGGCGTCAGCCGCGAATTCGGCGCGCCAAAGTGGGAGCAGGGCTCAAGTCTCGGCCTGACCGCCGCGATGGCCTATCGCATAGCTCCGAGAGTCACGTTGGGCGGCGAGTTGCAATATTACCGGGAGTTCGAGGGGCTCGGCATGCAAAACTTCGTCGGCGACGCTCTCTACATCGGGCCAACGCTGCATATCCAGCTTTCCGGCCACGTCATGGTCGCCGCCGCGTTTTCGACGCAAATCGCCGGGCACTCCGTTGGAGACGATCGCGTCCTCAACCTTGCCGATTTCCAGCGCTACCTCGGCAATCTCAAGGTGGAGATTGAATTTTGAGCCCCGATGATCACGAGAGCCGCAGGCGCGGCGCTTTCAGGTCGCATAATGCTCATATCGCAGCGGCTTTCGGCAAATTCACGAGTGAGACAGCAATGCCTATTTCGAAAAATCTCGCGTTCCGCGTCAGCGCATTAGCAGCCGGCCTCCTGCTGGCGCTTGCCGCCGCCGGACGGGCAGAGGATACGGCGACAGTGCGTCTGTCGCTCAAGGATCACCGCTTCGAGCCGGCGGAGGCGCATGCGCCGGCCGGCAAGCCGATCACGCTCGAAATCCGAAATCTCGACGCGACGCCGGCCGAGTTCGAGAGCAAGACATTGCGCGTCGAGAAGCTCGTCGCGGCTGGGGGCGTCGCCACGGTGCAAATCCGTCCGCTGGCGCCGGGACGCTATAGATTCTACGACGATTACCACGAAGACACCACTCAAGGCGTTTTGTTGGTCCAGTGAGATTACATCGATGATTGGGGCGCTGATTATCGTTTTCCGCGAAGTCATAGAGGCGGGCATTATTGTCGGCATCTTGCTCGCCGTGACAAAGGGCGTTCCCCGTCGCGGTCGATGGATCGCCGGAGGCGTTGCGCTCGGCGTCGCCGGGGCCACGCTCCTCGCTGCGTTCGCGGACCAGATCTCGCACGCTCTGGCGGGCGTCGGCCAGGAATTGTTCAACGCAAGCGTTCTCATCATCGCCGTGGCGATGCTGGCCTGGCACAACATCTGGATGGCGCGACATGGCCGCGAATTGGCGGCTCAAATGAAACAAGTCGGCGCCGCCGTGGCGGGCGGCTCACGCTCGCTCGCGGCGGTCGCGGTCGTGGTTGCTGTGGCGGTGCTCCGCGAGGGTTCGGAGGTCGTGCTGTTTCTTTACGGCTTGGCGGTCGCGGGCGACTCTTCGACCCCGGGGCTCGTTGCGGGGGGAGGGTTGGGTCTGTTGCTCGGCTGCGGCGTTTCCGCCCTGACCTTCTTCGGCTTGGTCAAAATTCCCGGAAGGTATCTGTTCGGCGTCACGACGGCTCTCATCACTTTTCTCGCCGCGGGGCTTGCCGCTCAGAGCGTTGTTTTCCTGCAGCAGGCGGGCGTCGTGACTGCCCTGGAAGGAACGGTGTGGGACACTTCAGCGATTTTGTCAGACCGCAGTCTCTTCGGACGCGCTCTGCACACGCTCATTGGCTACACGGACCAGCCGTCCGGAATGCAGCTTCTCGTCTACGTGGTCACCCTGATCGTCATCTTCGGTCTGACGAAGGCGTTTGCGCCTCCCGCGCCTGCGGCGGCGAAGCGGCCGATGGTCGCCAGCCGGTAAGCTGATCGTCGATACGCGCCGGGCGCAGGCGGCCGACCGTCGATCACGCGACGGCGATTTCCGCCAGAATTGCGTCAGCCGCCGCACGCGGATCCTTCGCCGCGGTGATCGGGCGCCCGATAACGAGATGATCGGCGCCCGCTCGGATCGCGGCGGCGGGCGTCATGACTCTTTTCTGGTCGGCCGCGGCGGCGCCCGCGGGACGGATGCCTGGCGTCACAAGGATCAGCTCCGGTCCTGCCTCGCGGCGGACCGCCGCAAGCTCCTCCGCCGCCAGGATGAGGCCGTCGACGCCAATTTGGCGCGCCTGCCTTGCGCGGCGCTGGACGAGATCGGCGACGCCGAACGCGTAGCCCGCCTCCGCAAGGTCGCCATCGGAATAGGAGGTCATGACCGTGACGGCAAGGAGGCGCAGTCCCGATCCGGCCGCGCCTTCCTTGGCCGCCGCCATCGTCTGCGGATAGGCGTGAATGGTGAGAAAGCGCGCGCCGAGCCGCGCAACATTGGCGCAGGCCCTGGCGACGGTCGTTGGAATGTCGTGCAGCTTCAGGTCTAGAAAGACGTGCTTGCCGCTCTCGATCAGCTCGCGCGCGAAAGGCAGCCCGCCGCCATAGGCGAGCTCCATGCCGATCTTGTAGAAGGAGACGCTTTCCCCGAGAGCCGCGACCAGGGCGCCGGCTTCCGCGGGCGTTGCGACATCGAGAGCGACGATGAGCCTGTCGGCCGCCGGGGCGGGGCCCCGGGGCGAATCCGCGGTCATGGGCGCAGCGATTTGCCCGAGCGGGACTTGCGCGAGTGATCCAGCTTCTTCTGATGCGCCGGCTGCGGCCGGCCTCTCTGCGCCAGCCTCGCTCTTGCACCGTCTAGTTCGCGCTTCAGGTCGATCTGGATCTTCTCCTTGGCTTCCATCAGCCGATCGAACAGCTCCTGCGCCGGATTAAGCCGCTCCGGCTCGAGATCGCGTTCATGGCTCCTGCCGGCGCGATAGACCCAGACCCTGGCCGGAGGCAGATTGAGCCAGACCGGCGGCGAGCGTTCGGCGTGGAAGGCCGGCCCGAAAGGCTTGTCGCGTGGGATGGGCGAAACCGGCCCATAAGTGAACTGGATGAAAGCGCCGCCGGGCGCGAGGCAATCGAACGCGTCGGCGAGAAGATCGAGCCTTTGCTTGTCCGATTTGACGAGCAGCGGCAGGCTCGAGACGACCGAGGTCGCAGGCTCATGGATTCGGCCGGCAAGGAGCTCCCGGAAGCGATAGGCGTCGCCCGCGATGACATGAACGCCGGGAAACCGCCGCTGCAGATGCTTGCAGAAATTGGGATCGAATTCGATGAGGAAGAGCCGGCCCGGCGCGACGCCGCGGGCGAGCAGCGCCTCCGTGATCGCCCCCGTTCCCGGCCCGAGCTCAATGATCGGCCCCGTGGCGAGCGGATCGACGTAGCGCGCCATCATGCGCGCCAGCGATCGGCCGGACGGCGACACGGCGCCGGCCCGCAGCGGATTCTCGAACCAGGAGCGGATGAAACGCGCCTCGTCGGCCAGACGCTTTTCGATCGGCATGCGAAGCTTTGAAGCCTCCCCTCGGTCCGACCGTGAAGCTTCGCTCGGCAGTGAGTGGCTCGGCAATGAAATGTCCCCGCCTTCGACAGCAGCGCGACAATCGATCACGCAAGCTCGCGCGAAGATAGCGACAACGCGCCAACCGTCAAGGCGGCACAGAGTTTTCTCCAGGGCTATCGCATTTGGCCAAGGACGGTTCTGGCGAATTCGCCGGACCAGCCGGATCGCTTGCGCTTTCGGTTGACAGAGATTTTAGGCCGTGCGGTTCTGAGCACGTTCAGGGCGAGCTTTCGG
>WBZN01000662.1_pt1 | contig 24565 bp, 25 predicted proteins | sample 5204281 | NCBI WGS metagenome assembly WBZN01 (sample SAMN12344347, study PRJNA552823) | activated sludge metagenome | biome: Activated sludge suspended growth; feature: Nitrification reactor; material: Wastewater; isolation source: activated sludge from nitrification reactor of wastewater... | reverse complement strand
ACGAGGTAGCCGAGCCACCCCCACCCCGACAGGAGAATACGACATGACCACCGCCACCGCAGAGCAGACCATCGACGTCCGCAACATCGTGCCGCGCGAGCGCCATCCGCTGATTTTCGACACCTACCGCAACCTGGCCGCAGGCGAAGCCTTCCTGCTGGTGAACGACCACGATCCGAAGCCGCTCTACTACCAGTTCCAGGCGGAACTCGGCCCGGTGTTCACCTGGGACTACCTGGAAGCCGGACCGGAAGTCTGGAAGGTGCGCATTACCAAGAAGGCCTGAGCGCGGCATGGCAGACGTCCGGCCGCCCTGGCGCATCCCGCTGCTGATACTCGGCTTCGCGAGCCTGATCATCGGGGTGGGCGCCGGGCTGCTGCGCCTGGGCTGGGCCGTGCCGCGGCCCGCCGCCGATCTCGCCGCCTTCCATGGCCCGCTCATGGTGAGTGGCTTCTTCGGCACGGTGATCAGCCTCGAGCGCGCCGTCGCCCTGGCGCAGCGCTGGGTCTACCTCGGCCCGCTCGCGGCTGGCGTCGGCGGCCTCGCCCTGATCCTCGGCGCCCCGCCCGCCGCGGCCCAAGCGCTGCTCGCCCTCGGCAGCGCGGTGCTGCTGGCCGGCTCCGTTTCTGTCTTCCTGCGCCAGCGCGCGCTGTTTACCTTCACGCTGGCCGCCGGCGCGGCCAGCTGGCTCATGGGCAACCTGCTCTGGCTGGGCGGCTTCTCCGTCTACGAGGTGGTGCCGTGGTGGGCCGGCTTCCTGGTGCTGACCATCGCCGGCGAACGGCTGGAGCTGTCGCGCTTCCTGCCCCCATCGCCGGTGGCGCAGCGCGTCTTCATCGCCGTGCTGGCGGGACTGACTTTCGGCATGGCCTTCGAGGCGCGCCTGTTCGGCGCCGCGCTGGTGGCGCTGTCGCTCTGGCTGCTGCGCCAGGACATCGCGCGGCGCACGGTGAGGGACAAGGGTCTGACGCGCTTCATCGCCGTCTGCCTGCTCTCGGGCTATGGCTGGCTGCTGCTCGCCGGAGCCATCATCCTCGGCGCGGGGCTCGTGCCGGGCAGCGCGGCCTACGACGCGGCGCTGCACGCCCTGATGCTCGGCTTCGTCTTCTCGATGGTATTCGGGCACGCGCCGATCATCTTCCCGGCCGTGCTGCGCGTGGCGGTGCCCTACCATCCGCTGTTCTACGCACCGCTGGCGCTGCTGCACCTGTCCCTGGCGGTGCGCCTGGCAGGGGACCTTGCCGGGCTGGCGGACTGGCGCAGCCTGGGCGGCCTGCTCAACGCGCTGGCGCTTGCCGCCTTCATTCTGAACACGATTGCCGCCGTGATCCGCGGCAAGTTCAGCCGACAGGCAGCGAATCGGCAGCGAAACTGAAGGCGTCGGCAAAGAAGGCTTCCTCCTTCAGTCCGCACCGCGTAATGAGATCGCTGCGCGCCGCCTCGATCATCGCCGGCGCCCCGCAGGCATACACCTGGTGGCCGGAAAGGTCGGGGAAATCCTCCATGACCGCCCGATGCACCAATCCGCGACGGCCGCTCCAGGCGTCGGCCGCCGCCGGCTCGGACAGCACCGGCACGTACCTGAATTCCGTGTGGCTTGCCGCCCAGCCCTCCGCCAGCGCATTCAGGTAAAGGCCCGACCGGTCGCGGGCGCCCCAGTAGAGCGTCATCGGCCGGTCCGATTTCTGCTGGAAGACATGCTCGACGAGGGCCTTGACCGGCGCGAAGCCGGTGCCGCCGGCCAGCAGGATGACCGGCTGCGGGTTTTCCTCGCGCAGGAAAAAATCCCCATGCGGGCCCTCCAGGCGCAGGATGTCGCGCTCCTTCATGGTATCGAAAACACGCGGGGTGAAATGCCCGCCCGGCACCAGGCGCACATGCAATTCCAGGGCCTCGTCGGCATGCGGCGCATTGGCGATGGAAAAGCTGCGGCGGCGGCCGTCCTTCAGCAGGATGTCGATGTACTGGCCGGCGAGGAACTGCAGGCGCTCGCTGGCGGGCAGCCTGAGCTGCAGCAGCATCACGTCGGGCGCCAGGCGCGCCATCTTCTGCACGCGGCAGGGCAGCGTCCTCACCGGGAGGTCGCGCACGGCGCGCGCTTCGCGCGCTTCTATGACGAGATCGGAAAGCGGCCGCGCGCAGCAAAACAGGGCGTAGCCCCTTGCCGCCTCGTCGTCGGTGAGCGCCCCTTCCGCATGCAGGCCACGGTCGACCTGCCCCGACACCACGCGACCCTTGCAGGCGCCGCAGGCGCCGTTGCGGCAGCCGTAGGGAAGATGAATGCCCGATGCCAGCGCGGCGCGCAGCAGGGTATTGCCGGGCTCGACCTCGAATTGATGCCGGCTGGGCTCGATCGTGATGCGATAGGACATGGTGTCGGGGGACAAAAAAGGGAATTCCGCTAAAATGCGCAGGTGCAACGATTGCTCATCATTGGCTGCGGCGACATCGCGCGGCGCGCCCTCCCCAGTCTGGTCAAGCATTACCGCGTGTATGCCGCGGTTCGCTCGGATGCGCGCCATCGCGAATTGCGCGCCATGGGTGTCACGCCGCTGCGCGCCGACCTGGACAAGCCGCACACGCTGAAGCGCCTGGCCGGCATCGGCAACCTGATCCTGCATTTCGCTCCGCCGCAGGAAACCGGCCGCCAGGACAAGCGCACGCGCGCGCTGCTGGCGGCGCTGTCGACCGGAAAAATTCTACCACGCCGCCTGGTCTACATCAGCACCAGCGGCGTCTATGGGGATTGCCGCGGGGCATGGGTTTCGGAGGAGCGCCCGCTGCAGCCGCAGACGCCCAGGGCGCTTCGGCGCGCCGATGCCGAGGCGCGGCTGCGCCGCTTCGGCCGCGCCCGCCGCGTCGCCGTCTCGATCCTGCGCGCGCCGGGCATCTACGCCGGCGACCGCCTGCCGCTGGCGCGGCTGGAGCGCGGCCTGCCGCTGCTGCAGGAAGCGGAGGACATCTACACCAACCACATTCACGCCGACGACCTGGCCGTCATTGCGCGGCGCGCGCTCGTGCACGGCCGGCCGGGCCGGCTCTACAATGCCGCGGACGAATCGGTGCTGAAAATGGGGGAGTATTTCGACCTGATCGCGGATCGCCTCGGCCTGCCGCGGGCACCGCGATTGCCGCGCGCCGAAATCGTGCAGCGCCTGACGCCCGCAATGCTGTCCTTCATGGGGGAGTCGCGCCGCCTGACGAATGCCCGCATCAAGCGCGAACTGGGGGTGCGGCTGGAATACCCCGATGTCGCCACTGCACTCGACGTCGTGTTGCCGGAGGTTGCCTGACATGTTGTGGATCAAGTGGCTGCATATCGTTTTCATGGTGACCTGGTTCGCCGGCCTGTTCTACCTGCCGCGGCTGTTCGTCTACCACGCCATGAGCGAGGATGCGCCGAGCCGCGAGCGCTTCAAGATCATGGAGCGCAAGCTCTACTACGGCATCATGGCGCCGGGCGCGATCATCACCGTCGCGCTGGGCCTGTGGCTGTGGCTGGGCTACGGGCCCTGGGGCTACTGGATCCACGCCAAGTTCGCGCTGGCGCTGGTGCTAATCGCGTATCACCTGTACTGCGGCAGGCTGCTGAAGGATTTCGCGCTGGACCGCAACACCAAATCGCATGTCTGGTTCCGCTGGTTCAACGAGTTTCCGGTGCTGATCCTGTTCGCCGCCGTCTGGCTCGTATTGTTCAAGCCGTTCTGATGGAGCACTTCTTCGCCACCTGCCCGCGCGGGCTCGAAGCGCAACTGGCGGGCGAGCTGGAACGGGCCGGCGCCATGCGCATCGAAGCCGTCGCCGGCGGCGTCGGCTTCGCCGGCGATTGGGAATCCTGCTATCGCGCCAACCTGTGGAGCCGCATCGCCACGCGCATTCTCTGGCGCGTCGCCCACGGCCCCTACCAGCGAGAGGAGGATATCTACCGGCTGGCCCGCGAGGTGCCCTGGCACGAGCAGTTCGCCGTGCGCCGCACGCTGCGTGTTTATATGACGGCCATCCGCTGCCCGCTGAAGAGCATCGACTTCGTCACCCTGCGCATCAAGGACGCGGTCTGCGACCGCTTCCGCGCCGAAACCGGCGAGCGGCCCAGCGTGGACACCGCCGAGCCGAACGTGCGCATCCACGCCTTCCTCAGCGACCGCGAGGCGACGCTGTATCTCGACACCTCGGGCGAGCCGCTCTACAAGCGCGGCTTCAAGTACGCCTCGGTCGAGGCGCCCCTCAAGGAAAACCTGGCCGCCGGCATCCTCATGCTGGCGGGCTGGCAGCCGGGCACGCCGCTGCTCGACCCGATGTGCGGCTCGGGCACTTTCCTGATCGAGGCGGCCCTGATGGCCCACGACATCGCGCCCGGGCTGGCGCGCAAGTTCGGCTTTTTCCGCCTGGACAATTTCGATGCGGCGCTTTGGCAAAAGCTCCTGACGGAAGCGCAAGCGCGCAAACGGGCGCTCGTCGCGCAGCCGATCTTCGGCAGCGACATTAGCCAGGACCAGGTCGAGCGGGCGCGGCAGAATCTCGCGGCGGCGGACATGCACGAGTGCGTACGGCTCGAGCGTGCCGACCTCTTGCTGCGCAGCCCGCCGGCGGCGGAGGGCGTACTGGTCGCCAATCCGCCCTACGGCATACGTCTGGAGGAACAGGAACGGCTGGCGGTGTTCTATCCGAAGCTGGGCGATGCCCTGAAGCAGCGCTTCGCCGGCTGGCGCTGCTACTTCATTTCCGCCGATCCGCAGCTGCCCAGGCTGATCGGGCTGAAGGCCTCGCGGCGGACGCCGCTTTTCAACGGCGCGCTGGAATGCCGCCTGCTGGAGTACCGGATCATCGCCGGCCCGATGCGGCGAACCAAGCCTGCGTAGCGGCTAGACGATGTCGAGGTGCTGGATGCCGGCGGCCAGGTCGCGATCCTTGGCTTCCTTGCCGTGCAGCTTGATCGACAGGCGCAGGTCGTTCACCGAATCGGCGTTGCGCAGCGCATCCTCGTAGCTGATCTTGCCGGCTTCGTAGAGTTCGAACAGGGACTGGTCGAAGGTCTGCATGCCCAGCTCGCGCGACTTCTTCATGATCTCCTTGATCTCATGCACCTCGCCCTTGAAGATCAGGTCGGAGATGAGCGGCGAGTTGAGCATGACCTCGAATGCCGCCGCCCGCCCCTTGCCGTCCTTCATCGGAATCAGCCGCTGCGAGACGAAGGCGCGCACGTTGAGCGAAAGATCCATCAGCAGCTGCTGGCGCCGCTCCTCCGGGAAGAAGTTGATGATGCGATCGAGTGCCTGGTTGGTGCTGTTGGCGTGCAGCGTGGCCATGCACAGGTGACCGGTCTCGGCGAAGGCGATGGCATGGTCCATCGTCTCGCGGTCGCGGATCTCGCCCATCAGGATGACGTCCGGGGCCTGGCGCAGGGTGTTCTTCAGCGCCGCCTCCCAGGTGTCGGTGTCGATGCCGACCTCGCGCTGGGTGACGATGCACTTCTTGTGCTCGTGCACGTATTCGATCGGATCCTCGACGGTGATGATGTGGCCGTAGCTGTTCTCGTTGCGGTAATCCACCATTGCCGCCAGCGAGGTCGATTTGCCGGTGCCGGTGCCGCCGACCAGGATCACCAGGCCGCGCTTGGTCATGGCGATGTCCTTGAGCACCGGCGGCAGCTGCAGGCTCTCGAAGGTCGGGATCGTCGTGGCGATCGTGCGCAGCACGACGCCGATGCGCGCCTGCTGGACGAAGGCGTTGACGCGGAAGCGGCCGATGCCGGCGGGGCTGATGGCGAAGTTGCATTCCTTGGTCGATTCGAACTCCGAGGCCTGCTTGTCGTTCATGATGGCGCGCGCCAGTTCAGCGGTGTGCTGTGGCGTCAGGTTCTGGTTCGACTGCGGCGTGATCTTGCCGTCGACCTTGATGGCGGGCGGGAAGCCGGCGGTGATGAACAGGTCGGAACCCCTCTTCTGCGCCATCAGGCGCAGCAGGTCGTACATGAATTTGAGTGCCTGGTCTCTTTCCATCTGGGGCCTCCGTTGGGCTGGATGACCTTGCCAGCTCAGCCGGCAAAGTTATCCTTATTGGCTGCTTTGGTCCTGGCTTCCGACGCGGAAACAATATTGCGCCGGACGAGGTCGGCCAGATTCTGGTCCAGCGTCTGCATGCCCAGGGCCTGGCCGGTCTGGATGGCCGAGTACATCTGGGCGATCTTGGCTTCGCGGATCAGGTTGCGGATGGCCGGCGTGCCGATCATGATCTCGTGCGCCGCCACCCGACCCTGGCCGTCCTTGGTCTTGAGCAGCGTCTGCGAAATGACGGCGCGCAGCGATTCGGACAGCATCGCACGCACCATTTCCTTTTCCGCCGCCGGGAAGACGTCGATGACGCGGTCGATGGTCTTGGCGGCGGAACTGGTGTGCAGCGTGCCGAACACCAGGTGGCCGGTTTCAGCCGCGGTCAGCGCCAGGCGGATGGTCTCCAGGTCGCGCATCTCGCCCACCAGGATGACGTCCGGGTCCTCGCGCAGCGCGCTGCGCAGCGCGTTGTTGAAGGACAGCGTGTGCGGCCCCACCTCGCGCTGGTTGATCAGGCATTTCTTCGATTCATGCACGAATTCGATCGGGTCCTCGACGGTGAGGATGTGGCCGTGCTCGTTTTCATTGATGTAGTTGACCATCGCCGCCAGGGTGGTCGACTTGCCCGAGCCGGTCGGCCCGGTCACCAGCACGACGCCGCGCGGGTACTCGGAGATCTCCTGGAAGATCTTCGGGCAGTTGAGTTCCTCCAGCGACAGCACCTTCGAGGGAATGGTGCGGAACACGGCGCCGGCGCCACGGTGCTGGACGAAGGCATTGACGCGGAAGCGCGCCAGGTTGGGAATGGCAAACGAGAAGTCGCACTCCAGGTTCTCCTCGTAATGCTTGCGCTGGCCGTCGTTCATGATGTCGTACACCATGCTGTGGACGTCCTTGTGCTCCATCGGCGGCAGGTTGATGCGCCGCACGTCGCCGTGCACGCGGATCATCGGCGGCAATCCCGAGGAAAGGTGCAGGTCGGAGGCCTTGTTCTTGACGGAGAATGCCAGCAGTTCGGTGATGTCCATTTAGTGCTTCCGTGGCGCCTTACATTGGCAAAGGAGCGAAAGGGGGCGATGGCGCGATGATATACTTGCCCCGATTTTTCAGGGCATTATGACAACAATTTCCACCAACTTGCAAGCCGTCAGGGCGCGTATCGCCGCAGCGGCGCAATTGGCGGGACGAGCGGTCGAAGATATCCGTCTGCTGGCCGTCAGCAAGACCTTCCCGCCGGAGCGGATCCGCGAGGCCGCGCTGGCCGGCCAGATCGCCTTCGGCGAGAACTACCTGCAGGAGAGCCTGGGGAAAATCGCCGCGCTGGCCGATCTCGGCCTGGAATGGCATTTCATCGGCCCCCTGCAGAGCAACAAGACGCGCCCGGTCGCCGAGCATTTTTCCTGGGTACATGGCATCGAGCGGCTGAAAATCGCCGAGCGGCTGTCTGCAGCCCGCGGCCCGGCGCGGCCGCCACTGCAGGTCTGCATCCAGGTGAATGTCAGCGGCGAAGCCAGCAAGAGCGGCGTCAGCCCCGGCGAGACGGCGGCACTGGCCCATGCTGTAGCCGGGCTGCCGAACCTGCGCTTGCGCGGCCTGATGGCCATTCCGGAGCCGACGGACGACATGCCGCTGGCGCGGCAGCGCTTCGCCATGCTGCGCGAATTGCGCGAAGTGCTCAACAAGGCGGGAATGGCGCTGGATACGCTTTCGATGGGCATGTCGCACGACCTGGAAGCGGCCATCCTTGAAGGCGCCACCATCGTGCGGGTAGGCACGGCCATCTTCGGAGAGAGAACATGAAAATCACCTTCCTCGGCGGCGGCAACATGGCCAACGCCCTCATCGGCGGCCTGCTCAAGCAGGGCTTTCCTGTCGCCGACATCCGGGTCGTCGAGCCGCTGGCGGAAAACCGCGAACGCCTGGCCGGCGCCTTCGGCGTTGCCTGCCTGCCGGCGGCGGATGCGTCGGTTCTCGAGAGCGACGTGCTGGTGCTGTCGATCAAGCCGCAGCAGATGCGCGAGGCGCTGGCGCCGATCGCAGGCAAGCTGACGCGCCAGCTCGTCATCAGCATCGCCGCCGGCATGCGGCTGACTGATATTTCACGCTGGCTGGGCGGTTATTCGCAACTGGTGCGAACCATGCCGAATACGCCGGCCCTGATCGGCGCCGGCATCACCGGCCTGTTCGCCGACCAGTCGGTCGATGCCGAGGGGCGTCGCCGGGCGGAGCTGGTGCTGGGCGCCGTCGGCAAGACGCTGTGGGTCGCCGAAGAAGGCATGATGGACGCCGTCACCGCCGTGTCCGGCAGCGGTCCCGCCTATGTTTTCCATTTCATCGAAGCGTTGCGCGATGCGGCACTTGCGCTCGGCTTTTCGGAGGAACAGGCGCGGCTGCTGGCGATCGAAACCGTCGTTGGCGCCGCGGCGCTGGCGGCGGACAGCACGGAGGATGTCACCGTGCTCCGGCAGCGCGTCACCTCCAAGGGCGGCACCACCGAAGCGGCGCTGAATTCGCTGAACGCGGATGATTTCAAGGCGGCCATCCTGCGGGCCGTCAGGGCGGCCGAGGCGCGCGGCCGCGAACTGGGCGAGCTGCTGGGCAAGGACTGAGCCATGCTGACCAACCTTCTGCTGCTGATCCTCGAGGCCGTCACCGGCTTTTTCGTGTTCCTCCTGCTGATCCGCTTCTACATGCAATGGCTGCGGGTTTCCTTCCGCAACCAGCTCGGCCGGTTCGTCGTCACCGTCACGGACCGGCTGGTGCGTCCGGCCCGGCGGATCCTTCCAAGTTTCCTCGGGCTGGACCTGCCGAGCCTGGCCGTGGCGCTGGTCCTGCACAGCGCCTACCTGACGCTCGCCTTCTGGCTGAAGCACTTCTCCTTCGGCGCCCATGCCGGCATCGCCGTGCCCGTGATTCTCGCCATCGCCATGGTGGAGTTGCTGCGCTTTTCGGTCTACATCCTCATCGGCGTGGTGCTTTTCTCGGCCGTGCTGTCGTGGGTCAATCCGCATGCCCCGCTGGCGCCGCTGTTCAACAACCTGTCGCGCCCCTTCCTGCGGCCGTTCCAGCGCCTGATCCCTCCCATCGCCGGCGTGGACCTCACGCCCCTTGTCCTGCTGCTGGTGCTGCAGATCGTCCTGATGCTGCTCGCCTGGCTGCGCGTCCAGCTGATCCCGCTCATCGCATGACGGCAGCCTGGCTCAGGCAGGATGCACCTGGAAGCCACATCGTCAGCCTGCACGTTCAGCCTGGCGCCCGGAAGACTGAAATCGCCGGCTTGCATGGGGAGGCACTGAAGGTCCGCCTGGCTGCCCCGCCGGTGGACGGCAAGGCGAATGCGGCCCTGGTGGCGTTTCTGGCGGAACAGCTGGATGTGCCACGGTCACAGGTGGCGCTGATCAGCGGGGCGACTTCCCGGCAGAAACGGCTGCGGGTCAGCGGCGCTTCGGCGCAGGCGATAGCGGTGTTCCTGTCCAGGGCGGAGGGGGCTGCCCGGTCGGGCTAGCCCTGGCGGCCGTTTTGGTTCCGGCATCACCCCCGCAAGCGGGCATGAGTCTTCTCTGAAACTTCGTTTTCGAAGGCAACATGCCCCTCGATCAGCGTGCAGCACACCCGGCCCGGCAGTTCCCGGCCCAGAAACGGCGTGTTCTTGCCCTGACTCCTCAACGACTCGCGCGTCACCCGGAAGCTGCCGCGCAGATCGAAGATGCAGACGTCCGCAACCGCGCCAACGGCCAGCGTGCCCGCCGCAAGGCCAAGGACGCGCGCCGCATCGCTGGTGATGCGCGCCAGCGCCTGGCCCAGCGGGAGCTTCATCTCCCCGGCCCATTTCAATGTCAGCGGCAGCAGCAGCTCCAGCCCGCTGGCACCGGGCGCGGCTTCGCCGAAGGGCGCCTGCTTGGCATCGTCGTCAACCGGCGCATGATCGGAACAGAGCGCGTTGATGGCGCCCCCGGCGAGGCCGCGCCGCAGCGCATCGCAGTCGCGCCGGTCGCGCAGCGGCGGGGCAAACCGGGCGTGTGGGTTGAAGTAGCCGATGTCGGCGTCGGACAGATGCAGGTGGTTGATCGAAATGTCGCAGGTGGCGGCAATGCCGCTGGCCCGCGCGGCGACGATCATCTCCAGGGCCGCGGCGCTGGAGATGCGCGTGATGTGAATCCGCACGCCGGTATCCCGCGCCAGCTGCAGGAGGGTGGACAGGGCGATGGTCTCGGCGCTCACCGGGATGCCGGGCAGGCCCAGCCGCGTCGCCACCTCGCCGTCGTGGGCGACACCGTCCCTGCCGAGGAAGGGATCCTGCGCTTGCAGCCAGACCGGGAAATCGAAGGTGGCCGCGTACTGCATCGCGCGCATCAGGACCAGCGTGTCCACCACCGGCGCGTGCGCCTGGCCGAAGGCAATGCAGCCTGCCTCGTGGAGCTCGGCCATTTCAGTCAGCCGCTCGCCGGCAAGGCCGAGCGTCAGCGCGCCCACCGGGTAGACATGGGCGAAACCGGGGTGGCGTGCGCGGTGTTTGAGCATTTCGACCAGGCCCGGCTCATCGAGCGGCGGATCGGTGTCCGGCGGGCAGGCGAGGCTGGTGACGCCCCCGGCCGCCGCCGCCGCCATTTCCGATTCCAGCGTGGCCTTGTATTCGAAGCCGGGTTCGCGCAGGCGGGCTGCCAGGTCGACCAGTCCCGGACAGACAACCCGTCCCGTCGCATCGATGACGCGGTTGGCAGCGAATCCATCCGGGGCGGCACCGACCGCGGCAATCCTGCCGGCGGCAATGAAGAGATCGGCCTGCGCGTCAATGCCGCCCGCGGGGTCGATCAGGCGGCCGTTCTTGATGTGGATCTTCATCCGCTCACCCTCCCGCCAGCATGCTCATCACCGCCATGCGCACGGCAATGCCGAAAGTCACCTGCGGCAGGATCACCGCATGGGGGCCGTCGGCGACGGCGGAATCGATCTCCACGCCGCGATTCATCGGTCCCGGATGCATCACGATGGCGTCGGGCCGGGCGCATTCGAGCTTGTCCGCTGTGAGGCCGTAGTACTTGAAGAATTCCTGCGGACTGGGCAGGAGCGCGCCCTGCATGCGCTCGTTCTGCAGGCGCAGCATCATCACCACGTCGACATCCCTGAGTCCGGCGCGCATGTCGTGAAAAACGCGCACGCCGAGCTTGTCGACATCGGTCGGAATCAGCGTTTTCGGCCCGATCACCCGGACTTCGGGCACGCCCAGCGCGATCAGCGCGTGGATCTGCGAGCGCGCCACGCGCGAATGCAGCACGTCGCCGACAATCGCCACCACCAGATTGGCGAAGCTCTGCTTGTAGTGGCGAATGGTGTACATGTCGAGCAGGCCCTGCGTCGGATGGGCGTGCCGTCCGTCGCCGGCGTTGATGACGTGAATGTGCTCCAGGCCCATCGCCGCCAGGTGCTGGGCGATCAGGAAGGGCGCGCCGCTCGATGCATGCCGCACGACGAACATGTCGGCCTGCATGGCGCTGAGGTTGTCCACCGTGTCGAGCAGCGTCTCGCCCTTCGAGGTGGAGGAGGTGCTGATGTTGAGGTTGATGACGTCGGCCGACAACCTTTTTGCGGCAATCTCGAAGGTGGTGCGGGTGCGCGTCGAACTCTCGAAAAAAAGGTTGAAGACGCTCTTGCCGCGCAGCAGCGGCAGCTTCTTCACTTCGCGCTCGGCCACCTCGGTAAAAGGCGCTGCCGTGTCGAGGATGGCGGTAAGGATCTCCGGCGGCAGGCCGTCGATGGTGAGCAGGTGCTGCAGGCCGCCGTTCCTGTTGAGTTGCGGGTTACGCATCGATCAGCCTCAGGGTCAGGATGCCCGCCTCGCCGCGCTCCAGCTGGAGATTCCTGCCGGGCTCGACCTGCAGCGCCTGTGCCGTCCAGCGCGGGCAGATCGGCAGCTCGCGCCCGCCCCGGTCGATCAGCACGGCGAGGTCGACGCGCGCCGGGCGGCCGTAGTCGAAGATCTCGTTCATCGCCGCCCGTATGGTGCGGCCGGTGTAGAGCACGTCATCGACGATGATGATCGGCCGGTCGTTCACCTCGAAGGGAATGTCCGACGACTTGATCTGGGGATGCAGGCCGCTGCGGCTGAAATCGTCGCGATAGAACGAGACGTCGAGGCGGCCGAGCGGCGTTTTCAGGCCGAGGGCGGCATGCAGGCGTTCGGCCACCCAGACGCCGCCGGTGTGGATGCCGACCAGGGCCGTGTCCGGAGGCAATCCCGGGCGCAGGCTCTCGGCCAGGGCCCCGCAAAGCCGCTCGGCATCAGGCAGCATCGAAATAATCCTGCAGGATGTGCTGGGCGGCCAGGGCGTCGACCCGCTTCTTGCGCGTCTTCCAGTCAAGGCCGGCCTCGCGCAGTTCGGCATCCGCCACGGCCGAGGTCAGCCGCTCGTCGGTCAGCGTCACGGGCAGGCCGAAGCGGCCATGCAACTGGTTGGCGAAGCGGCGGCAGCGCACAGTCATCCCGTGTTCGGCGCCGTCCAGGGAAAGCGGCAGGCCGACCAGCAGCAGGGCCGGCTGCCACTCCTCGATGAGCCGGGCAACCGCCGCGAAGCGCGCCTCGTTGGTTTCGGCCGCAATGGTGGTCAGGGCATTCGCCCGCCCGAGCAGGGTTTCGCCGACGGCAACGCCGATGCGCTTCAGGCCGAAATCGAATGCCAGGACGGTGCCGCTGGCGGCAGGCCGGAGGGGGGGAGAGGGATGAGGTGAAACCATCAAAAACGGCATTCTACTCCTGAATGCCGTCGTGTCAGCCATTTCAGGCATGCCCCGCCACGTCGGACAGGTTGGCCAGGTCGAAGCCGAGCAGCTGCATCGCTGCCGGCAGGCGCTCTTCCGGCGGCAGGCCGAAGATGATCTGGGCATCGGCAGGCACGGTTAGCCAGGCATTTTGCGCCAGCTCGTGTTCGAGCTGGCCGGCGGCCCAGCCGGCATAGCCGAGGGAAACGATGAATTCTTCCGGTTCCCCGAGGCTGCCGACCGACTGCAGAATGTCGCGCGAACTGGTCAGGCCCAGCTCGTCCTGCACCGGCAGCGTGGCCTGCCATTTGCCGACGGGCCGGTGCAGCACGAAGCCGCGGTCGGTCTGGACGGGGCCGCCGAACATCACCGGCAATGCGGCGAAGCGTGCCGCCTCCAGGGGAATGTCGATGCGCTCGAAGAGCGCCTCCAGGGTCATGTCGAGCGGCCGGTTGATGACGATGCCGAGCGCCCCCTGCTCGTTGTGTTCGCAGATGTAGGTCAGGGTACGGGAAAAATTCGGATCGACCATGGCAGGCATGGCGATCAGGAAATGGTGCGTGAGATTGACGTCTTGCTGGACCACGACGGCATTGTAATCCGCGCCGCCGCCGGCGTCCAAGGCCGGCGCGCTTCAGGTTGCGCTGGCCGCCCCCTGGCGGGTATAGCCGGCAACCAGTCCGAGCAGTTCCTCTTCCTGGTAGGGCTTGCCGAGGTAGTGATTGACGCCGATTTCCTTGGCGTAGTTGCGGTGCTTGTCCGCCGTCCTGGAGGTGATCATGATGATCGGCACGTTCTTCAGGCGCGCATCGGCGCGCACGTTGCGCGTCAGGTCGAAACCGTCCATGCGCGGCATTTCGATATCGACCAGCATCACATCCGGCACGACATCCAGCAATTGCTCCAGGGCGTCCACGCCGTCCTTGGCAGTCAGCACATGGTAGCCCTCCCGCGAGAGGAGCCGTCCGGCGATCTTGCGCACCGTCAGGGAATCATCGACCACCATCACCGTCGGCAGGCGCGGCACCGCCGGGGCTTCGACCTGGGGTGCGGCGGGCATGGCCGCCTCGAAGGCAAGCGCCCTGGCATCGCGGCTGGCAAGGGCAATCGGGTTCAGGATCAGCACCACCTCGCCGTCGCCCAGCACGGTGGCGCCGGCGATGCCGACCACCCGGGCCAGCTGCGGCCCGATATTCTTGATGACGACTTCCTGGTTGCCGCGCAGCTGGTCGACCTGCACCGAAACGCGCTGGGTGCCGGCCCGCAGCAGGAGCAGGGAATAGCGGCGCTGCTGTTCCGGCAGCGACTGGGTGTCGCCCAGCAGGCGCGGCAGGAAATGATACGGATAGCGGTTGCCCAGCCACTCCGCCGCGCCGTCGGCACGGACTTTTTCCATCGCCGCTTCCTTGAGCTCCATGACCTGTTCCACCATCACCGAGGGGATGGCATACGTGCGTCCGGCCACCCGCACCAGCAGCGCCTGCGCCACGGCCAGGGTCAGCGGCAGATAGATCCTGAAACGGGCGCCCCTGCCGGGCGTCGAGCTGACCTCGATGCGTCCGCCGAGCTGGGCGGTTTCCGACTTCACCACATCCATGCCGACACCGCGGCCGGCGATTTCCGTCAGCTCTTTGGCGGTGGAAAAGCCGGCGTGGAAAATGTAATCCGTCAGGGCGGCTTCGTCCGGGTATTGATCGGGCGCGAGCAGCCCCTGCTCGATGGCCTTGCTGCGGATGCGCTCGAAGTCCAGGCCGGCGCCATCGTCGACCATGTCGATCACGACCTCGTTGCCTTCCTGGGAAAGCGTCAGGCTGATTTCCCCGATTTCCGCCTTGCCGGCGGCCTGTCGCTGCCCGCCATCCTCGAGGCCATGGGTGATGGCATTGCGCAGCAGGTGCTCGATCGGGCCGGTCATCTTCTCGAGCACCGAGCGGTCGAGTTCGACCTGGCCGCCGCGGATGTCGAGGTTGGCTTTTTTGCCCAATTCCTTCGCTGTCAGCCGCACGACGCGATACAGGCGATCGGCGACGGCATTGAAGGGCACCATGCGCACTCCCATCAATGCCTGCGACAGCTCGCGATTCTGCCGCGCCTGGCTGACGATGGCGGCATCCGCGTGATCGAGGTTGCGCAGCAAGGCGTGCTGCACGGTCGTCACGTCGTTCACGCTCTCGGCCATCATCCGAGTGATTTCCTGGAAGCGCGTAAAGCGGTCGAACTCCAGGGGATCGAACTCGACATGCACTTCGCTGGTCTGGGCCATGCGCGACTGCATCTGGGATTCGGCCTGGATCTCGATCTCGCGCAACTGGCCGCGCAGGCGGATCACGTTTTCTGTCAGGTCGAGCAGCGAGCCGCGCAAGGTGCGCATCTCGCCCTCGATGCGTGAACGGGCGATGGACATTTCGCCGGCCTCGTTGACCAGGCGGTCGATCAGGTCGGCACGCACGCGCAGCATGGCGCGGGCAGCAGCGGCCTCGGCCTCGATTTCCTCGGCAGCAATGCGTTCCGGGTGCAGGGCTACGCCCTGCGTCGGAAAGGCCTGCTGCGGCTCGGGTTCCTCCTCGAAGACGCCGGCCGCCCGCTTGTGCAGGCCTTCCATGAGGAAGTTGGCCCGGTCGAAGGAGGTGTCGAGCTCGTCCAGGAAATGCGGCGTCACCGCCCCGGCCGCCAGGACGTTCTCCAGGCGCGTCTCCATGCTGTGCACCAGTTCGCCCATGCCCATCGCGCCGGCCATGCGGGCGCTGCCCTTCAGCGTGTGCAGCAGCCGCGCCAGGGCTCCGGCCGCCGTCATTTCCTGCGGATCGGCACGCCAGTTGCGCAGTTCGACGCCGATCTCGCGAACGAGGTCGACGGCTTCCTCGAGGAATATCGGCAGCAACTGCTCGTCGAGATCGTCGTTCAGGCGCAGCTTGCGCCGTTCCGCGCCGGCTTCGGCGGCTTCCGCAGAGGACGGGGGAGGCGCAGGCGTCGCCTCGACGCGAGGCGCGGCCGCAAGGGCTGGCGTGATCCAGGCCGGTGCCTGCTCCTCGGCCGATGCCGCTTCGGCAGGCGCCCCGGAAGGCGCCGCATCGACGGCCGCGGGTTCCCCGGGGGGCGTCTCGAGAACGATTTCTTCCGCAGCGATTGCCGCTTCCGGCTCGGGGACGGGCACCACGCTCAGCTCGACAGCGGCCGGTTGCGTTGTCCGCGCTACCTCATCGAGTTCCGCGGCCAGGCCATCCGCCCCATGCGGCACGCGCTGCTCGGCCACCGAGGCAATCATTGCGTCGAGGGTGGAAATGGCGGTGCCGAGCAGGCCGATCTGCCCGCTGTTGCAGGTCTGGCTGCCGCGCGCCAGGCGCAGCAGCGCATGCTCGAGCGACAGTGCCAGGCGATTCACCGGATCGATGCCGACCGTGCCGGAGATGCCGGCCAGCGTGTGCGCGGCGCGGACCATCGCTTCCGGCGGCACTTGCGGCGTCAGCTTGAGGGCATTCAGGTCCAGGCGCAGCACGGCCAGGTGGCCCCTGGCCTCGCTGACATACATGTCGTAGAGCGAGCGGGAAACGACCAGGTCGCCCAGGACGACGGTGTCCTCCGCCGGCGGCATCTCGATGATTTCCTCGACCAGTGACGGCGCCTCGGCTTCCTCCGGCAGGTTCGGCGTGATGTCCTCTTCCGCCCCGGCTGCCTCCCCCGGGGCCGCTCCCGGCCCGGGTATTTCGAGCTCGTAAGGCGTCGGGGCCGCCGGCGACGCAGCCTCCTCCTCCGCCTGCCCGGAAATGTCCTCGCCGGCCTTGACCCGCTCGGCCAGGGCCACCAGGGCCGCCGCATCCTTGTGCGTGCCGCCGCCGGCTTCCAGCTGGGCGACCCAGGCGCTGAACAGGTCATGCGCCTCGTCGACCAGGCGGTACAGGGAAGGCGTGGCATCCTGCTCGGACTGCAGCCACTTGTTCATCACCTGCTCGATCGCCCACGCCGTTTCACCCAGATCGGCCAGGCCGACCATGCGGCCGCTGCCCTTCAGGGTATGGAAGCCCCTGCGGATCGTCGTCAGGTGTTCGTGATTGTGCGGCTCCCCGCGCGACAGCGCGAGGTGCTCGCTGACGGTGCCGAGCACCTCGTGCGCTTCCTCGAGGAAGATCGCCAGCAGTTCCGCATCGATCTCCTCGCTCGCCGCCTCCGCCAGCCTCAGGGTCTCGGCCGAGGGTGCGGCCACTTCCACCGGCGCCACGGGGGCGACGCGGGAGACCGCTTGCTCGACGTGGCCGGACACTGCCTCGCCCGGCGCGCCGGCCAGTGCCACCAGTGCCGCCCGCGCTTCTTCCTCGAGCCTGACGTCGGCGACCAGGCTGGCATCCTGCCGGATGTTTTCCAGGTGCTGCTTGAGGTCCTCGCGCACCCCTTCATCCTGGGGCGTTTCGCGCAGCGCCTCGACCAGCACCTGGGTTTCGCGCTTCTGCTGCTCCAGCTCGGCCTCGACGGAAGGCGCCGGGGGCTCCCCGGCTTCCTCTTCGGGCGGCGGCGCCGTCCTGGGCTGCACCGGCTTGAGGATCTCGTCCAGATCGGCGGGGCCATGCTGCAAGGCCTCGACGAAGAAGCCGAGTCCGGACAGGTTGTGCGCCACCGCCTCGAATTCCTGTTGCGACGGCAGCGCCTCCGGGTTGGCGAAGGCCTTGATGCGGGATTCGCAGTCGCGCAGCAGGGAGACCGCCTTGTCCTGCCCCATGATCACCAGCGCGCCCTCGATCTGCTTGAGCGGGCCGGCCAGCGCCGTCAATTCCTCGCGCCGGCTCGTGTCGCGGAAGAAGGCATCGAGGGCCTGCTCGATCTGGGCCAGGTTGGTGAGAATCTCCCGCGCCACCTGGCTCATCATCAGGCGTTCCTGGGCGCGCCTCGACATGTCATCGAGGAGCGGCGCCGAAAAGTCCGCGAGCGACTCCCCGCGCATCAGGGCGCCCAGCCTGTCGATGACGATTTCCACCTGCTGCGAAAAGTCGGGCCCCAGCTGTTCGTAATTCTCCAGGGCATTTTCGGCCAGCAGCAGGGCGGTGGCGATTTCCATCGCCGCCGTATCGTTCTGCTTGAGCGGATCCTTGCGCAGCCACTGGGCGGTTTCGGCAATGCCGGCCACCAGTCGCGCCAGATGATTGTTGACGAGTCCGCCGCCCTTGCTCGCCAGGGTGACGGTATGGTCATGGAATTGCGGCAGCGCCACGGCCGCGCCGGCGCAGAACTTGTTCCAGGCTTCCTTGGCCGCCCCGAGGGAATCGCGCATGGCCCGCAGCACCGGCTTGAGCGGCTCGATGTCCGCCGTTCGCGTCGGCACCAGCGCGTCTAGCTGGTAGGTTCCCTTGACCTGCTCGACTTGCGCCCCGCCCCCCTTGGCGACGGCGACGAAATACAGGGCGTCACGCACCAAGCGTTCGGCCACGGTCTTCGATCCCTCCAGCAGCCGGCGCATCTGCAGGTCGATGCGGGCGCAGAGCTTCTTGACATGGAAATCGACCGGCACCTCGCGTGCCGCCAGGGCATCGAGCAGCGCCACGGTGATCCACCAGAAGGCGCGCGCCGCCGGCAGGGCCTGGGTCGCCTCGATGGCCGCCACCGCCTCGCGCATTTCGGCGATTCCCGCGATGTCGTCGGCGTTGCGCAGCCAGCGCAGGAAGCCGCGCTCGAAGCGCGCGCGTTCCGCCTTCAGGCGCCTGGCCGCCTCGGCGGCGGACAGCGGCGCGGTTTCCTCCGTCCGCCTGGGCGGCCGCAGTGAAAGGTCGGGGAAGAACAGGTCGCTCGACGCCACGCGCTCGGTGCCGCGTGCCGCCAGCAGGTCGCGGTACACGTCCAGGAACTTCAGCGGCTGGTTCGGCACGCCGCTCGCCACTTCGTCGAGATAATGGCGAATCGCCGTGATGGCCTTCTGCGCCAGCTCGCCGACCGCCGGCGTGGCGTCAACCTGTCCGCCTTCGACTGCGGCCAGCAGCAATTCGATGGCCTCCGATACCTGGGTCACGCCGTCGAGGCCGACGATCGAGAGCGCGCCATGGGCCTGGTGCAGATGGGTGCGGGCGAACTTGAGCTGCGCGGAATCGTCCGGATCCCCGGCAAACTTGCCGAGCGCTTCATGGGCGCGTCCGAGGGCGAGGTCGATCTCGCCCTTGACCCAGGACAGCGGACCGAGATCCAGATCGGTGGTGGCAGCCATCGTTTCTTTCGCGCCTTGTCCGCCTTAGACCTTGAAGCCCGACACCGAACCCTTCAGTTCGACGGCCAGCTCGGCGAGCTGGCCGATCGAGACTGCGGTCTGCTTGGTGCCGACGGTGGTCTGCTCGGTGACGCGCAGGATGCCTTGCATGTTCTGCGCCACGCGCGTCGCGCTCTCGGCCTGCTGCTGCGTGGCGGAGGAGATCGATTCGATCAGCGAGGCGAGGTTGGTCGACACCGAGGAGATCTCCTGCAGCGCCTGGCCGGCGGCGTCGGACAGCTTGGCGCCCTCCACCACGTCCCGCGTCGAGTTCTCCATGGCGGACACGGCGTCCTGGGTATCCGTCTGAATCGTCTTCACGATCGCCGCGATCTGCTTCGTCGCCTCGCCCGAGCGTTCGGCCAGCCGCTGCACCTCTTCCGCAACCACCGTGAAGCCGCGTCCCGCCTCGCCGGCCGAGGCCGCCTGGATGGCGGCGTTCAGGGCCAGCACGTTCGTCTGCTCGGTAATGTCCGAAATCAGTTCGACGATTTCGCCGATCTCCTGCGAGGATTCGCCGAGGCGCTTGATCCGCTTCGAGGTTTCCTGGATCTGCTCGCGGATTTCGTTCATGCCCTTGATGGAGTTTTCCACCGCCGAGGCGCCTTTTTGCGCGGCATCCAGCGAGTGGCGCGCCACCTGGGCGGACTCCATGGCCTCGCTCGACACCTGGTTCATCGACTTCGCCATGTCGAGAACGTTGTCGCCGGCCTGCTTGATCTCGCGCGACTGGCGTTCGGTGGCGACCAGCAGTTCGTTGGAGGTCTTCTGCGCGGCCTCGGAGGCGGCGGCCAGGCGGCCGGCAGCGTCGTTGATTCGCCGCACCAGCACGCCGAGTTCCTCGATCGTGTAGTTCACCGAGTCGGCAATGGCGCCGGTGATGTCCTCGCTCACCGTGGCGCGCACCGTCAGGTCGCCGTCGGCCAGGTCGCCCATCTCGTTCATCAGCCGCAGAATGGCCTCCTGGCTGGCGTTCTTGGATGTTTCGGCCTCGAGGCGCTGGCGCTCGGCCTGTTCCCGTCGCAAGGCCGAGTCGTCGTTGAAGACCTTGGCCATCAGGGCCAGGGTGACAAACGCCAGCAAGGCGAAAATCGAGATGACCCAGGTATTGGTGGCCCGTCCGGCGATTTCCGCGGCGTAGGCGTTCGACAGGTCGGTCGTCGCCTTCAGCAGGGGAGCGCTGTCGCTGAAGATGCGGCTGCCCGCCTGCTTCGCCTGCACCAGGCGCTGCATGTTGCCGAGGATGCCGGCGACGGCGTCCTGGTAGTCCTTGAAGGCAAGCTCCAGTTCGGCCAGTTTCTCCCTGGTTTCGGCATCGCCGGCGGCGTTGATGCGCATCGCCTCGGAACCCTTGCCCAGGGCTCTCAGCACGTCGCGGAAGGTGTTCGTGTCCTTGCCCAGCAGGAAGGCCACCTCCGGGTCGATGGCGGCGGCCACCAGCAGGGAGTTGGCATTCTTCGCCAGGCGCTGGGTCAGCATCACCAGCTGGTTGGCGGCGGCGATCTCCCGCAGGGGGGCGCCGGTCTGCAGCTTGAGCGCCGCCACCTGCTCGGCCAGCTCCAGCAGCTGCGGGTTCTTGGCGTTGATGGTGGCCACCGAGCTGCCGAGCTGCTGCAGGTTCTTTTCCTGCTCCAGCACCGTCGCGGTGTTCCTTTCGGTTTTCTCCCACTCCGATGCCAGGGCCAGCAGGGCCGGCTGGGTGCTGTCCGGGCTCGGCGGCACGCTGATCTCGTCGATGACGCCGCCCTGCGTGACGCGCTCCAGGAGGATGGAGAAGTTGCTGCGGCCGTCCTTCAGTTCCGCAAAGGCGACGGCATTGCCCTGCAGGGCCAGCTGGGCGGATTTGGCGATCGCCTGCGAGAGCATGCGCATCTGCCCGGCAGCGGACGTGTACGCCGTGCCGTAGGTGGCCGTGCGGTTGTCGATCCAGGCTGCCACGGCGACGACGAACAGGAAGAACACGAACAGGCCGCCCAGCGTCTGCAGCTGGATGCCGATCGGCTTGTCGCCAAGCCCGGGCAGCTTGAAGCGGGCGCCGCGCACCGCCGCCTGCTGCAGGTTGTCCATGATCGTGCTTTGCGAGGTTTCCTCGGGAGCCGACGTGTCGCCCGGCAGTTTCAGTGAGGGAAGCTTGAATTTGAATGCCATGCCGATGTCTCCGATGTTCAGCGTCTAGTTTTAACCGGTCACTTCCAGGTTCACTACAGCCCGATTTCCAGAAAATCCGGCTGTCCCAGCAGATTTTTCAAATTCAGCCGTTTCCATACATTGCCCTGCGGATCGGCATACTGCTCGCCCACCCACGGCCGCGCATCGCTGTCTGCCGCGCGCGGCTCCATCTGCTCGATGTTGCGCAGGCCGAGGGTGCGATTGACCAGCAGCGCGCTGTTGATGCCGAGGCGGCCGCCGACGATCAGCAGCCGGCTGTCGGCATTCTGCGGCGTCGGCTCGCCTCCCTGGAATGCGGAAAAATCCACCACGCCGTAGAGCGAGCCGCGGATATTGGCGATGCCGCAGAACCACGGCCTGGTCAGCGGCACGCTGGTAAACGGCGGCAGCGGCAGGATCTCGCCCGAATCGGCCAGGTCGAGCAGCCAGTAGTCGCGGCCGGCCTGCACGCCCAGCAGGGCCCGCGAGGTCTGGCCGGCGCGGGCGCTGGTCAGGCGCTGCACCAGGCTTTCCTGGAACTCCCGCAGGCTGATCTTTTTCTTGGCCATCGGCAAACAGCGCTTCAGCCCAGCGCCGCAATCTTCTCCAGCAGCACTTTCGGGTCGATCGGCTTCACCAGGTAGTCGTTGGCGCCCTGGCGCATGCCCCAGATCTTGTCGGTCTCCTGCCCCTTGCTGGTGCACATCACGACGGGGATATGCTTGGTCGCCTCCTCGCGCGTGATGGTGCGCGTCGCCTGGTAGCCGTTCATGCCCGGCATGACGACATCCATCAGGATCAGGTCGGGCATCTCGGATTTCGATTTCGCAATGGCTTCCTCGCCGCTCTCGGCCGTGACGACGTTGAAGCCGCTCTTCACCAGCAGTTCGCTCAGGGCGTGGCGCTCGGTCGGGGAGTCGTCGACAATGAGAATTTTCTTGATGGGCATAACCTTACCTCGCTACGAATGCAATTTAGGAAACACGCTGCGGCAAATGTGCGGCGACGGCCTTCAGCAGGCTGTCCTTGGTGAATGGCTTGGTCAGGTACTCGTCGGAGCCGACCATGCGCCCGCGCGCCCGGTCGAACAGGCCGTCCTTCGACGACAGCATGATGACCGGTGTCACGCCGAAGCGCGGGTTCTTCTTGATGAGGGCGCAGGTCTGATAGCCGTCGAGCCGCGGCATCATGATGTCGCAGAAAACGATGTCGGGGTGGTGGTCGGCGATCTTCGCCAGCGCATCGAAGCCGTCCTCCGCCAGGACCACCTGGCAGCCGGCCTGCACCAGGAAAATTTCAGCGCTGCGCCGGATGGTGTTGCTGTCGTCGATCACCATCACCTTGACGCCGCCCAGATTGACTGCTTCCGCCACGCTTCTTTGCCTCCTCTAGCAGGGCCGCTGATGCTGCTTCGGTTAGGGATAATTCTTCGCGGTCTAGCGCAGTAACTATACCCTAAAAAACAGCGGTTTCTCTGCCAACTTTGACACACCGGATCAGATTTCGACCAGCTCGAAATCCTCCTTGCGCGCGCCGCATTCCGGACAGACCCAGTTGGGCGGCACGTCTTCCCAGCGGGTGCCGGCGGGAATGCCCTCTTCCGGCAGTCCGGCCGCCTCGTCGTAGATGAAGCCGCAGATCAGGCACATCCATGTGCGATAGGGGGCGGCGGCGGTCATAGGCACCTGTCTCGAGAGCGTTCTCGGTTAGAATCGCGGCAGTCTAACCCAATCGCTTCCCGCCCCGCCATGCCCCAGGATCTGCTGCCCCCCATCGTCATGGTGTTCGCCGCCTCCGACCCCTCTGGCGGCGCCGGCCTCCAGGCCGACATCATGACGCTCTCCAGCATGGGCTGCCATCCGCTGTCGGTGGTCACGGCCCTCACCGTGCAGGATTCGGCCGGCGTCGAGGACGTCCTGGCGATCGATGCCGACTGGGTCGCCGACCAGGCGCGCGCCCTGCTCGAGGACATGTCCGTATCCGCCTTCAAGGTCGGCATGCTCGGCAGCGTGGAAAACATTGCCGCCATCGCCGAGATCATCTCCGACTACCCCGACATTCCCCTCGTCCTCGATCCGGTGCTGTCTTCCGGCCGCGGCGACGAGCTCGCCAGCGAGGACATGATCGCCGCCCTGCGCGAACTGCTGCTGCCGCAGACCACCCTGCTCACGCCCAACAGCATCGAGGCGCGCCGCCTGGCGCTCGACGAGAGCAACGAGGAGGACGATCCGGACCTCGCCGAGTGCGCCCGCCGCCTGGTGGGCGCCGGCGCCGAGTACGTGCTGATCACCGGCACCCATGAGCACACGCCGCAGGTCGTCAATTCCCTGTATGGCGAGAACGGCCTGATCCGCGCCGACCCCTGGGAGCGCCTGCCCGGCAGCTACCACGGCTCCGGCTGCACCCTGGCTTCGGCCATCGCCGCCAACCTCGCCAACGGCCTGGAGCTCGCCGAGGCGGTGCGCGACGCCCAGGACTACACCTGGCAGGCGCTGGAGAACGGCTTCCGGCCCGGCATGGGCCAGTACCTGCCCGACCGCTTCTTCTGGGCGCGCGAGCCGGAACCCGGGGAAGATGCTTAGCGGCCTGTATGCCGTCACCCCCGACCTGGACGACACGACGGAGCTGCTGCGCCGCGTCGGGCAGGCCCTGCAGGGCGGGCTGCGGCTGCTGCAATACCGCAACAAGCCGGCTGCCGCCGCCCTGCGCCGCGAACAGGCCGGCGCCCTGCTCGCCCTGTGCCGCGCGCAGAGCGTGCCGCTCGTCATCAACGACGATCTGCAACTCGCACTGGAGATCGGCGCCGACGGCGCCCACCTCGGCCGCGAGGACGGCGACCTGGCCGCCGCCCGCGCCGCGCTCGGGCCGGGGAAGCTCCTCGGCATTTCCTGCTACGACGACATCGGGCGGGCGCGCGAAGCGAAGCGCGTCGGCGCCGATTACGTCGCCTTCGGCAGCTTCTTCGCCTCGCCGACGAAGCCCGCCGCCGTGCGCGCGCCGCTGACTTTGCTCGGCGCGGCGAAGGCCGGGCTCGGCCTGCCGGTCTGCGCCATCGGCGGCATCACCCTGCAGAACGCGCCGCAGCTGATCGCCGCCGGCGCCGACCTGCTGGCTGTGATCACCGACCTGTTCGAAGCGCCGGACATCCGCGCCCGCGCCGCCGCCTACACCTCACTTTTTTCCGAACGAGTCACGCCATGAGCAAGAACGAGGAACTCTTCATCCGCGCCCAGAAAACCATCCCCGGCGGCGTCAATTCGCCGGTGCGCGCCTTCCGCTCGGTCGGCGGCACGCCGCGCTTCTTCACGCGCGGCGAGGGCCCTTACGTGTGGGACGCCGACGGCAAGCGCTTCATAGATTACGTCGGCTCCTGGGGGCCGCTGGTCC
>WBZN01000661.1_pt1 | contig 24593 bp, 22 predicted proteins | sample 5204281 | NCBI WGS metagenome assembly WBZN01 (sample SAMN12344347, study PRJNA552823) | activated sludge metagenome | biome: Activated sludge suspended growth; feature: Nitrification reactor; material: Wastewater; isolation source: activated sludge from nitrification reactor of wastewater... | reverse complement strand
GATTGATCAATGCTTCCAGACCATTTGTCTCAACTAATTCCTGATAGCGATAAAATGTATTTCTCGAAACTCCCATTATCTTGCAGGCTTTTGAGATATTCTGAAGTTCTTCGGCAAGATTGAGCAACCCTGCTTTATGTTTAATGATTGGATTGTTAGTATGCAACATGAGCGTTACCTCCATTTATGTTTGATTTTAAATTTCAACACCCATATCAAACTCGATAACGCTCCCGATTTCAAGCCCTTTGTACGATTAGATCTGAACTAATACACCTGATACATAAATACCGCCTTTGCGTAATTCGTTGCTGGTTCGATGCTGGCCATGTGCCGGATACTCTACTGCATAGGCTACCACCGCCCGCTCAGTGGCTTCATCCACCCGATTCTTAGAGTTAGGAACACGACAATCCTGATTGATCAATGCTTCCAGACCGTTTGTCTCAACTAATTCCTGATAGCGATAAAATGTATCTCTCGAAACTCCCATTATCTTGCAGGCTTTTGAGATATTCTGAAGTTCTTCGGCAAGATTGAGCAATCCTGCTTTATGTTTAATGATTGGATTGTTAGTATGCAACATGAGCGTTACCTCCATTTATGTTTGATTTTAAATTTCAACACCCATATCAAACTCGGTAACGCTCTCGATTTCAAGCCCTTTGTACGATTAGATCTGAACTAATACAGTTTATTGAACAAATCTGCTTAAATTTTTTTACTCGTTACAGCTTGGTGTTCGCTGTTGCGCTTCTCTAATCAAATTCTTTCCCCAAGCCTCAATATTATCAAGCATTTCGCTTGCTACCCTATTTTCTTGATAAGCACCGCGAAGTATGGCTATCGTTTCATTGTATTCAGAAATCGTTAGATTATTTGGATTCGATTTGTTAGTTAGATAGTTATAGCAATGGATTTTCCAATGCTGTAATTCTTCAGTTGAAAGTGTTTCTGGCCAATTACGGGCCCGGAAGCGGAATAATAGCTCAGGTAATCGCTTATCACTAAAGTGAAACAATTTATTATTGAGTTCAGTAGGTGAAGTACCTCGTACCTTTTTTATCAGATTCTGATCGTTACTAGAAAAGAAGTTATCATAAAGTGCGAGTTCTACATCGGTAGCTTCTTCAAACGCTGTCCTACTATAGGCCTTCACAATTTTTTCCATAAAATTTGTTTTATCTTCTTTGATAATTTTCCAGTATTGATCACATGCAGGTAAATCTAGTTTGATTCGCTTAATACTTGCATCATCGAGTGCACTTTTAGGAGCGATAGCAGGGCATTTATTCATTCTTACTGCTTTGATCGGCAAACGGATGCTGTTTTCAGGTAAAGCAGTGCGAGGAGTAAATAAGTGTGTTGAGAGTTCATCAATCGTCATATGGAGAAAGAAGCTTGGGTCATAGCGTAAGTCATATACCAAAATACTGTTGCTATTTTTGGGGTCTTGTCCAATTGGCATGGCCAGCGTTGTGCATCCGGTTTCAGCGGGATACATACGCGAGGTATGGATGATCGGTGTATGATCTTGCAAATTAAGTAGAGGCGCCACTTTGTATTTGTCTTTTAATTCAAAGAGCCAGTTATATAGACGTGGCTGTTGATTCCGAATCAAGCGAGCCAATTGGATGGTTGCTCTGACATCTGATAAAGCATCATGAGCAGAATCATGCACAAGGTGGTTAGATCTTGTTAAATCCTCTAGCCGGAAACTTGGGCTACCAGCTTCATTAATTGGCCAAACGATTCCATTAGGCCTAAGTGCATACGTCATCCGGACCACATCAATGAGATCCCACCGAGAGTTACCCTGTTGCCACTCGCGTGCATAAGGATCATAGAAATTACGATATAACGTAAAGCGTGTTACTTCATCATCAAATCTTAACGAGTTGTAACCAACTCCACATGTATTCGGTTGAGCTAATTCTTGGTGAATCTTGGTAATAAATTCAAATTCAATTAATCCGTGCGCGTCAGCAAACTGAGGGGTAATTCCAGTTAACAGGCAAGCTTCTGGTTGAGGCAGTCGATCTCGTGGAGGAGTACAGTAAATAACGAGTGGTTCACTTATTTCTTGTAATGATTCGTCAGTTCTGACGCCAGCAAATTGAACAGGCCGATCACATTTGGGATCTGATCCAGTTGTTTCATAATCGTGCCAATATAGCGATGTTGGCATTTCGTTAAGAAGTTGGATTTGAGAACAATCGTTGCCAGATTCTGGTTGTTAATGTTGCTGAGTTTAATGTATAGAAATGAAGCCCAGGTGCGCCAGCTTTCAGTAAGCGGTCACATAATTCAGCGACTACGTCTAATCCAAAAGCAGTGATTGAAGCAGAGTCATCGCCATAACCTTCCAATTTTTTTCTAATCCATCGGGGAATTTCTGCGCCACAGGTATCGGAGAATCTAACTAATTGAGTGAACTTATTGATTGGCATGATACCTGGAACAACAGGGATACTTAAATCGGCAGCTTCACATTGATCAATGAAATGAAAATAAGCATCAGCATTATAGAAATATTGGGTTATAGCCGAATCTGCACCCGCTTCTATTTTTTTGATGAAATTTTTAAAATCTTCTTGTGCTGAGCGTGATTGAGGATGACATTCTGGGTATGCCGCAACTTCTATCCTGAAGAGGTTACCAAATTCTTGGCGAATAAATGTGACAAGTTCATTTGCGTATCGAAATTCACCTGCTTGTGCCATTCCGGATGGAAGGTCTCCGCGTAAGGCCACGAGGTGATGGATACCATTTTCTTGATATTTCTTTAATAACGCGTAAATATTTTCGCGAGTTGAGCCAATGCAAGATAAATGCGGAGCGACAGTACGGCCTTCTGCCTGGATTTCAAGAACAGTTTCGATAGTGCGATCGCGAGTTGATCCACCAGCACCATAGGTAACTGAGAAAAATTTAGGATTGAATTGTGCAAGTTGTGAACGCGCTACACGAAGTTTCTCAATGCCTTCAAGTGTTTGGGGAGGGAATAATTCAAAACTAAACGTAGCAGGGAATTTTTTTTGTGATTGCATCTTGCCTAACGATGATTTCGGTAAGACTCCTAAAAAAGGAGTCATTTATGAAAATGTATAAAGGGCCAGCGCTGACCCTTTAGTACGATCTAAAGAAAACTAATAGCGATAGTTTTCAGGTTTATAAGGACCCGTTTTACTCAAATTCAAGTAATTAGATTGCTCATCGGTCAATTCAGTTAATGTCGCGCCCAATTTAGACAAATGTAGTCGAGCTACTTTCTCGTCTAAATGTTTAGGTAAAACATAAACTTTATGTTGGTAGTTACTACCATTTTGCCAAAGCTCCATTTGGGCTAATACTTGGTTGGTGAAAGAACTAGACATTACAAATGAGGGATGTCCAGTAGCACAGCCAAGATTGACAAGCCTACCTTGAGCTAGCACGATAATTCTACGTCCGGTAGGAAAAATTACATGATCGACTTGAGGTTTAATATTTTCCCATGGATATTGGTGTACTGAAGCAATATCAATTTCTGAATCAAAATGACCAATGTTGCAGACAATTGCCTGATTTTTCATCTTGATCATGTGATCATGACCAATGACCCGAATATTGCCAGTTGCGGTTACAAAAATATCAGCTTTATCGCATGCGTCATCCATCGTTACAACGCGATATCCTTCCATGGAAGCTTGTAGCGCACAGATTGGATCGATTTCCGTAATCCATACTGTCGCACCAAGGCCACGTAATGATTGAGCACAACCTTTTCCTACATCACCATATCCACATACGACAGCAATTTTTCCTGCAATCATTACATCGGTTGCACGTTTAATTCCATCTACAAGAGACTCTCTACAGCCATATAAATTATCAAATTTTGATTTAGTTACAGAGTCATTAACGTTGAAAGCAGGGAAGGGGAGCTCATTTCTTTTCTGCATTTCGTATAAACGATGTACACCGGTTGTGGTTTCCTCGGTAACGCCATGAATTTTAGTCAAGCGAGTCGAGTACCAATTGGGATACTGAGTAAGTTTACTTTTAATTGCTGAATAAAGTGCTTGCTCTTCTTCATTGGTGGGATTACTGAGTATCGAAGCATCCTTTTCAGCCTTGCTGCCAAGAATAAGGAGCAATGTCGCATCACCCCCATCGTCTAAGATCATATTTGCATGCATATTATTGGGCCATTCAAAAATACGATGCGCGTAGTCCCAGTAATCGCTGAGCGTCTCTCCTTTGTAGGCAAACACAGGAATATTATTTGCTGCAATAGCTGCTGCAGCATGGTCTTGGGTAGAAAAAATATTGCAGGAAGCCCAGCGAACCTCAGCGCCAAGTTCAACCAAGGTTTCAATTAATACAGCCGTTTGAATTGTCATATGCAGCGAGCCTGCAATACGTGCCCCTGCTAAAGGTTTTTTATTTGCAAATTCTTCACGCACTGCCATTAAGCCAGGCATCTCAGTTTCAGCAATTGCGATCTCTTTCCTGCCCCATTCGGTCAATGAAGCATCGGCTATTTTGTAATCATTAGAATTACTCAGATTGGAAGGGTTAGTCACTACGTTCATAGTTAAGTCTCCTAAAGAATGAACGAGCGCCGTTGAAACAATGTTATCTCACTAACTGAGCCTAACGGGGGTTAATCAACCGCTGCAGCGCTCCTCAGTTAATAAGATATAAAACTTAGATCATTATCATTGATTGATCGATAAATTATGAAAACGCTATCTTAGCTACCTGCAGCGCTACGAAGCTGTGCAGCCATATCGGTTTTTTCCCAAGTAAAGCCATCTTCTTCACGACCAAAATGGCCATATGCAGCAGTTTTACCGTATATGGGGCGTAACAAATCGAGTTTGTGAATAATTGCTCTTGGGCGTAAATCAAAATGCTGCTCGATCAGATTGACTAATTTTTCGTCGGATATTTTACCAGTACCAAAGGTATCGACCATGAGCGAAACAGGTCTTGCAACCCCAATCGCGTAGGCGATTTGAACTTCGCATCGACTTGCTAAACCAGCGGCAACGATATTCTTTGCGACATATCTTCCAGCATAAGCTGCAGAACGATCAACTTTAGAAGGGTCTTTACCTGAAAACGCACCACCACCATGATGAGCAGAGCCACCATAGCTGTCGACAATGATTTTACGTCCCGTTAAGCCACAATCTCCCATTGGTCCACCGACCACAAATCGGCCTGTAGGATTAACTAAGTATTGGATCTGTTTGCTTCTAATTGTTTCAGGAATAACGGGTTTGATTATCTCTTCAATGACCGATTCTTTAATCGCTGCATAGGGAATATCTGGGTCATGCTGAGTAGAGATTACAATCGTTTCAATTTCATGCGGTTTACCATCAATATATCGAGCAGATACCTGAGATTTAGCATCAGGTCTTAGCCAAGATAAATGCCCATTTTTTCTCAATAATGCTTGTCGTTCGACTAAACGGTGCGCATAATAGATCGGCATGGGCATTAATTGAGGGGTTTCATCACAAGCATAACCAAACATTAATCCTTGGTCGCCTGCTCCTTGATCCATTTCTTCCTCTTTGCTGCGATTTACACCTTGTGCGATATCAGGGGATTGTTTATTAAACGCAGTAAGAACAGCACAAGTTGTTGAATCAAAACCGATATCGGAGCTCGTGTAGCCGATTTCTTTGACCGTTTCGCGAGCAATAATATTGTAATCGACTGAAGCATGCGTAGTAATTTCGCCGGACAGAACAATCAATCCAGTGCTGCACATAGTTTCACAAGCGACCCGTGCACTGGGATCTTGTTGCAGTATCGCATCAAGGACAGCGTCTGAAATTTGATCAGCGACTTTATCAGGATGGCCTTCTGAAACCGATTCGGAAGTAAAAAGATAGTTGCTCATTTCGTAAGTATACTCATCTAAAATATTCAATTATAACAAAAAAATTATATTAGCTATCCTAGATAACTCGGTTATCAATATAAATAGCCTCATAGCCAACGGCTAAAAACCGTTAGTGCTGAGCATAAATAAATAGAGTGAAAACGCATATCTATCACCTTGATGTTTAACCGGACTCAGGTTGCGTATTCGCCCGAATATCTGATTCACTGAGAGTAGGCACGCACAATTCGATGAACCGATACGCATAGCCGCGTAAATAATGGTTTTCGCGAATCGCAATATAGGTCGTGTTTTTCTCAAAGAGATGGGGTGCTTCGAGCTTGACTAATTGAAAATCTCGCTCCGGCATAAAGGCGACTGAAGCGATAATTCCAACCCCGAGTCCAAGGGTTACATAAGTTTTGATTACATCCGCGTCCAATGCTGACATGGCAATCTCAGGAACCAGATTTGCTTGTTCAAACGCCCGATCGATACGGGAGCGACCAGTAAATCCCTGATGATAGGTGATGATAGGGAATTCAGCGATAGCCGCTAATGTCAGAGGCTGAATCGATTGTAGCGGATGACCACTCGGTACAATAATCACATGATGCCAAGTATAAAATGGGAATGAGATCAATTCATCAGTATTTTTCACCGCTTCAGTGGCAATGCCAATATCGGCTTGCCCATCAAGTAGCATAGCAACGATTTCATCAGGGCTTGATTGGTGCAAAATCAAATGAACCTTAGGAAATAACTGTTTAAATTCGCGGATGACGCGCGGTAAGGCATATTGGGCTTGAGTGTGGGTGGTGGCAACGGTTAATTGGCCCTGGTCATGCTGGCTAAACTGCTCCGCCAAGCGTTTGATATTTTTAGTATCGAGCAAAATCCGTTCCACAATTTTTACGAGCTCTTTACCAGGTTCAGTGAGCCCGATCAGTCGCTTACCTTTGCGAATAAACAAATCGATGCCCAATTCATCTTCCAAGTCCATGATATGCTTGCTTACACCTGATTGGGAGGTAAATAATGCATTGGCGACCTCGGTCAGATTATAATTCTGACGTACTGTTTCACTAATGATACGAAGTTGTTGAAAATTCAAAAATATGCCTTATTCATCGTTGGTTTTGTGCAAGTATAGCTATTGTACTCGTGCATTGGATTAGGGAACAAATTGAATTGGTGCATTACGCAAACAATCAAAAAAGTAATGAATCATGGCCAAGACTAAAGCGAATAGCGAAGAACCATTAGAAAAACAGCTCTGGAAAGCTGCCGACAAGTTACGTAAAAATATCGACGCGGCAGAATACAAGCATGTGGTGCTGGGGTTGATGTTCCTCAAATACATCTCCGATGCGTTCGGCGAATTCCATGATCGGCTCAAAGCGGGGGAGGGCGATCTGGCTGGCGCCGATCCGGAAGACAAGGATGAATACCAGGCGGAAAATGTCTTCTTCGTTCCTGCCGAGGCGCGCTGGCCGTATTTGGTGGCGCACGCCAAGCAACCCGACATCGGTACCCATGTCGATGCCGCGATGGACACGATTGAAAAGGAAAATCCATCGCTCAAAGGTGTGCTGCCCAAAGTCTACGCGCGGCAAAACCTCGATCCTACCAGCCTGGGTGAATTGATCGACCTGATCGGCAATATTGCGCTCGGCGATGCCAAAGCGCGTAGTCAAGACGTACTCGGTCATGTGTTCGAATATTTCCTCGGGGAATTCGCCCTGGCCGAAGGCAAGCAAGGCGGTCAGTTCTACACCCCGCGCAGCATCGTCGAACTGCTGGCGAATATGCTGGAACCGTATAAAGGACGGGTTTTTGATCCGTGCTGTGGTTCCGGCGGCATGTTCGTGCAATCGGAAAAGTTTGTCGAAGAACACCAAGGTCGCGTCGACGATATTTCCATCTACGGACAGGAAAGCAACCAGACCACCTGGCGCCTGGCGAAAATGAACCTCGCCATCCGCGGCATCGACAGCTCGCAAGTCAAATGGAACAACGAAGGTTCGTTCCTGAACGATGCGCACAAAGACCTGAAAGCCGATTTCATCATCGCCAACCCGCCGTTCAACGTCAGCGACTGGAGCGGTGAACAACTGCGCGGTGACGCGCGCTGGCAATATGGTACGCCGCCACCCGGCAACGCCAACTTCGCCTGGTTGCAACATTTCGTCTATCACCTATCGCCCACCGGCATTGCCGGGGTGGTGCTGGCGAAAGGCGCGCTGACTTCCAAAACCTCCAGTGAAGGCGATATCCGCAAAAGCCTCATTGCAGAAGGCAATTTGATCGATTGCATCGTCAATTTGCCTGCCAAATTGTTTCTGAACACGCAGATTCCCGCGGCATTGTGGTTTTTGAATCGGAATCGCGCGGGAACAACCGTAGGGGAAAATAACGTTGGGACAAATGATGTACGGGCAAATAACGTTGGGGCAAATAATCATTTGCCCCTACAACACCATCCGCACAAGAATGAAATTCTGTTCATCGACGCCCGCAACCTCGGCCACCTGATCAACCGTCGCACGCGCGAATTGTCACACGACGACATCCAACAAATCGCCAGCACCTACCACGCCTGGCGCACCCCCGCCGACATTCCCGCGCCGGCGGGAATCCAGCCGTATGAAGACATCAAAGGTTTCTGTGCCTCAGTGCCGATTTCGCGCGTCGCCGAACTGGACTACGTGCTGACACCGGGCCGTTACGTCGGCCTGCCGGACGAAGAAGATGATTTTAATTTTCCCGAACGCTTTGCCGCGTTGAAGGCGGAATTTGAAGCGCAGTTGCAGGAAGAAGAAGTGCTGAACCGGGCGATTGTGGAGAGCTTGGCGAGGGTGAAGTTGTGAGTGAGCGGCGAGAATATAAATTGGAAGAAGTTGTAGAATTATTCCAAGGGCTAGCCATCAATAAGCAAACCAGATATTTACTCAAAGAAAAAGGTTTACCATTATTGAGAATCACTGATATGTTTTCTAACACTTATTCTCAATTTATTGATCCAGTAAATGTTCCTCAACAGTGTATTGCTAGAGAATCAGAAATAATATTTACTCGAACAGGGCAAGTAGGTTTTGTTTTTAAAGGGAAAGTCGGAGTAATTCATAATAATTGCTTTAAAGTTAAGCCAAAAGAAAATTTATATGGTGATTTTCTCTTTTGGTTTTTGAAGCAACCCGCAATTAAAGAGCTTTCAAACAGCATCGCGTCTGGCTCTGTTCAACTTGATTTACCACATTCGGCATTTAAATCTATTCCAATTCAGGTTCCATCACTCCCAGAACAAAAAGCCATCGCTTCCGTCCTCAGCAGCCTTGACGAAAAAATCGATCTGCTGCACCGCCAGAATAAAACCCTCGAAGCCATGGCTGAAACGCTGTTTCGGCAATGGTTTGTGGAAGAAGATTCGGATTTCAGGGAAGGCTGTTTAGCTGATGTTGCAATTAACGTTAAGGAAGCTATAAAAGCATCAGATTTAAAATCGGAATCAAAATATATTGGTTTGGAACATATTGATCAAAGAAATATTGCACTGAAACATTATGGTTTCGGTTCTGAAGTCAGCAGTAATAAGTATGCATTTCAAAGGCACGATATCTTATTTGGCAAATTACGCCCATATTTCCATAAAGTTTGTTTCGCACCATTTTTAGGTATTTGCTCAACGGATATTTTGGTAATTAGGCCAATAAAATCAGAATTGTTTGCTTTTTGTCTTTTTGCATTTTTCCAGGATGAGGTAGTTGAATATGCCAATTTGACTTCTGGGGGGACGCGAATGCCGAGAACTGATTGGACAACATTAAAGAATTATCCAATAGCTATCCCAGATTCTTATTCTATTGAACGCTTCAATAATGCTGTTTCTTCTTCATTGAAAAAGATTTCTTCTAATTTAGAGCAAATCCGCACCCTCGAAACCCTCCGCGACACCCTGCTTCCCAAATTGATGAGCGGCGAGGTGCGGGTTAATTATCCGTAGGGGCAAATAATCATTTGCCCCAACAACCCGCATAAAAATATGAATACGCGAGACCAGATTACTATTTATCAGTCCGCCGATGGCAGCGTGCAGCTTGAGGTTACGCTGGATCAAGACACGGTTTGGTTGACTCAGCGCCAACTGTCGGCTTTGTTCGATAAGGATGTGCGCACCATCAATGAGCATATTCGCAATGTGCTGACGGAACAGGAACTCGCGGCTGAGGCAACTATCCGGAAATTCCGGATAGTTCAACAGGAAGGCGAACGCAAGGTAAATCGCGAGATTGAACATTACAATCTGGATATGATCATTTCCGTCGGTTATCGCGTCAACTCCAAAAAAGGCTCGCAGTTCCGTATCTGGGCCAGCAATATTCTCAAACGTTACTTGGTGCAAGGCTATGCGCTGAATGAACAGAAACTTCAGATGCAACAGCAAAAACTCACGGATTTAAAACAAGCGATTGCTTTATCTTCACGTCTGCTGCGACAAAAAGACCTGACTGTTTCCGAATCGCAAGGTATTTTATCGATCCTGGAAAAATACAGCCACGCATTGACAGTGCTGGACGATTACGATCACCAGCGTTTACAAGTAACGGGAATTCAGCAAACCGGACAGCGCAGAATTTCCTATGATGAAGCAATTCAGCAAATCCGGCTGTGGCGTGAACAGGAGAAACTGAGTGAATTGTTCGGTAACGAAAAAGACGATTCCTTCAAAAGCTCGTTGGAAACCATTTACCAAACGTTTGGCGGCACAGAACTCTATCCAAGTGTTGAAGAAAAAGTGGCTAATCTGTTGTATTTCATCGTCAAGAATCATTCTTTTTCTGATGGCAACAAACGCATTGCCGCCGCGCTGTTTGTCTGGTTTCTGGCGCGTCATGATTATCTGCTTAACGCGGATGGAGAAAAGCGTATCGCTGATAATGCCTTGGTTGCGTTTACCCTGTTGATTGCCGAGAGTAAACCCGAGGAAAAAGACACGATGGTGAAAGTCATCATCAATTTGATCAATGGCAATAATCCGTAGGGGCAAATGATTATTTGCCTCTACCATCCCAACAATAACCCGAGCACCATGATCAACAACCCAACCAGCCATCGCCGCAAATCGATTCGATTGCAGGGGTATGATTATTCACAGGCTGGTTTGTATTTTATTACTGTTTGCACACACAACCAGGTGCCATTATTTGGGGAAATTGTTGATGGGGTTATGGTGTTGAATGCAGCGGGTCAAATCGTAGAAAAATGCTGGTGTGCGATACCCGAGCATTTTCCGCAGGTTACATTGGATGAATTCGTGGTGATGCCCAATCATGTGCATGGGATTATTACCATCGGTACAACCGTTGGGGCAAATAATGTTGGGGCAAATAATCATTTGCCCCTACCATCCAACGAAACATCCACGCAATCCAATGAAACACCTCGGTCATCGCAACATGGCACATCCCGCACCATTGGATCGATGGTGCGGGGGTTCAAAATTGGCGTTACCCGGTGGTTTCGCGCCAAAACGGATATTCATAAAGTTTGGCAGCGCAATTATTACGAACATATCATTCGCAATGAGGATAGTTACCTGAAAATCGCAGACTATATTCAAACCAATCCGCAGCGCTGGGAAATCGATACTTATTATGTTTAAGGGCAAATGATGATTTGCCCTTAAACTTGTCTTCGTGCACAATAAAGCGCATCATTCGATGACATATCTGGAGATAAGGCATGAGAACTACCATTGTATTGGATGATGAATTACTGGAGAAAGCGCAAGCCCTGACCCATGTTCAGGAAAAATCAGCCTTGGTTAAAGAAGCCCTGAAAGCCCTGATCGAGCGGGAAAGTGCCAAAAGGTTGGCTAATTTGGGTGGCTCTGAACCGCAACTGGAAGCCATTCCCCGCCGACAAACCAGCGAATAACTGCCGGAATGATTCTGGTCGATACCTCGGTCTGGATTAACCATCTGCGCAATAACGATCCGTATTTAGTCCGCCTGCTGACTGAGAACAGCGTATTAGGTCATCCCTTTGTTCGTGGCGAGCTGGCGCTGGGCAACTTGCGCCAACGTGAAATCATTCTGGCTGCGCTGGATAACCTGCCCCAAGCTCCTGTCGCTTTTACCGATGAAGTGAATTATTTCATCGAAAAACATGCTTTATATGGTTTGGGTATCGGGTTGATCGACGCGCATCTGTTAGCTTCAACACAGTTATCCGGCAATACTCGGCTTTGGACACAGGATAAGCGGCTTCAGGCAGTTGCATTACGTCTTAATTTGGCAGCACTGGTTCACCATGTCTAAACTCACCGAATCCGCGATAGAAACCTTAGCGATCCAACTGTTCGAGCAACTCGGTTACAGCGCTATCCATGCGCCCGATATTTCCCCTGATGGGGATCATCCGGAACGCACCCGTTATGATGAGGTGCTGCTCACTGGGCGCTTAACAAGTGCGCTTAATCGCATCAATCCTGGCATGACGGACGCGGTATTACACGCTGCGTTGAAGGAAGTTGCACGTATTCATTCGCCTGAATTACTCAACAACAATGAAACCTTTCATCGCTTGTTGACCGAAGGCGTCAAAGTTAGCACGCAATACGAAGGCAACGAACGTGGCGAGATCGTCTGGTTAGTTGATTTTGATACCCCCGACCATAACGAATTTGTCGTGGCTAGCCAGTTCACGGTGATAGAAAATAACCAGAACAAGCGCCCGGATCTGGTGGTATTTGTGAATGGCATCCCGCTGGTGGTGATCGAGCTGAAAAATGCCGCCGATGAAAACGCCACGCTACAATCCGCTTTCAAGCAAATTAGCACCTACAAACAAGTCATCCCTGGTTTGTTTACTTACAATGCCTTGTTGGTAATTTCGGATGGATTGGAAGCCAAAGCCGGTTCGTTATCGGCGGGATTCAGCCGTTTCATGACGTGGAAGATTCCTGATGATGTTGACGGTATGGTAGGGGCAAATAATTATTTGCCCCAACATCATTTGCCCCCACGGGTTGAATTGGAAACGTTGATCAAGGGCATGCTCAACAAAAAAACCTTGTTGGATTTAGTGCGGCATTTTGTGGTGTTTGAAAAATCCAAGAAAGAAGATCCGCAGACTGGTGTGATCAGTATCAGCACAGTGAAGAAGATTGCTGCCTACCACCAGTATTACGCTGTGAATGCGGCAGTGGCTTCTACGTTGCGTGCGGCAGATGTAAGGTTGAGTACAAAAGTCATGCAAAACCCGACCAGTTATGGGCTGCCGGATGTGATGCAGCAACCCAAGGGCGATAAAAAAGCGGGTGTTGTGTGGCACACGCAAGGCAGCGGCAAATCATTGTCGATGGTGTTTTATACCGGCAAGATCGTGCTGGCGCTGAATAATCCCACGATTGTCGTCATTACCGACCGTAACGATCTCGATGATCAGCTATTTGATACTTTTGCCGCGTGCAAACAATTGCTGCGACAAGAACCCAGGCAGGTGGAAAACCGCCAGCAATTGAAAGCGCTGTTGCGTGTCGCCTCCGGTGGCGTGATTTTCACCACGATCCAGAAATTCCAGCCAGAGGAAGGCAATGTGTATGAGGAACTCTCAGATCGCGGCAACATCGTGGTAATCGCCGATGAAGCACATCGCACACAATACGGATTCTCGGCCAAAACGGTGGATGACAAAAATGCCGATGGTAAAGTGATCGGCAAGAAAGTAGTGTACGGTTTTGCCAAGTATTTACGCGATGCGTTGCCGAATGCGACTTATCTGGGTTTTACCGGTACGCCGATTGAAAAAACCGATGTCAACACGCCAGCGGTATTTGGCCATTATGTGGATATTTACGATATTGCGCAGGCGGTGGAAGACGGCGCCACGGTGCGCATCTACTATGAAAGCCGCTTGGCAAAAGTCGCGTTGAGCGAGGAAGGCCGGAAACTGATCAAAGAGCTGGATGATGAATTGGATCAAGATGAACTGACCGATACCCAGAAGGCCAAAGCCAAGTGGACGCAAATGGAAGCGCTGATTGGCAGTGAACGTCGCATCCAGAACATCGCGCAGGATTTGGTCAGCCATTTTGAAGCACGTCAGGAAGTGTTTGCCGGGAAAGGTATGATAGTGTGCATGTCGCGTCGCATTGCGACTGATCTTTATCGTGAGATCATCAAGCTGCGGCCAGCCTGGCATTCCGGTGATTTGAACAAAGGCGTGATCAAAGTGGTGATGACGGCGGCTTCCTCCGATGGCCCGATCATGGCGCAACATCATACCACTAAGCAGCAGCGCAAGCTGCTGGCCGAGCGCATGAAGGATAACAATGATGAGCTAAAACTGGTGATCGTGCGCGACATGTGGCTGACTGGATTCGATGCGCCCAGTATGCACACTCTGTATATCGATAAACCCATGAAAGGCCACAACCTGATGCAAGCCATCGCACGGGTGAATCGTGTTTATGGTGACAAACCTGGCGGATTGGTGGTGGATTATCTCGGCATTGCTTCGGACTTGAAAGAAGCGTTGTCGTTTTATTCCGATGCGGGCGGCAAAGGTGACCCGGCATTGATGCAAGAACAAGCGGTGCAGCTCATGTTGGAGAAACTCGAGGTCGTATCGGCGATGTATCATGGTTTTGCGTATGAAGATTATTTTGTAGCTGATACCGCGAAAAAGCTGGTGCTGATTCTGGCTGCTGAAGATCATATTCTCGGACTGGATGATGGCAAGAAACGCTATATCAATGAAGTGACCGCATTGTCTCTGGCGTTTGCCATCGCTATTCCGCATGAACAAGCGCTGGCAGTCAAAGACGAAGTGGCTTTCTTTCAGGCCGTCAAAGCACGCTTATCCAAATTCGACAACACCGGCAGCGGCAAAACCGATGAAGATCTCGAAACCACCATCCGGCAAGTCATCGACCGGGCGTTGGTGTCGGAACAAGTCATCGATATTTTCGATGCCGCTGGACTCAAGAAGCCGGATATTTCGATACTTTCCGAAGATTTTCTGGCAGAACTTAAAGATTATCAGCACCAGCATGTGGCTCTGGAAGTATTGAAGAAATTGCTCAATGATGAGCTGAAAGTGCGTGCCAAAACCAATCTAATGCAAAGCCGGTCTTTGATGGAAATGCTGGAAAACGCTATCAAGAAATATCACAACAAGATTTTAACGGCGGCTGAGGTCATTGAAGAACTGATCAAAATCAGTAAGGAAATCGTCGCCTCCGACAAAGAAGCCGAGAAGTTGCATTTATCCCATTATGAATATGCCTTCTACACCGCAGTTGCCAGTAACAACAGCGCACGCGAGCTGATGCAAAATGACCAATTGCGTGAATTAGCGATCGTGCTGACGCAGCGAGTGCAGCAAAACGCTTTGATCGATTGGACCATCAAGGAGAGCGTGAAAGCCAAGTTGAAAGTGATCGTAAAACGCACGCTACGGCAATTCGGCTATCCACCGGATATGCAATTACTGGCAACTGAAATGGTACTGAAGCAGGCCGAGATGATTGCGAATGAACTAGCTGCTTGAATAGCGTATTTAACCAAACGGCTATTACAAGGGACTCAGTGTGTCAAATGGGGAAACAAATCCAGTCGGCGCGGTTTGATGAAAACACGATCACCTTTTTCCAACTGTAATCCACGGAAGCGTTCTTTGCTGATTTCTACCTGAATCAAATTTTTACCTTGATTTTCTTCACGTGCGAGTTCGAGTCGGACAATAGGCCCGACCGATAGAATATGCACGATCTGTGCAGCCAGCGCTGATTCACCATTGGGTTCTCGGTCTACCTCGATATCATGCGGTCGAACATAGGCAACGGCTGCTAAATCTTCTGCCTCAGCATGATCGGGTGCATCGATCTCGATATCACCAATCCAGGCACGACCTTTATGGACGCGGCCATGAAATAGATTCACATGCCCTAAAAATTCATAAACGAATGGATTCGCTGGTTTTTCATAAACCTCATCGGGAGTGCCAATTTGTTCGATCCGCCCCTCGTTCATGACCACAACTCGATCTGATACTTCTAGCGCTTCTTCCTGGTCGTGCGTTACGAAAACACTGGTGATATGCATATCATCGTGCAATCTTCTTAACCAGGTTCGTAATTCTTTACGTACTTTCGCATCGAGCGCGCCAAACGGTTCATCGAGTAATAATACTTTGGGTTCAACGGCGAGCGCACGCGCGAGTGCAATGCGTTGGCGCTGCCCTCCTGAGAGTTGGTGTGGATAACGATCTCCTAGCCAATCTAATTGCACGAGTTTCAAGAGATCGGTAACCTTTTTGTTAATGGTTTCATTATCGGGACGAAGAGATTTGGGGCGCACTCGCAGGCCAAATGCGACATTCTCAAAGATGGTCATGTTGCGAAATAATGCATAGTGTTGAAAAACAAACCCGACCTGCCTTTCATGAATATGTTGATGCGTCGCATCTTCATTGTTGAATAGTACTTGCCCAGAATCAACCGTTTCCAGACCAGCGATCACACGCAGTAAGGTGGTTTTGCCTGATCCTGATGGACCTAGCAAAGCCAATAATTCACCTGGTTGTATATCCAAGCTAACGTTATTTAGCGCAGTAAATGAGCCAAATTGTTTATTGAGATTTCTTATTTCAATGCTCATGCTTAGGCCCTTTTTGTTGAGAAACTTTTGATTCAATTCCTGTTTTGATAGCCAGTGTGATCAGCGCAAGTAACGCTAACAGAGAAGCGACCGCAAACGCTGCAGCAAAATTGTATTCGTTATATAAAATTTCGACGTGCAGCGGTAAGGTATTGGTGCTACCGCGAATATGGCCAGACACTACAGAAACCGCACCAAATTCACCCATTGCACGGGCGTTGCAGAGAATGACACCATACAGCAATCCCCATTTAATATTGGGTAAGGTAACACGCCAAAAGAGCTGCCAGCCATTAGCGCCGAGAGTGACAGCGGCCAATTCTTCCTCGGTACCTTGAGCTTGCATGAGTGGAATGAGTTCGCGTGCAATGAAGGGAACAGTAATAAAAAGAGTAGCAAGCACAATACCGGGAACTGCGAAGATGATTTTGATATCGTGCTCCGCTAACCAAGAGCCTAACCACCCTTGCATTCCAAAAACGAGCACAAAGATCAAACCCGCGATAACCGGTGAAACTGAGAAGGGCAGATCGATCAGCGTAATAAGAATGTTTTTGCCTTTGAATTCAAATTTGGCAATGGCCCAGGCCGCAGCAACGCCAAAAACCAGATTAAGTGGTACTGCAATGGCAGTCGCAGTTAACGTAAGTTTGATCGCAGCGAGTGCATCAGGATCGCTGATCGCTGCAATATAAACCGCAACGCCTTTTTTAAGTGCCTCATAAAAAACGGAAATGAGCGGCACAAATAGAAATAGCGTGAGAAATATGAGCGCAACCGTAATTAGTATGTAGCGAACCGATCGGGGTTCTTGAGTAATTGCGGTGCGTTTGGTTGGATGAGAAGAGTGAGCAGTTATAGTAGCCATATATGTTTATATCAGTGCATTACGACGGCGTCCCCACCATTGCAGTAGATTAATAATAAGTAAAAGTACAAAAGAAGTGACAAGCATCACGACAGCGATTGCGGTAGCACCCGCGTAATCATATTGCTCAAGCTTGGTAATAATCAGTAACGGGGTGATTTCTGAAACCATTGGCATGTTGCCCGCGATGAAAATAACTGAACCATATTCACCGATGGCTCGAGCAAATGCTAAAGCAAAGCCGGTCATCAATGCCGGTAGAATCGTTGGGAAAATAATCCGAACGAACGTTTGTAACCGGCTTGCGCCTAGCATTGCTGCAGCTTCTTCAAGCTCTACCTCGATATCTTCCAATATTGGCTGTACAGTGCGAACGACAAAGGGGAGTCCAATGAAGGTAAGTGCAACGAAAACTCCGATAGGGGTATAGGCTACTTTGATGCCAAGTGGCGCTAGAAATTGACCAAACCAGCCATTGCCTGCATAAAGCGCTGTTAGTGTTATCCCTGCAACGGCTGTCGGTAGTGCAAAAGGAAGATCGATCAGCGCATCAACGATTTTTTTGCCTGTGAACTGATAGCGAACTAAGACCCATGCAATTAGCAAGCCAAATATCGCATTGATTAGCGCAGCGATAAAGGAGGCTCCAAAGGTCAATCGATATGAAGCCATAACGCGCGGGGTAGTCACAACCGTCCAGAATTCAGACCAGGTTAGTTCTGTAGTGCGGATAAACGTTGCAGAAAGCGGAATAAGTACAATTAAACTCAGATAGAGCAGGGTAAAACCAATCGCCAGATTAAATCCAGGCAATACACTATATTGTTTAAACTTGCTCATTTTCTAAATTATTCCAGAATGAATTTCATTAATGTCGAATAAATTGACGATGTGCTATTTCAGATAGATTTGATCGAAAGTTCCACCATCATCAAAGTGTGTTTTTTGAGCATTTTTCCAGCCGCCAAACGCTTCATTGATTGTGAAAAGTTTGATTTTTGGAAATTGCTGCTCGTATTGAGCGGCCACTTTTTCATCCGTTGGGCGAAAATAATGTTTCGCAGCAAGATGCTGTCCTTCTTCAGAATAGAGATACTCAAGATAGGCCTCGGCTACTTGGCGTGTCCCTTTTTTATCGACATTCTTATCAATCAGCGCAACAGAGGGTTCTGCCAGAACGCTCAAAGAAGGAAGAATAATTTCAAATTTATCATTCCCATACTCTTTGATTGCTAGATAAGCTTCATTTTCCCAAGTGACCAATACATCACCAATGCCGCGTTCTACAAAGGTGGTGGTTGAGCCACGTGCTCCTGAGTCGAGTACTGGTACATTCTTGTAGATATCAGTGACAAATTCTTGTACACGCGTTTCACCAAAATAATGTTTGCCAAATTCCCAGGCAGCTAAATAATTCCAACGTGCACCGCCGGATGTTTTAGGATTAGGGGTGATGACGGCAACACCACCATTCGCTAAATCGTGCCAATCCTTTATTCCCTTGGGGTTGCCTTTGCGCACTAAGAAAACGATAGTAGAAGTATAAGGTGCGCTATTGTGCGATAAGCGGGTTTGCCAATTTTCAGGTAATAATTTTCCATGCTCGGCAATGGCGTCGATATCACCAGCTAGCGCAAGTGTTACAACGTCGGCAGCCAAGCCATCGATTACCGAGCGCGCTTGTTTACCGGAGCCGCCATGCGATTGTTGAATTGTGATTTTTTCAGTATTTTTAGCAAACCAGTATTTACCAAAAGCCGCATTGAATTCTTGATAAAACTCTCTGGTGGGGTCATAAGAGACGTTAAGCAATGTTTTATCAGCGCGAACGGGTCCGATTATCGATAAACTAATCGCTATGATTAAAGCAGTTAACCAGGTTTGTAGTTTCATATGAGTTCCTTTTGTTTTGATTAAATGGATAAAATTGTTGTAAATCAAAGTAAGCTGATTAAGACTTCAAAATATAAGAAATCGGTATTGCCTGAGCGACGGTCGACGCAAGGGTGCGCATGGCCATCGGCGCAAGACGGACTAGCAGCAATCCGATTTTTGACGAATTCACCCGCAGTGAAGTGGGTATAACCGAGTATCGTTTGAATTCTTGGCGTGGGTTGGAAGCGAATACGACCTTCAAATGCATGACCTCCAAAATCCCCGCTTTTTCCGGTACGATCCCGATTAAAACCTGGATCCTTAATTGTATTGCTGATATTGCCATCGAGAATATCAAACATGCGATCGGTGCCGCTTGCTAGCCAGTAAGCACCATACCCCATTTCAAACCCGAGTACTGGGGTAGGTTGAAATTCAAAGCGGATTTTAGGTGCTTTCAAGTTTTCGTAGATGACATAATGATCGGCAGACCAAGGACGTGCAAACCCAAAGAAGCGGTCAAAGCGATTATCTTCACCATCATTAGGATTGCGATCGCCCGATGCATAGCCATAGAAGGTGCTAACCCGTGGTTTCCAGGGATGATCGAAGGTACGGCCAATTTCGATGGTATAGCCATGCGCATCTTGTTTTAAAGGGCCACTGAAACCGAGTTGCTGATTGTAGCTTGCATCAAAATCTAAGATATAGGTTTGCCCTGGAATTCCTAGCCGGCCATAAGCGCGGAATCCTGGCATATGAATTTCACGATCCAAGCGATTTGTTGCGGTAAAGCCATTAGGATCAGCTTCTTGAAGCTGAACCTTATAGTAAGGCTGAAACGTGACATAATCAGACCATTTACGCCAAGTACCGATCGCACCAGCAAACCACAAATTTTCATTGGCTTTATCAAATTTGGTTTGTAGCCGTCTGACAGGCATCATTCCAAACAGATCAAGTTCCCAATCATTAGTCTCACGACCGAGTGTTAGGCGAAAGCCTTCAAATGAGTTCGTGGTATTGCGCCATTCATTGCGTGCGATAAAACGTCGATCTGTGGTCTCGTACGCAAAACGTCCGACTCGGAAACGAATGGGGCGATCTTGGCCGCGATCATCAACACCAAGCCCCTTTTTGAAATGGAGTTCACCATACGCATTGATGAGATCGTACTCATTTCTTTCCTGATCGGTAATTGCATGCTTGTTGTTATAAACGCGTGAATCTTGAAATTCAACTGCGAATCGGAAGGGGTCCAATATATCTTTGATACCAATCCATGCACGGTTACGCAGAAAGATTGGATTATCCTCTCCACCCTCAATACGTCGAATATCATTATTACGCCATTCGTAGCGCGTGCGATGTTCCAATCCAACTTCAAGCCATGTGACATCTTTAAACGCTTCTACACCAATATCGCTTAAGCGTCGAACGTAGCGTGGTGGATCAGATTCTGGGTTAGTTGCGTAGCTATCGGAGCGTCGATGGTAGCTTGTGGACGGTTTCGCTTCCTGTGGTTTAGCAACGGCAACAACAGAAGGCGGTGTTTCAGCCGGTTTGACAGTCCATTTTTCTTGTTGACTACCATCGGGCTTCAGCGCAGGGACATAGCTGGATGGTTTTTTAGGTTCAATTGACCATTTATCAAATGTGCCACTTCCCGCAAATTGGATTGGATTCTGAGTATTGGCTTGAGCTTCATTAAGCCAGAGTGAGGAAATTGTCACTAAGCTTATGAATATTATTGATGTTTTATGTTTAGCTAAAAAATATCTAAAGCTAGGGTAAAGGCCTGACAATTTATTAATAAGTGGTAGGAATACCAAGAATCTAAATTTAATAATGCCAATTATCAGCAGCAGAAGTAATCTCCCCGATAAAGCATAAAGTTGATGTAAGCTATCTTTAATGATTTCCATTATTTTCTCCCAGCTACCTCTCGGGTGCTTCCGGTTGAGATAGAGTTGTTTGTTATTATTCATTCTCCAGTTGTCTGGTCGAAAAATTGATTTAATTACTGCTAATACAAATTCTTTAATGAGCATTAATATTTAGCGCTAGGAATAGCTTCATTAGCCTTGATGCGGATTTTTTCACGACACTCGATTTGCGTAATTTGTCCGTTGTGAATCACGATCTCTACCGAACCAAATTGAATGCTAGCGATGGCGCGTAAGATTTCGGTTTGAGCCTGCTGAGTGATCGTGTTATCCAGTTTTGTATCCATATGCTTAAATTTCTGTATTTATTAAACTTACTTTTGAATGGGTGCCCACTTTATCAAGCATTCTATATATTTAAAAATAATATTAATTCATTTGGTTATCACTATTTTGTATAAGGATGCAACTGAGGAAACCAAGAGGCTTTTATTTAAGCTAAGTCGAGGAAGTCCGATATCAAAAAAATGAGAAATAATCGTCGAAATTACTATCGTATTCTGCATGTTCAGCCGGATGCGCCACTGGAAATCATTCGTGCAAGCTATCGAGCTATGATGGGGCCACTAAAGATGCACCCAGACACAGGGGGTAACCATGAAGTAGCAGCCCTCATCAATCAGGCCTGGGAAGTATTGAGCGATCCAGCTAAACGCGCTGCATATGATCGAAAAATTGAATCAAATTTACCCAAGACGGCAAGAAAAGCTTCATCCAATCGCTTCACGCAAACGAATCAAGAAGCAAAGCATGCAGATTCAACGCATCAACGCGCTGATTGTTCATTTAATGCGCCAGCTTGTTTGTTTTGTACTACACCTCTGCCGCCAGAAATCGGACCTGAGACGTGCTGTCGCTCCTGTGGATGTCCATTAGCTCCTCCTCCGATGCCTGCTAAAATGGGTAAGGAACTATTTGGACGGCGGCGATTGCCTCGTGTGCGGCGTTCTCAATCGGTAATCGTACATGTGACTCAGGAAGGAGGGCCGCTACCAGCTAAATTACGCAATATTTCAGATAGCGGAATGAGTCTCGAGCTGGAAGCTATGGTACGTGAAGGAGAAATGATACACGTTCTTGCACACGAATTTGAAGCGTTGACGCAAGTATTAGCCGTGCGGTGGTATAGTCAGCGCTGGATTGCCAGCATGCGCCTAGTTTCAATTAAATTTGCAAAACGCCAAGGTGTTTTTATTTCAACGTATGCTTAAGCCTTAATAGGCTAGCTTTTGTATTACGATGCAAATTAGTGATCTGAATAAATTAATTACCTATTTTTTAAGTCGTTTTTTGTACGATTACTCAATATAAATTCGACTATCATGTCGGCATATTAAGCACGTAGATGTTGACTGCGTTGCTTCTATTTTTAATTAATCGCCTGATTATTTATTCATTATGCTGGAACGACATGATACTTTAGAATGCCTGAATCAAACTAGTTCACTGCGTGAGAAGTTGGTTAAAACACATATGGTGTTAAATAGCCATTTTCCATTCGTTAAACGTATTGCAGTGGCTATTTATGATCCGAAGACTTCAGTATTGAAAACTTACTTACATAGCAGCGGTAAGGAAGATCCTTTATCGCATTATCAAACTACAATCAAAGATGCTCCTTCCTTAGAAGCATTAATGAAGCAGGGAAATCCCCGTATTATTAAAAATAAAGTAACAGTAGAACGTGGGCGGCATGAGCATACTCAACGTATTGGACGCGAAGGATATGCGGCGAGTTACACATTACCTATGTTTTACAATGGCATTTTTTTTGGATTTATTTTTTTTAATTCCAGCGAAACAGATGTTTTTAATGAGACGACTCTAGAGCAACTGGATTTATATGGGCATTTGATTTCGCTCATGGTGATCAATGAAATCAATTCGGTTCAAACATTGGTTGCCGCGATTTCAACCGCTTCCCATATGACCCATTTACGCGATCCAGAAACCGGTAGCCATTTAGATCGCATGTCACGTTACGCACGGCTCATTGCAAAATCACTTGCAGAACAATATCAGCTCGATGACGAATATATCGAGCGGGTATTTATGTTTTCACCGTTACACGATATTGGGAAGCTTGGTATACCAGACCAAATCTTGTTGAAACCAGGAAAATTGACCGAAGAAGAGCAAATGATCATGCGTACTCATGCTACCAAAGGTCGAGAAATGATCGACAATATGTTGGCTAACTTTGGCTTTGATAGCATTCCGGATGTCGATATCTTGCGTAATATTGCTCAATTTCATCATGAAAGTATCAATGGGCGAGGTTATCCTGCTGGGTTATCCGGCAATTCAATACCGCTCGAAGCGAGAATCGTGGCTGTAGCAGATGTATTCGACGCGTTAACCAGTTGCCGTCCTTATAAAAAAGCGTGGAGTAACGAAGAAGCATTTGCAATGTTGAAACGTATGTCTGGTGAGAAACTCGATACAGACTGCGTTAGAGCGCTCATCGATCAACAAGAAGAGATTGAGCAAATCCAAGAGCAATTCAAAGAAGATCCATTAGGTTAATCAAGTATTCTTAACAAGTTTTATTAGCCTGGCAAGCGGATCGGATTTTTTCTTCCATACTTGGTTGCATCCCTGCCGTGCGACCTTCTTCAAAAGCAATATCAGTAGCAATTCCTTTATGCAGTCGATAAGCTGTCCACATCGCACCAGCTCGATTGCCCGATGCACAATGCAATAAAACGGGTGTGGCTGCTTGTTCAAATGCCTTAACAAAGGTAGCTAATTGCTCAGTGTCAATTCCAGATCCAGTTACTGGGATATTGATATAAGTCATGCCTGCTGATTCTACGGCGACTTTCTCGGATGCTGTTCCTTCAGCTTCAGTGCGTAAGTCTATGATTGTTTTGAATCCATGCTGAGCAAGTTCCTGCACACTTCCTTCATCTAACGAACCAGAAGTAGCAAGTTGTGTTGTAGCACGGTTATAGTTTTTAACGGTTTTAATTTCGTTACCAAATGGAACCTGCGTACCAGCATGAGAAGCAATCGCGAGAAGGACTGTTAATATAAGTAAACTAGATCGGATGGTATTCATCAAAAACTCCAGTAAAAGATTAAACATAACATCTGAAAATTAACATAATTTAGTGAGAATTAAATATAAATGCAAAAGCCCCAGAGTTTTATGATAGGAGAATCTGAACAAATAAAATACGATACACGATAATAGGGATTTTAATGAAAAAAGTGCTTTTTTATACCATTATTTGTATTAGTTCCGATCTGATCTGACACATCACTTGCAAAAGTGAGAGTTATCGGTTTTGATAAAGGTATCGAATCTTAATCAAAACAAAAGAGGTAACTCTCAATGACACATACTAACAATC
>WBZN01000660.1_pt1 | contig 24604 bp, 22 predicted proteins | sample 5204281 | NCBI WGS metagenome assembly WBZN01 (sample SAMN12344347, study PRJNA552823) | activated sludge metagenome | biome: Activated sludge suspended growth; feature: Nitrification reactor; material: Wastewater; isolation source: activated sludge from nitrification reactor of wastewater... | reverse complement strand
GAGGTCGGTGCCGGTCAGGTTAGGCACATGCGCCTTCTGCCATTTCTGCCGCGGGCTGGCTTGCACCGGCGGCTGATTGGTCGTCGCGTGCAGCCAGCCATGCCATTCCGGCGGCACCTTGCTGGCCTCCGGCGCGCCCTTGTAGATGACCCAGCGGCGTTCCCGCTTCTGGCCCTTGGTGCGCTTGTCGACGAAGTATTTGTTGCCGAATTCGTCGCTGCCGACGAGCTCGCCGTGAAGGCGGGTGAAAAGCCAAGTGCCGAACGACATCTGCCTGCCCAGGGGTGCCAGGGACTCGGACGGCCGCCGAGAGGAGCCCTCCGAAACTGGCCGGACTATATCGGCGGCCCGCGCCGCTTGCAAGCTGACGGCAAGGCCTTCGGGTCCGCCCAAGTCCCGGTCAAATCAGGCTTTTCTCCCTTTCTGCCGGGCCCCGGCGGCGAAACCGGGGCTGCCCCTGTCGCTGGCATGCGCGTCGCCAGCGGTTCTTCCGCTACAGTGGCGGGAACGGCAACCCCGCCCAATGGAGGCAATCCTGAGCGACCTTGCGACGACGGATTCGAAGCGCCGCATGACCGGGCTTGCCATCACCTTTTTCGCCGCCCTCTTCGTCAGCCTGATCACCACCTTCGCCCGGCTCGCCTACGACGCCGGCAGCAATCCGCCGACCCAGGTCTTCCTGCGCTCGAGCTGCATGATGCTGGTGCTTTGCCTGCTCCAGTTGGCGCGCGGGCGGGGCTTGGCGGTGCCACGCCGGGTGATTCCCTCGACCCTCGGCCTTGCCGTCTGCATCTTCCTGATGTCGTTCGGCTACCTGTCGTCGGTCGCCTACATCAAGGTCAGCCTGGCGGTCCTGCTGCTCTATACCTTCCCGCTGATGGTCGGCATCGCCTCGCCCTTGCTGGGGCGGGAGCGGATGACGGCGCTCAAGGGGGTCTGCCTGCTCGGCGCCTTCGGTGGCCTGGTCTACGCGTCCTGGGGCGATTTCGGCGCCCTCGATTGGCGCGGCATCGCCCTGGCCCTGACCGCCGCGGCCGGGGTCGCCGGCATCTCGCTGTTCGGCGGCGCCGCGATGGGCAAGGCGCATCCCTTCGCCATGAACGCCTGGATGAATCTCTGGGTCGTGCTGGGCCTGGCGGTGTATCTGGCCGCCTCGGGCGACTTCGCGCCGCCGCAGACCGGGCTCGGCTGGATCGCCACGGCGGGCGTGTGCATCTGCTACACGCTCGGCATCCTGTTCCTGTTCCTGGGCCTCACCTACATCCCGCCGGCGCAATCGGCGCTGACCATGAACCTGGAGCCGGCCTTCTCCACCCTGGCGGCGATTCTGCTGCTGTCCGAAGCGGTCGGCCTCCGGCAATGGATCGGCATGGCCATCCTGTTGATGTTCTTGGCCATTTCGACGCTTGCCGGATTGCCGCGGCGCGGAAAAGCCTGAATTTACTATACCCAGTTATCCACAAGCGGCCGCAACGCCTACAAGACCCTGGGGGGAGCTACTAGATATGGGATCGTCAAGCGGCAAATGTGACAATATCTAGAAATGTTTTCTTGATCCGACGCGCGCCCCACGCTCAATATCCAGCATGTCGCTGCGGGGTCACCCGCAAGATATTGCGACCGTTCTGAACAACTTAACCCGCATTGTTGAAGCAGTTTCTTCGACACGGCGGAGGAGTCCGCAAAGCGGGCCGTAGACCGGGGGTCACCATGCGCATCGAACGCCGATTCACCAAAGCCGACCTTTCTCCCTATGCCGATATCGCGTTCCAGAAGACGACCAGCGAGATCCGCAATCCGGACGGCTCCGTCGTCTTCCAGCTGAAGGATATCGACGTCCCCGCCTCCTGGTCGCAGGTCGCCTCCGACGTGCTGGCGCAGAAGTATTTCCGCAAGGCCGGCGTGCCGGCCAAGCTGCGCCCCGTTGTCGAGCGCGACGTGCCGGAATGGCTGTGGCGCAAGGAGGCTGACCGCGAGGAACTGCTGAAGCTCCCGGCCGAGGCGCGCTATGTGGGCGAGATGTCGGCGGCGCAGGTCTTCGACCGTCTGGCCGGCACCTGGACCTATTGGGGCTGGAAGGGCGGCTATTTCGATTCGGAGGAGGACGCTCGCGCCTTCTTCGACGAAATGCGATTCATGCTGGCCCAGCAGATGGGCGCCCCCAACTCGCCGCAATGGTTCAACACCGGCCTGCATTGGGCCTATGGCATCGACGGCCCGGCCCAGGGCCACTATTACGTCGATTTCGAGACCGGGATGCTGACCGCCTCGGCCTCGGCCTATGAGCACCCGCAGCCGCATGCCTGCTTCATCCAGGGCGTCGCCGACGACCTGGTGAACGAAGGCGGCATCATGGACCTCTGGGTGCGCGAGGCGCGCCTGTTCAAATACGGCTCCGGCACCGGCTCCAATTTCTCCAAGCTGCGCGGCTCCAACGAGAAGCTCAGCGGCGGCGGCAAGTCCTCGGGCCTGATGAGCTTCCTGAAGATCGGCGACCGCGCCGCCGGCGCCATCAAGTCGGGCGGCACCACCCGCCGCGCCGCCAAGATGGTGACCGTCGACCTCGACCACCCCGACATCGAGGAATACATCGACTGGAAGGTGATCGAGGAGCAGAAAGTCGCGGCCCTGGTTGCCGGTTCCCAGGCCTGCAACACGCATCTCAACCGGGTGATCAAGGCCTGCCATTCGGGCGAGGGCGAGAGCAAGTTCGATCCGGCAAAGAACCCGGCGCTGAAGGCGGCGATCCGCGAGGCGCGCAAGGCCAAGATCCCCGAGAACTACGTCCAGCGCGTGATCCACTTCGCGCAGCAGGGCTACAAGCAGATCGACTTCAAGACCTACGACACCGACTGGGACAGCGACGCCTACCTGACCGTGTCGGGCCAGAACTCGAACAACTCGGTCCGCATCAACAACGACTTCATCCAGAAGGTGAACGAGGACGGCGAGTGGCAGCTGAAGCGCCGCATCGACGGCAAGGTCCACAAGACCCTGAAGGCCCGCGACCTGTGGGAGAAGATCGGCGCCGCGGCCTGGGCCTCGGCCGATCCGGGCGTGCAGTTCGACACCACCATCAACGAGTGGCACACCTGCCCGGAATCGGGGCGCATCAACGCCTCCAATCCGTGCTCGGAATACATGTTCCTGGACGACACGGCCTGCAACCTCGCCTCGCTCAACCTGATGACCTTCCTGAAGCCGGATGGCCGGGTCGACATCGAGGCCTACAGCCACGCGGTGCGGCTGTGGACCGTGGTGCTGGAAATCTCCGTGCTGATGGCGCAGTTCCCGTCCAAGGAAATCGCCCAGCTCTCCTACGAGTTCCGCACCCTCGGCCTCGGCTACGCCAATGTCGGCGGCCTGCTGATGGCGATGGGCCTTTCCTATGACAGCGACGAAGGCCGCGCCCTCACCGCGGCGCTGACCGCGATCATGACTGGTGTCTCCTACGCAACCTCGGCGGAGATGGCGGGCGAGCTCGGCACCTTCCCCGGCTACGACAAGAACCGCGCCGCCATGTTGCGGGTGATCCGCAACCATCGCCGCGCCGCCTATGGCGACAGCGAGGGCTATGAGGGCCTCTCGGTGCTGCCGGTGGCGCTGGACCACGACAATTGCCCGGATGCGGCCCTGCTCGACGCCGCGCACCAGGCCTGGGACCAGGCCCTGACGCTGGGCGAGCTGCACGGCTACCGCAACGCCCAGGCCACCGTCATCGCGCCGACCGGCACCATCGGCTTGGTGATGGATTGCGACACCACCGGCATCGAGCCGGACTTCGCCCTGGTCAAATACAAGAAGCTGGCCGGCGGCGGCTATTTCAAGATCATCAACCGCACGGTGCCGGCGGCGCTCACCAAGCTCGGCTATTCCGAGGCCGAGATCGGCGAGATCATCCGCTACGCCGTCGGCCACGGCACCCTCGCCGACGCGCCCGGCATCAACCACGCGACGCTGAAGGCCAAGGGTTTCACCACCGGCTCGATCCAGTCGGTCGAGAATGCCCTGGCGACGGCCTTCGACATCCGCTTCGTCTTCAACAAGTGGAACCTGGGCGAGGATTTCTGCCAGGCCGCCCTCGGCCTGACCTCCGAGCAGTTGAACGACCCCACCTTCGACATGCTGGCCACCCTCGGCTTCAGCAAGGCGGAGATCGAGGCGGCCAACACCTATTGCTCCGGCGCCATGACGCTGGAAGGCGCCCCTTATCTGAAGGACGAGCATCTCTCGGTCTTCGACTGCGCCAATCCCTGCGGCCGCATCGGCAAACGCTACCTCTCGGTCGAGAGCCACATCCGCATGATGGCGGCGGCGCAGAGCTTCATCTCCGGCGCCATCTCCAAGACCATCAACATGCCGAACAGCTCCTCGGTCGATGCCTGCAAGGACGCCTACATGCTGTCCTGGCAGCTGGGCATCAAGGCGAACGCGCTCTATCGCGACGGCTCCAAGCTGTCGCAGCCGCTGGCCAGCCAGCTGCTCGACGACGACATCATCGACGACGTGATCGAGGCGACGCCGGCTGCGCGCGCCCCGATGGTGGCGGAACGGATCGTCGAGCGCATCATCGAGCGCCAGGTCCAGCAGGGCCGCAAGCGCCTGCCCGAGCGGCGCAAGGGCTACACCCAGAAGGCCATCGTCGGCGGCCACAAGGTGTATCTGCGCACCGGCGAATACGAGGATGGCGGCCTGGGCGAGGTCTTCATCGACATGCACAAGGAGGGCGCCGCCTTCCGCAGCCTGATGAACAACTTCGCCATTGCCATCTCGATCGGCCTGCAATACGGCGTGCCGCTCGAGGAATACGTCGAGGCCTATACCTTCACCCGCTTCGAGCCGAACGGCATCGTCGAAGGCAACGACGCGATCAAGATGTCGACCTCGATCCTCGACTACATCTTCCGCGAGCTTGCCATCTCCTATCTCGGCCGCAACGACCTCGCCCATGTCCAGTCGCACGATCTGGATCCGGACGCGCTCGGCGGCGGCACCGCGCAGGGCGACCTGCCGGGCCGCGAACAGGAGATCGCCAACATGAAGCGCATCGCCTCCACCGGCTATGTCCGCTCCAACCTGGTGGTGCTCTCCAACGTCGCCCGCACCATCGGCAACACCGCCTTGGCGCCGAGCCCGCATGAGGTGCAGGCGCACCTGCACACGGCGAGCCACGATCATGGGGGGCACGATCATGGCGGCAACGGCGCCGTGCACGTGCATGTCGAGCGCCACACCCAGGTCGACGCGCTGATCGCCTCGCCCAACCTGGCGCGCGAGATCGAAAGCCGCCTGGAGAAGATCCGCGAAGCCAAAATGAAGGGCTACGAGGGCGATGCCTGCGGCGAATGCGGCAATTTCACCCTGGTGCGCAACGGCACCTGCATGAAGTGCACCACCTGCGGTTCGACCAGCGGCTGCTCGTAAGGCTCTCTATCCCTTGCTCTGACGCGCGGCAGCTTGTCGCCTACCCCGCCCGCCTCCGGTTAGGCCCTGGAGGCGGGCGGGACTGTTTTGGCGATATGTCTCGGCCGCATTCCAGACTGGCTCGTCACCCCGGCCTCGAGCCGGGGCCCATGGTGCCGTTCGCAAGAACTGCGGCTCCGATGCGCGGCCCAACCACCCTTGCGGCGGATGAGTGGATCCTCGGTCAAGCCCGGGATGACGAACGGAGCTGTCAGAGCACCACCGCGCGCGTGATCTGCACCGCGTCCTTCACGTACTCCTCCGCCTCGCCCCGCGCGAAGATCTTCTCCACCACCTCGAACCCCTGCTCCACCTGCCCGAACGCGGCGAAGCCCTGACCGTCCGGATGGCGGGCGCCGCCGAAATCGAGGCAGGGCTCGTCGCGCAGGCAGATGAAGAAGGAATGATAGACCGCACCCGGCGCGAAGCGTGCCAGCGAGACCGTGCCCTTCACATGCCGGAGCCCGGTCATCGCCGTGGTCTCATGCGCAATGACCGGCGGCAGGTCGGTTGACGGATGCTTCAGGCCGCCCTGGATCACCTCGATCCTGCGGTGCGGCTCGGCATCCTGGTTGGCCAGGGTCACGATGCGGAAGAAGCTCGCCCCGTCGAACACCCCGGCCCGCATGTCGCCCAGGAAGTACCCCGCGCTGGCCGGCGCCCGGTCGAGGAAGACCTCGAAAATCATGGCGCCCAGCCCGGTTTCAAGCCTGACCCTGGTCATCGCGTTCCTCCGCTGCCTAGAAACGCGACTTTGCCCCGATAAATCAAGGTGCCAGGCAAGGATCGCCGATGCGACATGATCTGCCTTGCGCGCTCCGGCCCCGGCCGCCTATGAATTGGCACCCAGGCGGCTGAGGGACGGATGGCGGGAACACAGGCATTGCGGGGAGCGGAGGGCAAGTCAGCCTGGAAGGCTTGGCGGCGTGCCCGGGTCAAGATGCTGGGCCTCGCCACGCTGAAGCTGCTGGCGAAGCTCTATGCCCGCCAAGGCAAGGTGCCGGACCTCGCCATCATCCCCAACGAGCATTTCCCCTTCGTCGCCGAACTGGAGGCCAACTGGCAGGCGATCCGCGCCGAGGTCGAGCCGATCCTGCGCGACCGCGAGGCGATCCCGCATCTGGAGAGGATCTCGCCGGACCAGGCCCGCATCTCGCATTCGCAGAAATGGCGCGCCTATTTCCTCTTCGGCATGGGGGAGGAGCTGACCGGCAACACCGAGCGCTGTCCGCAGACGGCCGCGTTGCTGCGCCAGGTGCCCGGCCTCCGCTCGGCCTGGTTCTCGATCCTGGGCCCGCGCTACAAGCTGAAACGGCACCGCGGCATCACCAAGGGCGTGCTGCGCGCCCATCTTGGCCTGATCGTGCCCCGCGAGTGGCAGAATTGCCGCATGAATGTCGATGGCACCGTGGTGCGCTGGCGCGAGGGCAAGTGCTTCGTCTTCGACGATGCGCGGCTGCACCATGTGGTGAACGGCACGGATGACGAGCGCGTCATCCTGCTCTTCGACTTCGACCGGCCGATGCGCTGGCCCGCCAGCATGCTCAACCGCTGGGCCATGGCGCTGTTGAAGCGGACCGCCTTCTATCGCGACGCGCGGAAGAACCTGAAGCGCCATCAGCGCGCGCGCATGACCGAGGCGGCGCGCGACGAAGCGATCGCCGACGCCATGCAGGGCGTCGCCGACTAGATGGCGGCGCCCGACCGCGCCGTCACCCTCATCACCGGCGCCTCTACCGGAATCGGCGCCGCACTTGCCCGCCGCTTCGCCCGGCGGGGCGATTGCGTCATCCTGGTGGCCCGCCGCCGCGCCCTGCTCGAGCAGCTGGCGGCGGAGATCGCCGCCGCGGGCGGCCGCGCCGAGGCCGTCCCCTGCGACGTTACCGATCGCGCGGCGGTCGGCGCCTGCGTCGATCGCGTGCTGCGGGACCATGGCCGCATCGACCGGCTGATCCTCAATGCCGGCGGCGGCGGGCGCGTCGCGGCCGAACAGCTCACCGCGGCCGAGATGCGCGCCGCCTTCGACCTCAACGTCATGGGTGTCGCGCATTTCGTCGAGGCCGCCTTGCCGGCCCTGCTGCGCCAGGGCGCGGAAGGGATTGGCGGCCATATCGTCGCCATCGGCAGCATCGCCGGATTTCGCGGCCTGCCGCAGGCCGCCGCCTATGGCGCCGCGAAGGCCGCATTGATGAACTACACGGAGAGCCTGCGCCTCGACCTGGCGCCCAAGGGCGTCGCCGTCACGCTGGCCGCGCCCGGTTTCATCGTCAGCCGCGACACGCGCAAAAAGCGCAGCAAGCCGATGGCGATGGCGCTCGATCCGGCCGCCGATCTGCTCGCCACGGCGATCCTGGCAAGACGATCCTATGTGAGCTTTCCCGCGCGCCTCGCCTGGATCGCGCGCCTGCTGCGCGTGCTGCCGGCCGGGCTCTATGATCCCCTGATCCGGGCCCTGGACCGCCGCTAGCAACACTCTGGTGACGATTTGCGCCTAGGCTGGTCCGGCGCGGCACTTGCCTGCGCTTTCGCCGCCCGACTAGGATCGGGGCGGTCAATTCGGGAATGCTGCATGATCGGCGCGATCGTCGACCCCCAGGACATCGCCAGCCTTGTCTCGGCGCTTAACCGGGCGCGCGTCGGCATCGCCCTGTGGGACAACGCGGATCGGCTGATCGCCTTCAACGAGGCCTATCGCCGGCTGGTCTATCCCGGCCTCGAACGCGAAGTGTACGTCGGCCGCCAGTTCCGGGATCTGGCCACCCTCTACTACTCCGATCCGGAAAACCGGCGCGACGGCGTCGGCGCCGCCGAGATGATGGCGGAGCGGATGGCGCGCCGGCGCAACCCGGGAGGGATCGAGGATCACAGCTCGCGCGAGCGCAGCTTCCGCGTCACCGAACTGCCCACCGCCGCCGGCGGCATCATCGGCGTCTATATCGACGTGACCGAGGAGCAGCGCAGCGCGCGAAGCGCGCGCGAGGGCGAGGAGCGCCTGCGCCTGCTGTTCAACAACATGCGCAACATCGCCTATTGCCACGGCCTGCAGGGCGACAGCCGCACCAGCTACGACCAGGCCGGGGTGCGCATCTATGGCCGCGACGCGCCGGCGATGTTCGGCACCATCTCGCCCGAGGGCATCGCCGATGTCGACCTCTGGCACAGCGTCATTCATCCCGACGACCGGCCGCGCTATCTGGACATGGAGCGCAAGCGGCGCGAGCTGGGCGAGGTCTACGACATCGAGTTCCGCTTCATCCATCCGGTCAGCACGGAGACGCGCTGGGCGCGCGAGGTGGCCTGGGCGGTCGAGGATCTGCAGCTCGGCCTGCGCTCCTTCGAGAGCTACATCATCGACATCACGGACTCGAAGCAGCGCGAGGACGAGCTCTCCGCCATCCAGGCGAAGCTGATGGCCGCCCTGGCCCGCGTCAATCAGGCCAGCCGCGCCAAATCGGCGTTTCTCGCCAACATGAGCCACGAGCTGCGCACCCCGCTCAACGCCATCATCGGCTTCGCGCAGATGATCGCCGGCGAGCAGGTCGGCCCGGGCGTGGCCCCGACCTATCGCGACTACGCCAACTCGATCCTGGCCGGCGGCCAACACCTGCTGGGCTTGATCAACGAGATCCTCGATCTGTCGAAGATCGAGGCCGGCAAGATGGAACTCAGCGAAAGCGACTTTTCCCTCCGCGACCTGGTCGAGGAGGCCGCCAGCCTGATGAGCGGGCAGATTTCCGGCAAGGAGCAGGTGCTCGAGGTGCGCTTGAGCGGCGGCGAGCTGCGCCTGCGCGCGGACCGCCAGAAGCTCCTGCAGATCCTGGTGAATGTGCTCGGCAACGCGCACAAGTTCATCCCCGCCGGCGGCCGTATCACGCTCAGCACGTCACAGGCGCGCAACGGCACCCTGGTGGTCGAGATCGAGGATGACGGCCCCGGCATGACGCCGGAGGAGATCGAGACCGCCTGGGCGCCCTTCGGCCGGGTCAGCGATTCGCAGACCACGGTCGAAGGCACCGGCCTGGGGTTGCCGCTCTCGCGCTCCTTCGCCGAACTGCATGACGGATCGCTGGAAATCGAGAGCATCAAAGGCAAGGGCACGATCCTGCGGCTGACCTTGCCCGCGGCGCGCGTTCTTCCCGCTTGACCGCCGGAAACCGCTCGGTCAGGGTCGCCACCCATACGCAACCGGGGCCGCCGCGATGAAACCAGTCTCCGTCAAGATCGACCAGATCTACGTGCCGCAGGCGCTGCGCAAGCCGGTCGACGCGGCGAAGGTCCAGGAGCTGGCCGAAAGCATCGCCGCGAACGGCCTGCAAACGCCGATCCTGGTGCGGCAGGACAAGACGCGCTTCGTGCTGGTCAGCGGCCTGCACCGGCTGGAGGCGTGCAAGGCGCTGGGCGAGACCACCATCCTGGTCAATATCGTGCAGGCCCGGAAGTTCTAGGCGCCGGCGCCCGGCGCGGCCCTCAGGCCCGCGCGGGTGCCGCGCGCCGTTCGGCGGCCTTGCGCCACAGCGACCCCCCGCCCGCCAGGAGCGTCAGAACGAGGCCGGCGCCGCCGACGACCCAGGCGGGACGCAAGCCGATGTCGAGCGAAAGATTGGCCGACAGCACACGCAGCAGATCGGCGCCGGACTTCAGGTGGTAATAGAGCCCTTCCGCACCTGCGGTCAGGGCGGCGAGCAGGATCGCCATCATCAGCAGGCTCGCCAGGGAAACCGCGCCGCGCCGCGCCAGCAGGCGATACGCCATCAACCATGCGAAGAGGCCGCCCATGATGAGGGGCTCGGTCACGTCCAGCTTCACCTGGAGGAAGAAATGCACCACCGCCAGCGCGCCGGCTGCGTAGACCAGCCGGTGCAGGGCGATCCAGCGCCGGCCGCCCAGCCGCCGAATCATGCGGTCCGTCGAGGTCACCGCCAGCGCCAGCAGGATGAGCAGCCCGACAAAGCCGATGGTCAGGTAGTAGCGCAGCGCGATCTCGGTCGCGATCACATCCCAGCGCAACGACTTGTCGAGCGCGTAGAACAGGAAGTGCGCCAAGGCATAGGCGAAGGACGCCACGCCGATCATGCGCCGCAGCGGCACGAGCTTCGGCCACGCCGCGATCTGTCGCAGCGGCGTCACCAGCAGGGTGACGAACAGCAGCCGGATGGACCACAGGCCGAGGTCATGGTTGGCCAGGATATAGGGCCGCTCATAGCCACCGCTTGCCAGCCGCCCGGCGACATAGAGGCCCGGCAGCAACAGCAGCGCCAGCACCGCGCATCGGAACGCGGAGAGATTCCCCGCCCGGTCGAGCCAGGGCAGATAGGCGGAGATCGGCGACGGACGCGGCGCGGTTCTGGGCATGCGGGCACAGGCTAGTTGGCGGGAACTGCCCGAGCAACTTAGGCCCGAACGGGGACGCCGCAACTCACGCCCGCGTGTGATCCGCGCCACGCCGTCCAGATCTCCAATAACTCATTGATAATACATAACTATATTCCAATGCCGGGCAGGCATGGTATCGATGCCGGGATCGCCCGCAAGGCACCTGGCGCGCTACCGGTCAAAGCCCCTGCGCACCACCCGCGCGATATCGAGCCGCGAAATGCCAAGGTCGCGAAGCTGATGATCGCTCAGCGCCTGTAGCTGCTTTTCGTCGCGATGCCGGTTCCACATCTCACGTGACTTCCGCACCAGGGTCCCGGCAAGCCCGGCGAACGGCCCATGCGCCCGCTCCACGCCGCCGGTCGATCCGTGTCGCACCGGCAACGGCCGGAAGGATTCCATCTGCGCCATGACAACCTCCATCACATCCGCTCATCCGAAAGGCGCGACACCGCCCGGCGCCGGCACGCAAAGAGCCTCTTGCGCGGCCGCACGCGGGCGCGCCTCTGGCTCTACAACGCCGGTTTCGGGCGGCACCTATTGGTCCGCAACGCGGCCCGTGTGCCCGCAGCAAGGTGTAGCGCGGGTCAGTGACATAAAATGTCAGTAGGCTGAAGCGCCATTCCCGCCGCCGCGCAAAAAGATCACCCGCCGGATTCACATCCGGCGGGTGAGGTGGAGGCTTGGGTTTCCGGCCGTCGCCGGCCGGATCGTCAGCGTGGGATTACTTCTGGATGCAGGTGTCGACCGTGTCCTTGGTGCACTCGTCGAGGCCGGTGAACACCGGGTCTTCGACCTTCTTGCCTTCGATCAGGTCGATCATGACGCTCGGCGCCTTGTAGCCCATCTCGAAGGGCCGCTGGCCGACGAGCGCGGTCACCAGTCCTTCGCGGGCGATTGCCACTTCGTCGCCGATGGTGTCGGCGGCGGAGATGACGAAATCGCCGCTGGCGATGCGATCGGCATAAGGCTTGAACAGATCGCGGTACGGCTGCGGCGCGCCGAACAGCGGCCAGCCGCCCTCGATGGCGAAGGCATCGAGCTTCGGATTGGCCGCCAGGATGTCGGTCATCGCCTGGACGCCCTTGGCGCCGTCGTCATTGGTGAAGACCGGGCAGCCGGCGACTTCCGTCCACCCGCCTTCGCCCGCCAGCGCCGGCAGATCCTTCTGGCCGCTGAGCGCGTCGCGGGTGCCCTGCGCGCGCCGCAGGATGTTGTCGGCGCCCGGATTGCCCTGGATCGAGCAGAACGTGCCGCCATTCGGCTTGTGCTGCTTGATGTATTCGCCGATGCGGTAGCCCATCAGGTAGTTGTCGGTACCGAGATAGGTCATGCGCAGCGCCGAATCCTCCTTCGCCAGGTCGGCGTCCACCGTCATGATCGGAATCGTCGGGGCGGCGGTCTTCAGCGTCTGGGCGATCAGCTTGGCGTTGGACGGCGAGATGGCCATCGCCGCCGTGTCGGGCTTGCCCAGCATGTCCTGGACGATCTGCGCCTCGCCGGCCTCGTCCGAGGTGGACGCCGGGCCGGTGTAGAAGCACTCATACTCGGAGCTGGCGTTCTCCTTGTTCCACTTCTCGCAGCCCTGGTGGATCGCCTCGAAGAACGGATTGTCGAGGCCCTTCACCACGATGACGAGCTGCTTCTTCGCCAGCGCCGGGCTGGCGCCGAGCGCCAAGGCGGCGGCGGCGATGAGCAGGGATAGCTTTTTCATTCGGTTCCTCCCATTGATAAAGACGCTCTTGAGACAGGCGGGCGCGTCCTGCCCGCCGCACGCGATCAACCCGGATACCAGACGATACGAGGGTCGTTCTGTGACCGCTCGTAGGTCCAGGCCGCATCGATCAGCATTTCCAAATCGTATTCAGGCTGCCAGCCCAGCAGATGCTTGGCCTTGCTGTTGTCCATCCAGTTTGAATGAAACTGGCTGGGAACATCGACCGACTCCAGCTTGCGCGTGCGCCGCAGATGCGCGGCGACCTCGCCGTAATCGACCGGCCGGTCCATGCAGATGTTGAACAATTGGCGATGAGCGCGCGGATTGTCGATGGACGCGAGAATGGCCGAGACCAGATCCTCGACATGGACGAAATTGCGCTTGAGCGGCTGCCCGTCGGCATCGCGCAGCAACGGCACCGTGCCGTTCTTCGCATAGCGTTTGGCGTCCTCCGGCGGCACCATGGTCTTCCAATCGGGCCCGCCGAACACGTCGTCGCCGAATGACAGCGTATACTTGAAGTCGTCCTTCTCCATGATCCACGGCGCGCGCAGGCAGCATCCGTTGGTACCATACTGAATGCCGAATTGCTCAAGCATCACTTCTTCGAGAACCTTGGAGAGCGCATAGCAGCCGGGATACGCCATGTGCGGCGTGTCCTCGGTGATCGGCCCGGGGTGCCGATAGTAGAAATGGCCGATTCCGGCGTCGCCGCCGATCAGGATGAATTGTTTCGCCGTCGGACTGAGGCGAAATCCCTCAAGCAACCAGAACAGGCCCTTGACGGTGACGTCCATCACGTCGTCCGGCACTTCCTTGCAGGTTGCGAGATGCACCACATGGGTCACCCCATCCAGCGCCGCTTCGACGACGTTGCGCTCGGCGATGGTGCCGCGGGCCAGTTCGAGCCGGTCCTGGCGGTCGAGCAGCCGATTGTGGCAAAGCGCGCGAATGCGCGCGCCGGAAAATCGCGGCTCCGCGAGCAGCCGCGCGATCAAGGTGCGGCCGACCTTTCCCGTAGCGCCAGTGACGAGTATCAGCATGCCGCCTCCCCTCCGGTTAGCTAATATCGGGAGCGGTTCGCGCGTCAACGGTTTTGTCTGACAAAAGGATCATTGTGCGCCTGCGAATGCCGGCGACCGGGCGATTCTCAATGGTCGGACAATTGCCGATGGTCAGGCTATGGCCAATGATCAGACAATTGATTGACGCCCGCGGCGGCCTTTGCATACAGTCGGCACCACAAGGACTGGGGCACTCTTGCAGTGTTTTCCATCAAGCCGGGCGAACCGGCGGCACGGAACGGGAGGAAGGTCGGGTGGCGGTTCTGGAACTGCAGAACATCTCAAAGCATTTCGGCGCCATCCAGGCGGTCAACGATGTGTCGCTTGCGCTCGAGGCGGGCGAGGTCGTCGGACTGATGGGCGATAACGGCGCCGGCAAGTCGACCTTGGTTAAGATGATCGCCGGCAATTTCCGGCCCAGCCATGGCGCCATGCGCATGGAGGGCAAGGAACTGGTGATGCACCACCCGGTCGAAGCCCGCCAGCACGGCATCGAGATCGTGCATCAGGATCTGGCACTGTGCGACAACCTGACGGCCGCGGCGAATGTCTTTCTCGGCCGCGAATTGCGCATCGGCTTTGGCCCGTTCGGCATTCTCGACTATGCGTCGATGTATCGCCGTGCCGCGCAGATCTTCGCCGAGCTGAAATCGGAGACCCGGCCGCGCGATCTGGTGCGCCAGATGTCCGGCGGCCAGCGCCAGGCGGTCGCCATCGCCCGGACCCGGCTCTCCGACGCCAAGATCGTGCTGATGGACGAGCCGACGGCGGCGATCTCGGTCCGGCAGGTGGCTGAGGTGTTAAACCTCATACGCTTCCTGCGCGACCAGGGCATGGCGGTGGTCCTGATCAGCCATCGCATGCCCGACGTCTTCACCGTCGCCGACCGCGTCATCGTCATGCGCCGCGGCCGCAAGGTCGCCGACAAGCCGATCGCGGCGAGCTCGCCGGAGGAAGTGACCGGCCTCATTACCGGCGCCATCGAACAGGCATGACCCGCGCCGCCCGGCGGCTGCGACAGCTCTAAAGGACCAGCATGGCTTCCACCCTCGACCAGACAATCGCCCAGAGGCAGCACAACTGGCTGTCGGGGATCCTCAACAGCCAGACATTCTGGGTGTTGGTGGCTGTGATCCTGGCCTGCATCTATCTCTCTTTCGCCACCGATGCCTTCGCCACCACGAAGAACCTCTACAACATCACCCGCAACGTCACTTTTGTCGCCATCATCGCCCTTGGCATGACCCTGGTGATCATTACCGGCGGCATTGATCTGTCGGTCGGTTCGGTTTTGTGCCTGTGCAGCATGGTGCTCGCCGTCACCATGCATGCCGGCTATTCCATCGAGATCGGCATCGCCGCCTCGGTCGCCACGGCGCTCGTCATCGGCGCCTTTAACGGCGTCCTGATCGCCTATCTCGGCTTCCCGCCCTTCGTGGTGACGCTGGGCATGCTGTCCATCGCCCGCAGCCTGGCGATGGTTGCCTCCAACAATACGGTGGTGTTCGAATTCGGGCCGGATCACAATACGTTGCTGGCCCTGGGCGGCGGCGCCTGGAACTTCAGCATTTTTGGCCACCCGGTCAGCGTCGCCTACCCCGTCATCTATATGATCCTTCTCGCGCTGCTGACCGGCTTCGTCCTGCGCTGGAGCAGGTTCGGCCGCCATATCTTTGCCATCGGCGGCAATGAGCATGCGGCGATCCTCACCGGCGTCCCGGTGCGCCGGCTGAAGGTCGCGGTCTACATGATCTCGTCGCTCTCGGCCGGCATCGCCGGCATCGTGCAGACCGGCTGGCTCGGCGCCGTCACCACCAATATCGGCGCCGGCATGGAGCTGAACGTGATCGCTGCCGCGGTCATCGGCGGCGCCAATCTCGCCGGCGGCGTCGGCACCGCGTTCGGCGCCCTGGTCGGCGCCGCGCTGATCGAGGTGATCCGCAACAGCCTCGGCCTGCTCGGCATCAACGCCTTCTGGCAGGGCGCCTTCATCGGCGGCGCCATCGTGCTGGCGGTATTGTTCGACCGCATCCGCAACTTCCGCCAGAGCGACTAGCTACACGCGGCGATCTTGCTGCACCGCGAAACACTCGGGCCGTCTTCGCCGGCGATGCGACGACAAATTCTTTTACGCATCATTTTGAGGGGATGCGCGCAGTTGGCGTAATCGTGCCGGCTGTCGTTGACGCGCGCTCCGGGACTCGCTTATCGTGCAATTGTCAGACAAATAACTGGCACGGGACCCGGCGTCCGCAAAGCGCGCGGGTCATGACAGAAGCGAACCCATTGCGGTCGCACGGGAGGAAATGATGAAGCGGATATTGCAGGCTGGCGCTGCTCTGGCGCTGGCGATGAGCCTTGGCCTCTCGGCCCAGGCGGCCGACAAGAAGACCCTCGCCTTCGTGGTCAACGGCGCCTCGGACTTCTGGAAAGCGGCCGAGGCCGGCGTCGCCAAGGCGCAGGAGGAACTGCCCAACTACGAGCTCGTGTTCAAGTATCCGGAATCGGCCTCCGCCGCCATCCAGCAGCGCCTGATGGACGATCTGGTCGCGGCCGGCGTTTCCGGCATCCTGGTAAGCCCCGATGATCCCAAGCACTCGACCGAGGCGCTGAACCGCATCGCCGGGCAGGCGGCATTGTTCACCACCGACAGCGACGCGCCTGATTCCAACCGCGTCGTCTATATCGGCAGCTCCAACGTCGAGGCCGGCAAGCAGGCTGGCGAGCTGATGAAGAAGGCGCTGCCCGACGGCGGCAAGTGCATCATGTTCGTCGGCATCCTGGCCAACGACAATGCGCGTGAGCGCGTCGAAGGCATCAAGGATTCCATCGCCGGCAGCAAGATCGAGATCCTTGACGTGCGCGAGGACGACATCGACATGGCGCGCGCCAAGCGCAATGTCGAGGACGCGCTCTCCGCCCACCCCGACATCGACTGCCTCGCCGGCCTCTACTCCTACAACACGCCCCGCATCTACGAGGTGGTGAAGGCCGCCGGCCAGCTCGGCAAGATCAAGATCATCGCCTTCGACGAGGACCCGGTGACCCTGGGCGGCGTCAAGGAAGGCTCCATCGTCGGCACCGTGGTGCAGCAGCCCTATGAATGGGGTTACCAGGGCATGAAGATGATGGCGAAATACCTGGAGGGGGATAAGTCCTTCATCCCGGAGAACAAGCTCATCATCATCCCGACCGCGATCATCGACCAGTCCAATGTCGATGCCTTCTGGGCCCAGCTGAAAGAGCGCCAGGGCAAATAGCGCGCGTGGCGGTCACGGCCGGCGCGATGCTATGATCGCGCCGGCCGATTTGCGTCCGGAATTGCCGCATGGCGGCCGCCCACTTAGTTCGGTGACTGGATGACGACGGCGAGCCCGTTTCTCGACCTCATCGATATCGGCAAGACCTACCCGGGAGTGACCGCCCTGGCCGAGGTCAATTTGTCTGTGGCGCCGGGCGAGACCATCGGCCTCGTCGGCGAGAACGGTGCCGGCAAATCCACCCTGATGAAGATCCTCGGCGGCGTCACCGCGCCCAGCAAGGGCAGCATCCGCATCGACGGCCTCGACCGCGCGGAGATCAGCGTCACCGAGGCGACCAGGGCCGGCATCGCCTTCGTGCACCAGGAACTGAACCTGTTCGAGAATCTCGACGTCGCCGCCAACGTCTTCATCGGGCGGGAGCCGCGCTATGGCGGGCTGCTGGCGCTGGTCGACAACAAGGCCCTGCACGCCAAAGTGACGCCGCTGCTGCGCCGCCTGGGCGCCGATTTCGGCCCCGCGGCCATGGTGGCCGACCTTTCGCTCGCCCAGCGCCAGCTGGTCGAGATCGCCAAGGCGCTGTCGCTGGATGCGCGCCTCGTCATCATGGATGAGCCGACCTCGAGCCTGACCGCGACCGAGACCAGCCGCCTGCTCGACGTCATCGCCGATCTCAAGGCCAATGGCGTCAGCGTCATTTTCATCTCCCACCGCCTGCAGGAGGTCGAGCGCTGCGCCGACCGTGTCGTCGTGCTGCGCGACGGCAAAGTGGTCGGCCGGCTGGCGCGGGGCGAGATCCAGCACGATTCGATGATCCGCCTGATGATCGGCCGCGACCTGAAGTCGCTCTACATTCCCCCCGCCGCGCCGCCCGGCGCGGTCAGCCTGGAGATCGCCGGCCTGCGCACGACCACCTTCCCGCAGAAGGAGGTGAACCTGTCCCTGCGCGCGGGCGAGATCCTGGGCCTCGCCGGCCTGGTCGGTTCCGGCCGCACCGAGCTGGCGCGCGCGGTCTTCGGCATCGACGCCAGACTCGGCGGCGCCATAAAGCTGCACGGCAAGGCGGTGGAGATCGCCCGTCCGCGCGACGCCATCTCCCGCGGTCTCTATCTGATTCCCGAGGACCGCAAGCTGTGCGGCCTGCTGCTCGATTTTTCCATTTCGGAAAACATCTCGCTGCCCGACCTGCCGCACTATGCCCACGCCGCCATCCTGCAGGGCGATGCCGAAGCCAGGAATGCCGAGGCGCAGAAGGAAAAGCTCAACATCCGCGCGCCCAATGTGGCGACGCGCACCGGCAGCCTCTCGGGCGGCAACCAGCAGAAGGTGGTGCTGGCGAAATGGCTCAGCATGCAGCCGAGCATCCTGTTGTTCGACGAACCGACTCGCGGCATCGACGTCGGCGCCAAGGGCGAAATCTACGAGCTGATGCGCAAGTTGGCCGATTCCGGTGTCGCCATCCTGATGATTTCCAGCGACATGGAGGAGGTCATCGGCGTCAGCGACCGCATCGCGGTGATGCATGAGGGCGAGATCGGCGGCATCCTCACGCGCGACGACTTCAGCGAGGACCGCATCCTGCAGCTTGCGGTCGGCGCACACAAGAACGGGCAAAAGCAGTAACAGGCAAAGGCACTGGGGTCGGGGGCGCATGTTCAAGAAGGATCTCGGACTACTCATCCTCATCCTGGTGGTGGGCACGGTCGTGGCCGTCATCAACCCGCGATTCCTGTCGCCGATCAACCTCTCCAACACCGCCAACCTGATCGGCCTCTACGGCATGTTCTCGATCGGCATGGGTTTCGTGATCATCACCGGCGGCATCGAGCTCTCCGTCGGCTCGATCTTCGCCCTGCTCGGCGTCGTCTTCGTCGATCTGCTGGTCACCTATGCCTGCCCCTGGCCGATCGCCCTCGGGCTGATCGTGCTGGCCGGCGTGGCGCTCGGCTGGCTGCACGGCTTCCTGGTCACCCGGATGCACATGCAGCCCTTCGTCGTCACCCTGTGCGGCCTGCTGATCTATCGCGGCATCGCCCGCTGGTACACCGATGACGGCACCGCCGGCTTCGAGTTCGGCACCACCTTCCCGGCGCTGGAATGGCTGACCACGGGGCGCAGCTTCGGTGTTCCCCACAGCTTCATCGTCTTCGTCCTGCTGGCGGTGGCGATGGGCATCCTGCTGCACCGCTCGGTCTTCGGCCGCTACCTTTTCGCCGTCGGCAAGAACGAGGAGGCGGCGCGCTATTCCGGCATCAACACCGCCCGCATCATCGTCGCCGCCTATGTCATCTGCGGCGCCCTGTCCGGGCTGGCCTCGGTCTATCTGGCCATGTACACCCGCTCGATCTCGCCCGCCTCCCACGGCAGCTTCTACGAGCTCTACGCCATCGCGGCGGCGGTGCTGGGCGGCTGTTCGCTGCGCGGCGGCGAGGGCTCGATGCTCGGGCTGGTCCTCGGCGCCATCCTGCTCCAGGTGCTGCAGAACCTGGTCAACCTGCTGGGCATCCCCTCGTCGCTGAATTTCGCCGTCATGGGCGGGGTGATCCTGATCGGCGTGCTGGCGGATCAACAATTCACCCGCCGCCGCCAGGCGAAGCTGGGCAAACCCTAACCGGTTAGAGTCGCACGGCTTTTCAGCGCCCTCCGGTTGGCATGAGCAGGGCGCGCTCCCCCGACGACGACTTGCCGCCTTAGTTTCGCCGGATTTCTTGTGAAGATGCGCACAGGGAACCGATGGGCCTGTGCGCTTGTTATTGGGGTGATGGCGCGCGCGCCTGCCCGGCAACGTTCCCCCCGACGTGCTGGGCCCCCTTCCCGCATCCCCCATGCCTGGGGGCCCTTCAGGACGGGCGCGCGTTGCCATCCCCCTTTTGTCTTTCTCCCACCGCCGAGGAACGCCATGCTCAAATTGAACCTGCTGTCGATGGTCTTGCTGCTGGCGGTATCGAATGGCCAGGCACAGGCCCAGACCGTCGCGCAAAGCACGCTGACCAACCCCGACCAGCAATCCGGCTGCCACTACGGCGAGAAGATCGACGGCACCACCGCCGACGACGCCAGGAAGCACATCGAGGCGGCGGGCTACACGAACGTTCGGGCATTGAAGAAATCCTGCGACAACTTCTGGCACGGCCGCGCGTCCATCAACGGCGTCGACACCAACGTGCTGGTGACCCCCCAGGGCCAGGTGAGTCCTGAAGGCGACTGAGCGGCAGATCCTTGCGCGCAGGCCAGCCGGTGGCGGCCGCGCTCCAACGATTCCCCAACGTCATCGCGCGCCAACCAGGATGCCTGACCGGCGCGCGGTGACTTTTTTGCCTGAGGAACCGTGCGGCGCCTCCAGGGCCCTGACCCTGGAAGCGACCGGCTGAGGAAGAAGCGGTTGCCCGCTGAGGGGAACGGGCAACCGCTAGATCGGCATCGCGATCCGTCGCGGAACTAGTCGTCCCACTTCCAGATCGGTTTGCCGAAATTGATGTCGTCGGAATCGGTGAGCGCGCCGGTCGCCGCACCCGCCGCACCGCCCACCAGGGCGCCTGCCACCGGATGGCCGATAACCGCACCGCCGAGCAAGCCGGCGCCGGCGCCCAGCCCCGCGCCAGTCAAGGCGCGATCGCCTTCCGTGTGGCCACACGCGGCCAGCCCGAGGCCAAGCGCCATCACCGACAGCATCGAGATCGTCTTGGTCTTGCGCATAGCGTTTCTCCTTCGTCGCGAATGTCCGTGTGATAGCAACACCGAGGTCGAGACCTGGGTTCCGCTCCGTGTCACAGCAAGACCCGGCGCCGTGAGCAAGGCGTGACAATCCCCGCCACGATCCCCTGCCGCATGGCAGTCATGGCCGTCGATTCGCCGCGGCGGGATAAACGCATCGTGATCGCCTTGACATGTATGGGTTGTCCATCGGCCGCAGCGCCTGCCAGCACCAGGCCGGCGGCACGCGCGGATGTCGTATCCAGCGCGGCGCCCCGATTTGCGTCGCGCCCCGGAAGCGGGTCGGCGCGCCGCACGTATTGCGCGCAGCGGGTTCACGCGGACCGTCGGCCGCGCACGCCCGCTGGAGGCGCGGGGACCGGCGAAACTGCACAATCGCCCCTGGCCGTCTTGCGCTCGTTCCGCTATGGATTTGCGGCGGCGCTTGCGGCTATGCTGGCGGATGCAATAGGTACCTCTGGTTGTCTAGTTGGTCAAAGCAGGAGTGAAAATGCCCGGAAAGATCGCGGCCCGGCTGGCTGAATTGAAGATCGAGCTGCCCAAGGCGGCCGCCCCCGTCGCCAACTACGTTCCGGTCGTGCTGACCGGCAATCACGCCTATCTTTCAGGCCAAATCACGGTCTGGAACGGCGAATTCCAGTTCAAGGGGCAGCTCGGCAAGGAGCTCCAGGTCGAGGACGGGCAGAAGGCCGCCCGGCTCTGCGGGCTCAACATCATCGCGCAATTGCAGGCGGCCCTGGGCGATCTCGATCGCGTGCGGCGTTGTGTCAAATTGAATGTTTTTGTGAATTCCACACCCTCCTTCACCGACCAGCCGAAGGTCGCGAACGGAGTTTCCGACTTGATGGCCGAGGTTTTCGGCGATGCCGGCAAGCATGCGCGTTCCGCCGTAGGCGTGGCGCAGCTGCCCCTCGGCGTCTCGGTCGAGGTCGACGCGGTATTTGAAATTGCCTGAACTTCGCCATTGTCCCGCGCCGTGACCGGCGCCGCACACGGATCGCGCTGCCTGGAAGAATGATGTATCGGTCGAGCCAGCCACCCTTGCCGACGATCACGGTGCCGCAGTTGCGGTCCCTGTCGGAATTGTGGCTGTCCAAGTGCCAGGGCGACCATCTGCCGTCGCGCGCCGATTTCGCCGATGAGGACCTGCGGCCCTGGTTCGGCAACCTGCTTCTGGTCGACGTGGTCGACGGACCGCAGCGCTTCCGCTTCCGCCTGATGGGCACGTCGCTGGTCGACGCGGCGCATCGCGAGCTCACGGGGAAATTCTTCACCGAAGCGGACATCAGCGGCTACGAGCCCGATGTGCTGGAGGACTATGCCGAAGTCGTGCGCAACCGCGCGCCGGTGTGCAAGACCCGGCGCTACAATCCGGTGCCCGGCACGTTCATGGATCATTGGCGCATCTATGAGCGGTTGCTGCTGCCCCTCGCCAATGACGGCCGGAGCATCGACAAGATCCTCGGTTGCTCCTATCCGCTGGCCGAGCGGCCGAAGACGAAATCCGGCGCCTGACGCGCCGCCGCTTGACCGCGCGCGATCCGTTCTGACAATGCGGCCATGACCCGCCAGAGCCCCGACTTTGCCGCGCGCGTCCTGGATCGGATCGACCGCGTCACCGCGGCGCAATGGGATGCCTGCCTTGCCGACGAAACCGGGCACGTTGAAAACCCTTTTGTCAGCCATGCTTTCCTCGACGCGCTGGAGCAATCGCGTTCGGTCGGGCGCGGGACCGGCTGGCTGCCCCAGCACCTGGTGATCGAGGATGGCGCCGGCAATCTGGCCGCCGCCGCCCCGCTCTACGTGAAGTCGCACAGCCAGGGCGAGTATGTTTTCGACCACGCCTGGGCCGACGCCTATGAGCGCGCCGGCGGGCGCTACTATCCCAAGCTGCAGGTGGCGGCACCCTTCAGTCCGGTTCCGGGACCGCGCCTGCTGGTCCGCGCCGGCCCTTTCGCCGCGCAGGCGCGCGCGGCGCTGATCGCCGCCCTGGTCTCGGCGGTGGAGAATTCCGGCCTGTCGTCGCTGCACGTCACCTTCGCACCGGAGGCGGATGTGGCGGCGCTGGAGCAGGCCGGCTTCCTGCGCCGCGCCGGACTGCAATACCACTGGCGGAACGCCGGCTACGGCGATTTCGACCACTTCCTCGCCGCCCTCAATTCCCGCAAGCGCAAGGCGATCCGCAAGGAGCGCGCCGCCGCCGCGTCCCATGGCCTGGAACTGCGTGCGTGGGAAGGGGCCGAATTGACGGCGGCGCATTGGGATGCGTTCTTCGCCTTCTACATGGACACCGGCAGCCGCAAATGGGGCCGGCCCTATCTGAACCGGGACTTCTTCGCCCGCATCGGGGAAAGCCTGAAGGACCGCATCGTGTTGATGCTGGCGCGCGACGGCGACGGCTTTGTCGCCGGCGCGCTGAACCTGAAGGGCCGCCACACGCTCTACGGCCGCAACTGGGGCTGCCTCGCCGATTTCCGGTTCCTGCATTTCGAGCTCTGCTACTACCAGGCCATCGACTACGCGATCCGCCATGGCCTGGAGCGTGTTGAGGCGGGCGCCCAGGGCGAGCACAAGATCCAGCGCGGCTATCTGCCGGTCGAGACCTGGAGCGCGCATTGGCTGAGCGATCCCCGGCTGCGCGATGCGATCGCCGACTACCTCGAGCGCGAGCGTGCCCACGTGGTGGCCGAAAAGCTCGCGCTGGAGGAGCTGTCGCCATTCCGTCAGGAGCGTGCTGGCTGATCCTGTCTCCCACAATGGAAAACGGCGGCCTGAGGCCGCCGTTCTGTCGGGAGGTCGGAGTGGAAGGCAGCGCGGGCCGCCGGCAGCTACTGCGCCAATTCGCAGCCCAGCTTGCGGGCCACGTCGCCGTCGTTGACGGCGTAGAAATCGAAATCGCTGTCGCCTTCGGCGCGCACGAAGCCGCCCACGAAATTGCCGCAACCGGACATCAGGCCCTTCATGTCGTCTTCCATCGGCCCGGCGGTGATCAACAGCGCCCGCGAATGGGTTTCCGCGTCCACGATGCGATCGCCGGCGGTCACGCAGGCATTGCCTTGCTTCAGGGTGAAGAGATCGTCGTCAGCCTGCGCGTTGTCGGCGACCAGCTGGTCCATGACCTCGCTCGGCACCGTCTGCGCCGTGCCGTCGCTGTTGCTCTCGGCCAGGCACATGACAGCCGGCAGCGCGGACTTGCGGCGCATCTGCTGGATCTGATCGGAAAGCACGGAATAGAGCACCTGATCCTCGGTGCCCAGCGCCGGGGCGTTTGCCGCGACCTCGAAATCGGCCAGCTGGCGGGCGGCATCCACCGCGGGCGCCGGTTGAGCGGCGGAAATGGCGGCCGGAACGGGCAGATCGAGCCGGTCGGGCGATGCCAGGGCGACGCCACTGCTGCCGGCAACGATCACCGCGGCAAAGGAAAGGGATGAAGCGAAACCACGCATTGAGGGCCTCCGAGTTGCTCTAGAACACGCGACGCGCGTGCCCTGATTGCAGTTGGCCCCCCACCGGATTCGAACCTACCGCCACCCCGTCAAACCGGCGGACTACTGTCGATGTTCCATTACGCGCCAGGACTGAATTCCCCAACCCAATCCCGGCGGAACGACCGTTCAGCTTTGTGTTCGCGCCTTAACAATCTTGGCCAGAATGGTTAAAGAATAGTAACTGATGTTGTGATAAGATCATGATACTCAAGCTATTGATGCCACGCCTATGTCACAGCGTGCTTAATGCTTGGCGGGGCGATAGAAAAAGGGCCGAGGAAACCTCGGCCCTTCGCAGTCCTGAATAAGACTGTAGTCGGATCAGGCGTCGACCGGCTCGACCGTTTCCTCGCGCGGGTTGGACTTGCTTTCGACGACCTGGAAGACGAGCAGATCGGCCTCCTTGTCGAGGTCCACGCGCACCGTCCCGCCCTTCTCCAGCTTGCCGAACAGGATGTCCTCGGCCAGCGGCTTCTTGATGTTCTCCTGGATGACGCGGGCCAGCGGTCGGGCGCCATAGAGCGG
>WBZN01000659.1_pt1 | contig 24637 bp, 25 predicted proteins | sample 5204281 | NCBI WGS metagenome assembly WBZN01 (sample SAMN12344347, study PRJNA552823) | activated sludge metagenome | biome: Activated sludge suspended growth; feature: Nitrification reactor; material: Wastewater; isolation source: activated sludge from nitrification reactor of wastewater... | reverse complement strand
GGATAGGTGAGGTACTGAAAGGCCAGGGAAAAATTGAAGAAGCGCTCAAGCGTTATCAAGAGAGTTTAGCGATTGGTCAGAAATTGGTAGCTCAGGACCCGAGTAATACGGAATGGCAGCGAGATGTTTTGTTGTCATTGATAAGGATAGGTGAGGTACTGAAAGGCCAGGGAAAAATTGAAGAAGCGCTCAAGCGTTATCAAGAGAGTTTAGCGATTGGTCAGAAATTGGTAGCTCAGGACCCGAGTAATACGGAATGGCAGCGAGATGTATCGTGGTTATTGGGAAGGATAGGCGATGTCCTCAATGGCCAGGGGAAAATCAAAGAGGCGCGCGAGTATTATCAAAAAACGTTAACGATTAGGCAGCAACTGGTAACGAATGATCCGAGTCAAATACAATCGAAAATTGATTTGTCGGAATCATTATATAATTTAGATCGCTTTAGTGAAGCCATTGAAGTAATAAATAATCTGGTGAAGCGTTCCCAGCAAGAAGAGATAGGTCAACAAATTTTAGCTGAGCTATACCTTTATTTGGCTTGGTATGAATTATTTAATCGACAACCGGAACGCGCGATCGCTGCAAGTGAGCAAGGGTTGGCAATTCATCCTAGTGATGGGTTAGAGGCTATGCTGCATACTAATTTAGCGCATGGATATTTATTTGCACAGCAATTTGAAAAGGCCAAAGCCATTTATTTGCGCTATCAGGATAATCTGTTTGCCGATGGTCGCATTTTTAAGCAAGTCGTATTGGATGACTTTAAACAATTTCGTCAGAAAGGTATTGCCCATCCAGATATGGAAAGGATTGAGGCTTTATATCGGTAGTACTAATTTGGCGACATGCAACTTGTAAAGATTGTTTACTTGTTCAACAGAATTTTTCTCCCAGCGATGGGATATAAACCTTCTCATTGCTTAATCGCATGAACTCGATGTTTGACAGCCATATCACGAGTGATCCATTCACAATCTCATTGCGCAAACTCATTTTTAGATTGGAAGAGACTGGTAGTTTGCCTAGGTGGTGAGTTATGATATTCTGCTTGACCTTGGTGTGAAGTATGAAATTTATTTCAGAGAAAAATTTTTCGATTAGGCTGTTCTAAGTGATGATCGATTCTATGGATAATGGGCTTATCTATCGTGACTGATCGGTTTGATGTCGTTATTGTCGGTGGTGGGCCAGTTGGGATGGCGCTAGCATTGCGTTTGAAAGCGTGGAATATTGTTACACTATTGTTAGAAGCGCAATCATTAACCGACCCTGTTACGGATTCTCGCCCATTGGCGTTGTCGTACGGGAGTCAGCTCATTTTAAGGCGGTTAAATGTATGGGATAGCCTAGCGTCTGTTACTCCGATTCAGACGATTCACATCTCGAATCACGGTCATGCGGGACAAACGTTGATACGATCTGAAGATGCCGGGGTTCCAGTGCTTGGTAGTGTTGTTAATTACCATGGGTTGTATGACGCGTTTTACCAGATGATGCGCCAGCAGAATGTGACGTTTCAATTGGGCGCCAAGGTGACTTCTTTGACGCATCAACCGGATCATGTACAGGTTGATTATGAGCAATCGGGAGAAACGCATCGCGTGGATGCTAAATTGCTGGTGCTCGCCGATGGCGGTAAATTGGTTTCACAGGTGGAAGGAATTCACTTTCATACGCATGATTACCAGCAATGGGCTGTGGTTGCCAATATTCAAACCAGTATCGGTCAGCGTGGAATTGCTTACGAACATTTTACCTTGGATGGTCCTGTTGCTTTGTTGCCATCCGATACGGGTTATGCGTTAGTATGGACTGTGCCAGCCGATCAGGTCGATCGCATTTTAAATTGGGATGATGCGACTTTTCTTTCTGAGTTGCAGGTGCATTTTGGTGATATGGCGGGCCAATTCGTTTCATGTGGCAAGCGAACGGGGTTTCCACTGACACTGAAATATGCATCGCCCACAATTGCTCCTCGAACTGTATTGATTGGCAATGCATCGCAAACATTGCATCCGGTTGCAGGGCAGGGTTTTAATTTGGGACTGCGCGATGCCTGGGAATTGGCAAGTGAATTGATCCGGTCCGCTAATTTTGCAGCAGATGTGGGTTCTTCTCGTTTGTTGTCAACGTTTGCGAGTAAACGTCAGATTGATCGAGAAGGAGGTAAGTTTTTTACCAATACGCTTGCAAAATTGTTCACAGTGAATTTTCCTTCTTTACAAGTTGCCTGTGGATTGAGTTTGAGTATTCTAGATCAGCTATCTCCTGTTAAGCGTTTTGTTGCACGTCGTATGATATTTGGGGCAAGAGGATAATTGAGTGACGATCATCAGTGTGGAATTAATCAGAATTCTTTGAAATAAACCAGATTGACATAACTTCGTATGCAAATCGGCCCTCATCGTTTAAAAAATCAACTAATCGTTGCTCCAATGGCGGGTGTGACGGATCGTCCTTTTCGTCAATTGTGTAAGCGATTTGGTGCGGGTATGGCGGTATCCGAGATGGTTTCAAGTAATTCATTGCTCTGGGGTTCTGAGAAAACGCGTCGTCGGGCCAGTCATGAGGGTGAAGTTGCACCGATTTCGGTACAAATCGCTGGTGCAGATCCAACAATGATGGCTGAGGCAGCACGCTACAATGCCGACCAAGGCGCACAAATTATCGATATCAATATGGGTTGTCCCGCTAAAAAGATTTGCAATGTAATGGCGGGGTCAGCGTTATTAAAAGATGAATCACTAGTAGGAAAAATCTTAGAGGCGGTTACAACCGCTGTCGATATCCCAGTGACGCTAAAAATTCGTACAGGTTGGGATACACAGCATAAAAATGCGCTGTCGGTAGCTAAATTGGCTGAACAAACTGGTATCCAAGCGCTAGCGATTCATGGTAGAACACGCGCTTGTGCTTACCAGGGGTATGCAGAGTATGACACCATTGCTGCAGTGAAAGCGGTGGTTAACATTCCTGTTATTGCGAATGGTGATATTACAACACCGGAGAAAGCTAAGCAGGTTTTAGATTATACAAAAGCCGATGCCATTATGATTGGGCGTGCTGCACAAGGACGCCCCTGGATTTTCCGGGAAATCGATCATTATTTGAATACTCAGAAATTTTTACCCTTGCCCGAAGTGAGTGAGATTCATCAAGTGCTCATTGAACATTTGCATGATCTTTATGAGTTTTACGGTGAATATTCGGGTGTTCGTATTGCACGTAAACATATCTCTTGGTATACCAAAGGTTTAACGAATTCAGCTGTTTTTCGGCATGCAATGAATCAATTACAAACGGTGGAAGCGCAATTGACCGCAACGCATCAATTTTTTCAACAATTAGCTGACTATGGGCAAAGGCTTACTTATGATAACGAGGTGGCAATCGCAGTATGAGCAGTTTTAATGAAAATGAGATCGCAAGCTGTATTCGTAAGTCCCTGGATGCTTATTTCAAAGATTTAGAGGGTGAAAAGCCTTGCCCTATCTATGAGATGGTTATCAATAGTGTCGAGAAGCCATTACTCGAACTGGCGATTCAGTATGCGAAAGGTAATCAAAGCAAGGCAGCAGAACTTTTAGGAATAAGTCGTAATACGTTGCGCAGCCGTTTGGCTAAACATCGTATCGAATGATGAAATATGATCAAACAAGCATTAATTAGTGTTTCAAATAAAGCAGGTGTGGTTGATTTGGCGCGAGCATTACATCAGCGCGGAATAAAGATCATATCATCCGGTGGGACCGCAAAACTGTTACAAGAAAATGCCATTTCCGTTACTGAAGTCAGTGATTATACCGGGTTTCCGGAAATGCTCGATGGACGGGTCAAAACCTTACATCCCAAAATTCATGCAGGTATTTTATCGAGACTAGATCTAGACGCCCATCGGCAGGCGATACAACAAGTTGGGATCGATCCGATTGAATTAGTGGTTGTTAATCTATATCCTTTTGTTGAAACGATTAATCGTGCGGGTTGTACCCTGGAAGAAGCGATTGAGAATATCGATATCGGGGGACCAACGTTAATCAGAGCCGCTGCAAAAAATTATCAGCACGTAACCGTGATTACAGAACCAGAAGATTACTCGGTTTTATTAGCAGAATTAGATCAAGGAAATGGAGTCGTGAGCGATTCACGCCGTTTCTATTTTGCCCAGAAAGCATTTACGCATACTGCGCGCTATGATAGTGCAATCAGTAATTATTTGACGGCCATCGATGCTAATGGGCAGCATACGACTTTCCCTGAGCATTTGAATCTCAATTTTAGCCGAGTTCAAACGATGCGATATGGGGAAAATCCTCATCAGCAGGCAGTTTTTTACCGCGATGCGGAGGCATTACCGGGAAGCTTGGCGAACTATTTACAACTACAAGGCAAAGAATTATCGTTTAATAATATTGCTGATACCGATGCAGCCTGGGAATGTGTCAAATCTTTTGATAAGCCAGCTTGTGTGATCGTTAAGCATGCTAATCCTTGTGGTGTGGCAATTGCGGATAATTTACTAGCAGCTTATCAATTAGCATTTGCCACTGACCCTACTTCAGCATTTGGTGGCATCATCGCCTTGAATCAACGTGTTGATGTCGCATTAGCAGAAGTGGTTATTAAGCAATTTGTGGAAGTTATTATTGCGCCTGCGTTCAGTGAGGAAGCACAAGCAGTGCTCAAGCAGAAAGTAAATATTCGAGTTCTGGTCGTACCAATTCAAGCTGAGATGAATCGCTACGACTTAAAGCGTGTTGGGGGAGGGGTATTAGTTCAAACACCCGATAATTTTCAGATCGGGGAAGTTAATCTCAAAGTTGTAACACAATTGAAGCCGACACCTGAACAGATTCAAGACTGCTTATTTGCTTGGCGGGTTGCAAAATTTGTGAAATCGAACGCGATTGTGTTTTGTGCGCAAAGTCGGACACTGGGCATTGGCGCAGGACAGATGAGTCGTATTGATAGCGCACGCATTGCCTCTTTCAAGGCGGAGCAGGCTGGTTTAGATTTGAATGGTTCAACTGTTGCATCCGACGCATTTTTCCCATTTCGTGATGGCTTGGATGTTGTGGTTAAAGCGGGGGCTAAGATTGTTATACAACCAGGGGGTAGTATTCGAGATAATGAGGTGATTCAAGCTGCAGATGAGCAAGGGGTTATTATGCTTTTTACAGGGACTCGCCATTTTAGGCATTAAAATTACTGAGTCGTCGCAATAATTGATAACTTTGCTTAATTGATCACTTATATTAACTATTCTTTTCTAGGCTGGTAGTGTGCAACAATGAAGTTACTCGTAGTCGGTAGTGGCGGTAGAGAGCATGCAATTGCGTGGAAGCTGAGTCAATCACCGCGTGTTCAAAAAGTATTTGTTGCTCCTGGTAATGCTGGAACAGCACTTGAATTAGGGCTCGAAAATATTCCAATCACAGCGATTACTGAGTTAGTAGCATTTGTAAAACAGGAAAATATTGCCCTTACAGTGGTTGGCCCTGAAGCACCCTTGGCTGATGGAATTGTCGATACTTTTCGGGCAAAAGGGCTTCGCATTTTTGGTCCAACCCGGAGAGCCGCCCAACTCGAAGCTTCAAAAATCTTTGCTAAAGCGTTTATGCAGCGCTATGGTATTCCCACTGCGAAATCAGCAAACTTTAATCAAGCCGATGCGGCACATCAATATATCGATCAAAGCGCAGTACCGATCGTTATCAAAGCAGATGGATTAGCTGCAGGGAAAGGTGTCATCGTAGCACAAACTTACGAGCAGGCGCATGATGCAGTTGATCGTATGTTAACCGATAGCCAACTGGGTAAAGCCGGCGCACAAATTTTAATTGAAGATTTTCTAGCAGGTGAAGAAGCTAGTTTTATTGTCATGGCAGATGGTCAACATGCGTTACCGCTAGCGACAAGCCAAGATCATAAGCGTTTGTTAGACAATGATTTAGGTCCCAATACCGGAGGGATGGGAGCCTATTCTCCTGCGCTGTGTATTACTCCCGAATTACATGCTAGGATTATGCGAGAAGTTATCAATCCTACGCTATTGGGGATGGCACAAGAAAATGAACCCTATACGGGGTTTTTATATGCAGGTCTGATGATATCGTCCCGAGGTGATATCAAAGTGCTGGAATTTAACTGCCGCTTGGGTGATCCTGAGACGCAACCGATTATGATGCGCCTTAAAACAGATTTGTTGAGACTCATCGAACAAGCGCTAAATCTATCATTGGATAAAGCTGAAATTGAGTGGGATCGAAGAACCGCCTTGGGGGTTGTACTAGCCGCTGAAGGTTACCCAGAATCGCCACGTAAGCATGACAAGATCGAAGGTTTAATGGAGGTAATCAAGGAACAAGCAGCCACTGAAGATTTTCATGTATTTCACGCCGGCACAGCGCTGAATACTGAAGATCCTTCTTCAATTTTAACGGCGGGTGGTAGAGTATTGTGTGTCGCTGCGCTGGGTGAAAATATTAAATTAGCGCATCAACGTGCTTATGATATTGCGCACAAAATTCAATTTAGCGGTAGTCAAATGCGTCACGATATTGGTTATCGCGCTATGAATCGAATCGATCCTAAAGTCGATAGCTGATTTCGCTTCATTGAATCGATTACCCAAGCGTAACTCATTCTGTTTTTGTTACATCCTGCGCTTCCGCATATTTTCCGATGAAGAGCCCTTGGAAAATAATGAAAACAAGCATTAGCCCTGTAAATCCGAATAGCTTGAAATTGACCCAAGAATCAGTTGAGAAGCTAAACGCTACGTAAAGGTTAACCGCACCCATCGCAGCAAAAAATAGCGCCCAACTCGTATTCAGACGTGACCAAATTGCCTCAGGTAATTTGAGCTGATTGCTGAGCATCGAACGAATCAAATTCTTCTTAAAAAGCGCCTGGCTGATCAATAGTACGCAAGCAAATAACCAATAGAGTACCGTTGGTTTCCATTTGATAAAGGCCTCATCCTGAAGAAATAAAGTTGCACCGCCAAAAGTAATAATTAGAGCAAGGCTCACCCATAGCAAATTATCCACTTTGCGGTGACGGAACCATGACCACCCCACCTGCATAAACGTCGCAATAATCGCTGCTACTGTTGCAGCGTAGATATCCATCAGCTTATATGCGATAAAAAATAATATGACTGGAAATAGGTCAAAAAGTAATTTCATTTTAGTGGTAGAAGGCTGAAATAACGCAGCCAAGTTTTGAGAATAAATGCTCATCATACCTGATGCGTTACTAAAGTTCACTCACAGGCCATCATTGGTTTTTTAATGCTCATATTGCTACCTGAAGCGATTGCTGTACGGAAGTACGATGTACCAGGGTACGATAGGCGAAGCGGTGGTAATTTGTCAGAATTTCACCATGCAGTAACGATTGAAGAAGGTAAACAATTTAAACAGGAGAAAAGACATGAACAAGTTAGTTAAATCATTCAAACAATTTTTGAACAATGAAGAAGGGATGGCAGCAGTAGAGTATGCATTAGTTGTTGCGATTATGGCAGTAGCGATAAATGCGGCTTGGAAGCTTCTAGCTGATGGTTTAACCGGAACATTTACCACTGTAATATCACTATTAGGAGGCGGAGCTCCTTAAGGCTAAATGCTCTGGAGTAATCATAGATAAGCGCAGAGCTGTACGGAAGTACGATGTACCAGGGTACGATAGGCGAAGCGGTGGTAATTTGTCAGAATTTCACCATGCAGTAACGATTGAAGAAGGTAAACAATTTAAACAGGAGAAAAGACATGAACAAGTTAGTTAAATCATTCAAACAATTTTTGAACAATGAAGAAGGGATGGCAGCAGTAGAGTATGCATTAGTTGTTGCGATTATGGCAGTAGCGATAAATGCGGCTTGGAAGCTTCTAGCTGATGGTTTAACCGGAACATTTACCACTGTAATATCACTATTAGGAGGCGGAGCTCCTTAAGGTTAATAGGTATTACTTTAGTCGTTAATTTAAATTTTTTTCTAGTTATTACCACTCAGTTAAAACTGAGTGGTAATTTATAAATTATAGGCCCAATGATGACTATGATTCTTATTGGATTATTATTAGTTGCTGCTTGGTATGATTATAGTAGCTATCGAATTCCCAATTATTTGGTTTATTCCGGAATTGTAGTTGGTTTTATATTAAGTTTTCTATTACCAATAGAAGAGAATGGATTAGGTGTTCAATTTGCTTTAACAGGTTTTATTATTGGTTTCTTGATCTTTTTGCCACTTTATTTTCTTCGTGCAATGGGTGCTGGCGATATTAAGTTAATGGCTATGGTGGGTACTTTTGTAGGGCCAATTCAATTGCTGGATATTGCGCTCTATGTTGCTATAGCTGGAGGAGTGCTAGGGTTAGCTGCTTTATTCAATAAAGGTAAGCATTGTGAGCATACGCTATCTTATAATCAATTAGGTTCCTCTTCTGGTGACCTGGCGAGTAAATCCGAAACTAAAGTTACCTCTAAAGTCGCTATAAAATTGCCCTACGGAATTGCTATCGCTGCTGGGACGTTTTTTTATCTAAGTACAAATCTTTAAATACATCATTAAACCAATAAACGATATTCAATTTTCTGGTTTTCTTCTTTTTCAGAACATCCTCAATTCAATGAATAGTCAAATAATCGTTCATTTATTTGACTTCAACTCGTTCATTCATTAGTCGAAGTAATTTTCATCGAGACTACAACCAAGTGTCATACCGATCCGTTCTATCGGTCAAGATAAGGTTGATTTATTGATCTTTTCCATTTATTGCATGAGGGTGATAACCACTATAGTTACCCTTGAAAACCATGGCAATAAACTTGCAGGCATTACTTAATTCATAACTCGTTAACTAGGTGTGAGGTCTATCGATGAGAAATACAGGAGCGCTAGGAATGATCGTAGTCTCCTTGTTATTAGGATCAGCGGCGGTGGTCGTTGCCGCGAAGTGGCTTAATAATCAGGTGAATATCGAAGCATCGAAAATAATCGTTGCGTCACAAGATATTAATGTAGGTACCCGCCTTACCCCAGAAATTCTCAAAGCAATCGATTGGCCTAGCAGCAGTATTCCTGAAGGTTCATTTCAAGAAGCAAAGCTCCTGGATAGTCGCGTGGCAAAAGTTAATTTGCAACGCGGTGAACCGGTTCTAGAGGCTAAATTAGCACCGGAAGGAACCGTGGGAGGATTGTCCGGTGTGATCGCAGATGGCAAGCGTGCAATTACCGTGCGCGTCAATGATGTCGTAGGAGTGGCTGGTTTTGCGCTTCCCGGTAACTTGGTCGATATCTTGGTCAATATTAAAGATGACAATAAAAACCCAATTTCGAAAATCGTACTCGAGCAGATATTAGTGTTGGCCATTGCTCAAGATTTAGGGAGAGATGAAACAAAACCGAAAGTTGTCAATGCGGTAACGCTAGAAGTAACCCCAGAGCAAGCCGAAAGACTTGATTTGGCGCGGAGTGTTGGGTCACTTTCTTTGGTATTAAGAAATCAAATTGATAAAAGTGTCGGTTCTACTGATGGCGTTCGCACTCAGGATTTGCTGGGTACAAAAATTGTTGTGGCAGAACCCCAAAAAGAAGTTGAGAAAGTTGTAGTTTACAAATCCATAGCCCCCAGGCCAACAGTTGAGATCATTCGGGGTGTTCAAAAATCGAGTGCAAATCAATAAAGGGGAGAATCATGGCATCTAAACGATTAGCTTATTTTGCTAGAACTGGATTAGGGTTACTGGCGGTATTTTTATGTGCGTTACAAGGAACGGTACAAGCACACAATGTGGCACCCGCTGTAACTGTGAATCAAGTCAATGATAGTCATGAGGTGGCTTCCAGCATGAATGTGACATTGGGTAAATCAACCCTACTTCGACTTCCTTCAGCAATTTCCAGGATATCAGTCGGTAATCCGAGTGTAGCCGATGTAACGTTAACTAGCGCCAACGAAGTTTATATTCTCGGAAAAATGATTGGCACCACGAATATCATTTTATGGCCGCGTAATGGTTCAACTCGAGTCGTAGATATTACCGTACTAATGGATGCTGCAGCGCTTCAATCTAAGTTGCTAGAGATCATGCCAGAAGAAACGGATATTCATGTCAAAGCGGCCGGTGATTCATTAGTACTGTCTGGGACGGTTTCCGATACGGTTAAAGTAGATCGTGCAGTGGCATTAGCCGATACCTATGTCCGCACTTCAGTACTGGGCATGATGATGAGCATGCAAGGGAATGTTGGCCAAGGTGCTTCAGGTCAGGGAATACAAGGAGGCATGCAAGGCATGCAAATCTTACGGCAGGGATTGCAACCCAATGAAGATTCAGCCGGGGCGGGTGCAGGGTTAGGTAGCATCAAAATCGTCAATTTGCTGCGTGTTCGCGATAATCAGCAGGTAATGCTCGAGGTTAAAGTGGCTGAAATTAACCGTACCTTGGCTGAGAAACTTGGGTTTGATTTTACGCGTGCTGCGAACAAGGCAGGCAGTGCTTGGACACAAATAATGGCTGGCGTGGCTGGGGGTGGGGCATTTAATCTGCTGATGGGAAAAAATCTAGGCGCAACGGTTAATCCGAATCTCAATCGGATCACCGATTTTACTGCTAACGAGGGTACGGCAATTCTCATGGATGCGGAGAAAAAGGACAACCTGGTCAAAGTGTTAGCCGAACCTAATATCGTGGCAATCAGCGGTCAGGAAGCCAGTTTCTTGGTGGGCGGTGAAATTATGATTCCGATCCCCAGTGCAAATCAAGTAAGACTTTTACCGAAAGAATTCGGGATTGGCGTTCGATTTACCCCAACCGTGCTGGAAGAAGGCCGTATTCATCTCCGTGTCAGCCCAGAAGTATCTGAGTTGGTCAGTATTACCAATGTAGCTTCAACCGGGTTGGGCCAGGTGTTAGCCATTCCAACGTTTACCACGCGCCGTATCTCAACCACCGTGCAATTGAACGATGGTCAATCGCTTGCAATCGGTGGGTTGTTACAAGATGACTTCAAAGAACAAGTGAAACGTTTCCCTATGCTCGGTGAAGTGCCAGTTTTAGGTGCATTGTTCCGCAGTAGTGATTTCCAAATGAAGAAAACGGAGCTGATGGTCATTGTAACGCCACGACTCGTTAAGCCATTGAATCATGATTATCAGCTGCCTACCGATTCTTTTGTGGCGCCAGATCGGGGTGAGTTCTTGATTCAAGGTCGGATGGAAAGTGCTTCCGAACCAACGGTTCCGCCTAGAAAAAATTATTTGCAGTATGACCAAGGTGGCTTTCAAATGAGATAAGGAGAAAAAGGTGAAGAATATTCGATTCAATATCAACTACTTTGGTTGTTCACTCGCAGTATTGACATTAATGGCGTGTGCACCAGTAACGCCAAGATTGGATGCACGATTTGGTGATGCTGTTGGGTTTGCAAGAGCGCAGCAAACCGCTAATCCGCAAGCTTCTTTCAATCCAACAGTACCGGAAGGTATCAATGGACAGGCTGGAGATGCCATCTTTGATAACTATCGCGATGGGTTTAGGAATCCTCAGCCACCGCTTCGGGGTGTGATCGATGTCGGAACTTCTGGAGGCGGAGGTGGAAGGGGTGCTCAGAGTACTCGATAGCGATGGTGTGAGCGAAATGTAATTAAATATCGGATAAATCGCTATATGAGCCAGTTATTAACCAAAATGCTTGGTGTACCAAAAGCGTTACCTGCTTTAAAAAAACAAAGCGGTGCAGTTGCAGTGATTATTGCATTATCTTTAGCGGGTTTAATCGGTTTTGTGGGCTTGGCGCTTGATCTGGGGAAACTCTTTGTGGCTAAAACTGAGTTGCAGAATAGCGTTGATGCATGCGCTTTAGCGGCGGCACGCGAGTTAACAGGGGCCAATAGTAATCAACTTATCCTCGCTGAAGCGGCAGGGATTGCAACTGGCGAACGCCATCGCGTTTATTTTCAAGGTGAAGCTATTTCGATTTCCAGTGTTGCCTTTGCTGTATCGCTTGTGGATGATTATCGATCCGCTTCTGATATTGATCCTGCTGAAGCGGTTGAGATGCGCTATGCTCGCTGTGAAGCTAATCGTGCAGATATCTTAAATTGGTTTATTCAAGTGTTGAATTTGTTTCCTGGCGTGGATATTGGAAGCCAGACGGTTGCTGCAACTGCGGTTGCCACCCTATCTCCTTCCCAGATTATTTCTTGTGCAATTCCCGTTGGCCTATGTACTGATGATGTTCCTCCGAGTACGCCAGTCGGTACTTGGCTTGAAAGTGTGTTAGGTCCTCCGGCGGGTGGAAAGAAAAGTGAGTCAGGTACTTTAACTGGAAATTTCATGTGGGTTGATTATTCGCCACCTGGTGGCGGGGCATCGGAACTTGCAGGGCAGTTAACGGGCCCAGGGGTTTGTAGCCTGCCTGCGCAAGGCTCTCAAGTCGGTGAGGCTGGGGTTAAATCCTCGCTAGCCAATGATTGGAATAGTCGATTCGGTATTAATCAAGGCAACGTCAAAGAAGGTGATGCTATCCCTGATTATAGTGGGTATGCTTATACTGAAGTCAATTGGCCCTCTAAATTCAACGCTTTATCCGATTTTCAAAGTAAAAGAGGCGCAAACATACCCTATCAAGGGGACGCCAGTACAGGACTTAACACCCATGGAACAGCGGTCGATGCGACCTATCTACAAGAAAATGGCGCTGATCGGCGTTTGGTAACGGTCGCAGTAGTCGATTGTGATGGTTTTACCAGCGGAACAACTGCACCTGTTCAAGCTTGGGCGTGTGTATTAATGCTGCATCCGATTAATAATTCACAAGGAGGTAGTGGAACCGGTGCAACGCGCATGTATCTTGAGTATTTGGGTCGATCGAATGATACCGGTAGCCCTTGTGCGACCAATGGCGTACCCGCAGGGCCTGCTGGGATTGGCCCTATGGTGCCCGCTTTGGTGAGGTAAGCGATATGAAATTAATGAATAGAAGTATGTCTTTGCAGTGCGGTGTTAATAAACGATCAGTGCAGGGCGCTGTTGCCGTTGAGATGGCTTTATTACTTGCCTTGATGCTTGTCTTGATTTTAGGCGTGGCTGAATTTGGTCGGGCGCTCTATCAATACAACACGCTGGCTAAAGCGGTAAGAGATGCTGCGCGACATCTTTCGCAATTCAATCCTAACGATACCAGCGATTATGATGGAGCGAAAGAAGATGCAACTTGTTTAGCCGTTTATGGCAATTTAAGTTGCGGAGGGGAGGCGCTTGCGGCAAATTTAACGACAGATATGATTTCTATTAATACGATCACTGAAACATCGGGTGCTGGTGTGCCGATCACTCTAGTTGAAGTAACTATAACCGGATTTACCTTTAATTTTACCCTGAGTCCCCTTGTATTTCTCGGTGGGGGAGATCAGTCAATTACGTTTGGCGATATACGTGCCATCATGAGGCAATCATGAAATGCATTTCAAAATATACATTCGGTCCTAAATTGATCATTCGATCCTATCAACAGGGGATGGTGGCGGTAGAGTTTGCGCTTATTACGATCATTTTGGTTACGTTCTTATTTGGGGCGATGGAGATGAGTCGAGCGTTATTTTATTGGAACACAGCAACCGAAGCGACACGCTTGGGTGCGCGTTTGGCTGTCGTCTGTGATCAAGATGCCAGCGCGATCAAGACCAAAATGCAAGCGATGCTGGGTGTACTTGAAGCCGATCAAATCAGCGTAACGTACTTGCCTGATGGTTGCGATAGTGACTCTTGTCGATCGGTTACCGTCAGTATCAATGGATTTGATTTTGCAATGCTGGTACCTGTGTTACCACTGAATATCCCGATGCCACCCTTTTCCACAACATTGCCGCGGGAAAGTATGGATAGTGCGAATCCGGATTGTACATAGTTTTATTTGAATAAATTATCTGAATTTATGGGTAGAGGAGTAATACATTGAAAATCGCCACAATCGTACAAAATCAGCAGTGCCTTAATGATATTCAGAAATGCTTGGCGCAGGCTGGGTCATCGCATCCATTGGTTGCTATCACGGGGGGGGCACAACAAATTCCTGCCATAATCGAACAAGAACATCCTGATTTGCTATTGATTGAAGGGTTGCGATTGAACCCTGGGGAACAACAAATCTTGAGTAAAGTAACGACGTGCTTCCCTGATATCGGGGTGATTATGTTATGTCCGCCGCAACCGCAAGAATTTTTACTTGAAGCCATGCGCGTTGGGGTGCGCGAGGTCGTGCCTACGCCGATTGCTCAGAATGTTTTAATCGATGCAGTTGCGCGTTTCCAACAACGAATGTCTCAAACCAAGACCCCTATTCGGCAAGGAAAAGTACTGGCTTTCATGCCGTGTAAAGGGGGAAGTGGGGCAACGTTTCTAGCGAGTAATATAGCCTATGCGCTCGCTGCGATTGAAAACAAACGAGTCATCCTTATCGATTTCAATTTGCAGTTTGGCGATGCTTCGCTGTTTGTGCACGATGGCTCAGCCAAAACAACGGTTGCGGATGTTGCAAGGCAAATTCAACGACTAGATGGATCATTTCTGTCTTCGAGTTTAATTCAGGTACTGCCAAATTTTGGCGTGTTAGCTGCACCCGATGAGCCAGAGAAAGCCGCCGAAATCAAGCTCGAACATATCAAACCTTTATTACAAGTAGCAATTCAGTATTACGATTTTGTCGTACTCGATATTGGTCGTTCCTTAGATACGATTTCGATTCAATGTCTGGATCAAGCCGATTACATTTTTCCAGTACTCCAGCAAACACTACCGTTTATTCGCGATGCGAAGCGCTTGATTAATACTTTCTTTTCCTTAGGCTACCCTGCTGAAAAAATACGGTTAATTGTCAATCGATACGATAAAAAAGATGAGATCACGCTTGCGGATGTCGCAAATACCTTAAAGCTGGAAGTCTTTAAGGCCATACCGAATGACTATAATGTGGTTGCCGAATCAGTCAATCAAGGAATACCGGTGACTAAGTTAGCGAAACGAAGTGTGGTTGCGAAATCGCTGCATGAATTTGTCCAAGAAATGGCTCAGAGTTCAACCAGTAATAATTTGTTAAAAAAATTATTCGCATTTGGTTAGCATCATAGATGCTGTGGATGATTAGAAGAAAGTTTAACTTATTGGAACCCTAATTATGTCAATTCGAGATCGTCTTCAAGGGATAGGATCGAACCTAACAGCGACTGCGAGCCAAGTTGCAGTCACTAAACCTAATCATTTTACGTCTTATGATAATGATGCATACCATGAGCTGAAGTCTCGGATACATCAGGCATTGCTCAATCGCATGGATTTGGCAGTGATGGAGAGCCTGCCACAGGATCGATTATTGGTAGAGATTAAAGGCCTGGTAGAACGATTATTAATCGAAGAACGTACACCAATCAATGATATCGAGAGATTACGCATTATTCAGGATATCCAGCACGAAGTACTGGGATTGGGGCCACTTGAACCATTACTGGTTGATCCGACGATTTCAGATATTTTGGTTAATACCCATCGTCAAGTTTATGTTGAACGCCGAGGGAAGTTAGAGCTTACTGATACCCAATTTGCCAATGAGGCACATTTAAGAAAAATTATCGATCGAATCGTTTCTAGGGTGGGACGTAGAGTCGATGAGTCCAGCCCCATGGTCGATGCTCGATTGCCCGATGGTTCCCGCGTTAATGCGATTATACCGCCACTTGCGATTGATGGTGCTTTGTTATCGATCCGGCGGTTTGCAGTGATTCCGCTCAAGATAGAAGATTTGATTCGCAATAAATCAATGACTCAAGAAATGAGTGAGATTATTAGTGGTTTGGTTAAGGCAAAGTGCAGCATACTTATTTCGGGGGGTACCGGCAGCGGTAAAACAACGCTGCTGAATATCATGTCTGCTTATATTCCGCATTCTGAGCGAATTGTTACCATTGAAGACGCAGCCGAATTACAGTTACAGCAGCCTCATGTCGTGCGGTTGGAAACAAGACCTCCCAATGTTGAGGGTAAAGGAGAAGTTTCGCAACGTGCTTTGGTTCGAAACAGCTTACGGATGCGTCCTGATCGTATCATTATTGGCGAGGTGCGCGGCGCTGAGGCGATTGATATGTTGCAAGCCATGAATACCGGTCATGAAGGTTCGATGGCCACAGTTCATGCGAATACTCCCCGGGATGCGTTGAGTCGAATTGAAAATATGGTCAGCATGGCTGGTCTTAGTTTGCCAACCAAAGCGGTTCGTCATCAAATCAGCTCTGCTATCGTTGTGGTGATCCAGGTTTCGCGTTTGTCCGATGGAAAGCGCAAGTTAATCAGTATCCAAGAAATTACCGGAATGGAAGGCGATGTCATCACTATGCAGGAAATTTATACCTTCCAGCAAACGGGGGTAGCAGCGGATGGGACAGTGCAGGGTCATTTTAGAGCGACGGGAATTAGACCCAAATTTGCAGAGCGGCTTAAAATTTATGGTACAGCACTGCGCGAGGATTTATTTGATCCAACACGCCGCTATGAATAAGGGGAAGTGATGGATTATTTCTATTATCTTTATGTTGCGCTTGCTTTTCTCGCTGTAGTGCTTTTTCTCGAGGGAATTTACTTTATCTGGCGATCGTATCAAGGTGCGGAAGCCAAACGGATTCAAAAACGGCTACAAGAGATTGCGGCGGGATGGAACGATGCCGCGAGTGCATCGCTGGTCAGGCAACGGTTACTGAGTGATTCGCCGGCATTACAAAAATGGTTACTTAAATTACCTCGTATTCACGCTTTGGACCGATTATTGCTGCAATCCGGTATGGCAATTATGGTCATGCCATTTTTAGGATATAGCCTGTTGACCGGATTGGGGGGGATGGCGTTAGCCGCTTTATTAGGGTTTTCATTTGCTATCATTTTGCTAAGTATGGTGGTTGGCTGCTTAATCCCTTATTTGTTTGTGCTAAGAGCCAAGCACAAACGGTTGAGTACCATAGAACAGCAATTACCCGAAATAATCGATTTGATGTCACGCGCACTCAAGGCAGGTCACGCTTTTACAGGCGCACTGCAAATGGCTGCAACTGAGGGAACGGAACCTACTGCAGGTGAATTTCGGTTGGTATTCGATGAAATCAATTTTGGTGTACCGATACAAAATGCGATGATGAATCTTGCTAGCCGAGTCCCAATTACCGATCTAAGTTATTTTGTCATTGCCGTGCTCATTCAACGTGAGAGTGGTGGTAACTTGGCCGAGTTGCTCGATAAAATCAGTAACTTGATTCGCGCAAGATTGAATCTATTAGGTCGCATTCGAGTACTTTCAGCAGAAGGGAAACTATCCGCATGGATTTTGTCCTGTATACCCTTTGTAATGACCCTAATTCTCAACATTCTTAACCCAGGCTTTATGAGCATCTTATGGACTGATCCAGTCGGACCGACCATTATCGCAATTGCGCTAGTAATGATGGTGGTTGGTATTTATGCGATGTCACGCATCATTAAAATTCATGTTTAATGTGTCACGACTGATGGGATAGTGATTAGTAAACATGATGAATTTATTGTTATCGATCATTCTGGTTTTAGGGGCATCTAAACTATGATTTCTATGCAAGCTATTTTTCTGATTATGATTTTTCTCGCAGTGGCGGGAATTAGTTGGGCGATCATGATCATTTCATCCCCCCGTGCGACTAAAGCCCGTCTAAAGCAAATTAGTGACCATGATGATGCTTTATTAGATGGTTATAAAGCGGATGATGAATGGAAAGAAACCATCGTTAAATTATCAGAGCCGTTGGCAAAACTCGCTTTACCCAATGAAGAGTGGGAAAAATCAGCACTCCGTGCGCGTTTTATGCACGCAGGCTACCGTGGTAATGCAGCGCCAACAATTTACTTTGCGACTAAAACGTTTTTAGCTTTGCTCTTTCCTGGCTTCTTCTTTTTCCTTGCTGGGATTGGGCAGTTGCAACTGACCTCAGTGAATTTGACGTTAATCTTATTGATTTTTACTGCGATTGGATTCTATTTGCCTAATTTACTTTTGGCACGAAGGATTAAATTACGCCAACGAGAACTTTTTGAAAGCTTCCCTGATGCAATTGATTTGATGACCGTTTGCGTCGAAGCAGGGTTAGGATTAGATGCGGCTTTGGCGAAAGTGGGTGAAGAGATGGAATTGAGAAGTTCGATTCTCGCGGAAGAGATTCATTTGGTTGGCCTTGAATTACGGGCAGGTGCTTCTCGGGAGAAAGCGCTGCGTAATCTTGCTTTAAGAACGGGTGTCGAGGAAATCGAAGCGTTAGTTGCCATGTTGGTGCAAGCAGACCGTTTTGGAACAAGTACCGCTGATTCTCTGAGAGTCTACTCTGATACGTTGCGAACTAAACGCCGTTTACGGGCAGAAGAAGCCGCTGCAAAAATTGCACTAAAATTATTATTCCCACTTATTTTTTTTATTTTTCCCGCGTTGATGGTTGTGCTGCTGGGTCCAGCATTTATCAGTATTTATCGAAACTTACTTCCAGCATTGGCTGGACAATGAGGAGTTCTATCATGCTGCATTGCTTGAGACAATTATTAAGTTTGGCTGTTTGTTTCTTATTATTGGTGGGATGCGCAACACAATCAACTAACAGTCTGCTAACGGAAAGTGGCACGCCAGGCACAAAAAGGCAAATTGGGCCCGATTTGGTGAAACTATATTTGCAGGGCAAGAAATATCAAGAGAATGCAAAATATTCAGAAGCTATTTCAGCTTATGAGGCTATTTTAATAAAAGATCCTGATTTTGTTGAAGCGCATAATGGATTGGGTGTGATTTATTCGGTACAAGAGAAATTTGAACTTGCGTTACAACATTTGCAAACGGCAGTTAAACTTGCACCGCTTGCACCGCATCTTCATAACAATTTAGGCTATACCTATTTTCTGCTCGGGCAGGATGAGAAAGCAATCAAAGCGTTTGAGCAATCTTTATTTCTTGATCCAGAAAATGAGAGGGCACAGTTTAATTTAAACCTGGCCCATCAAAAAATATCAAAAAGCGGAGAATAGCGATGCGCTTCCAGAAACGTAAAATTGTATTAGCGCTGGGTTGTATATCTGCATTGACTGGGTGTGCCTCTTATTTTTCAGGTAAGGAATTTTCAGCCTATGAGGTGAGGCCTGTTACGAATATCCAACAGGCAGAAAGCAGCGCAGAGAATTTTTACCATATTGGAGAATATTATCAGCGAAAAAAACAATGGCTTAATGCGCTCGAAGCCTATCAGAAAGCGTTACTACTGCAAGCTGAGTATGTAGAAGCGCATAATGGGCTTGGCATTGTTTATGCAACCTTGGGTCAGTATGAATTAGCGATTGATCACTTTAAAAAAGCAATCGTGCTAGACACGTCCAAGAGCTATTTGCATAATAATTTAGGCTACGCTTATTTTTTGCAAGGCACGTATCATGAAGCAGAGCTCTCAATTCAGACCGCCTTATCCAATGATCCCCTTAATGTAAAAGCTAGGAAGAATTTAACATTGGTCTATAAAAAAATGGGTATTGATGATAAGTCAAATAACCCGCCTGGGATACCCAGCGAAAGTGAGGCGATGATACCAAAGTATCCCGTACAATCATCATCTCAAACGCATTTATCACAACAATTGATCCAGGTTGCACCGAATGTTTATGAATTTAGCTCACAGTTAAAAATGCAAAATAGTGTTGCTAGTACTGCAGTCACTGGTGTCGGGCATGGTAAACAGGAAACTCGATTGCAAGATGATATTAAAGACCCTATGCAAGGTATTGAAGTTTCAAACGGTAATGGCGTAACGGGTATGGCCCGGAATGTGGCAACGCAGTTGAGCAATGCTGGATTTGGTCAAGCACGACTTACCAATCATCCAACATTTAAACAAACGCAGACAGAAATTTATCATCGTGGTAGTGCGCATGAGCTTGCAGAAAAAATCACACAACTATTACCAGGGCAAATCAAATTAATTGAAAGTGATGATTTGCGAGAAGATATCAATCTAAAAATTTTACTAGGCCAAGATATCGCTAAATTTAAAGAATTAAGTCATAACCAATATCAAGCAACTAAGGTAATGTAGAAACGATTTCGATTCTAAGTGCTGCTTAAGCAGCGCTAACAAGCTGATTTGCACTTTCTGCAAGTGTTTTTGCTTCCTCTATGATGCGATCAATCTTGCTTTCGGCGATACCCAGATTGTTCCACGCTTGTTCAGTGATTTCTTGAGCTGTATGCTCATTAATTGAAAAATTGGGAAGTAATTTCTCAGCGATATTAACAAGCCTGATCATCGGTAATCCCAATGTGGCATCTGGATGATCGGGTGTATGGTGGTAACGCATCACGGCAATGAGTTCTTCGGGTAGACCCCAGTGTATTCCTAGTTGAGCACCGATTTCTCCATGATGAATACCGACTATTTCCTGTTCAATTGCAAACAAATCCGTGTCAGCAGCATCATTCAATCGCTCGTGCAGGCGATTGCTGGTTTCTGTATCTAAATAACTCAGCGTACTGAAGCCAATGTCATGCAATAGCCCAGCTAGAAAAATCTGATCATCAATGGGACGAAGATTCGCTGGCATATGCCGGGCAATGGCGCGCATGGTGGTAGCAATAGCCATACTATGAGCCCATAGATCCATCGATTTTAATTTTCCTTCAGGCAACTTAGCCAATACTGTAATAGTAGCCATACCGATTGCAATCGATTTGACTTGGGTCAAGCCAAGTAACATGGCGGCATCATTAACTGAGGTAATCGTGCTTGGCATATTAAAAAGGGATGAGTTAGAGAGGCCAACAATCCGAGCAGAAATTTGTGGATCTTGTGTAATGAGTTTAAGTAATTGCGCTTCACCTTCGGTGGTATCTAACGGTAATGCCAGCATCTTCTGAGCGATAGCTGGCATAGCGGGGAGCGAGTCGATTTCCCTAAGAGATTGTTTAATTTTGTTTTGAGCTGGCATGCTAATTTCCTTCGAAGAGCGCTTTAATCAAGTATTTAATTCAGATGAAGTTGCTGAATTTAGGGTAACTTTATAAATTTTACGCTAAACATTTTCGCTAGAATTGTTGAACTAGGCCATAATTTTTCACTATTTTGATATAAAGAATAAAAATGTTTAAGAACAAGCAACAATGCGGTTATATGACTAATAGAATTATTTTAGTGGGCGCGAGCAATCTAACGATGTCGCTTCGCATGATTATTCAGCATATTCAAAGGAGCGTTGGTGGTCCAAGTGAAATATGGGTTGCGGCAGGCCATGGGCGTTCCTATGGCTTGAGTAGCCGAGTGTTGGTTCGTGAGTTGCCGGGTATCGTTCAATGTGGTTTATGGGATCAACTCAGTGCTCGTACAACGATTCCAAGCTATGCTTTATTGACGGATATCGGCAACGATATACCTTATGGTGTTGACCCAGAACGAATTCTACAATGGGTTACCTGGTGTATTGATGAGTTAACAAAGGCATCTGCTCAGATCGTAATAACCAATTTACCAATATCGTCGATCGAGGCGATGTCAAATAAACGTTTCCAATTTTTTAGACATTTATTTTTTCCGTCATGTACTTTAACGAAGACTGAAGTCGTTAGTCGTGCGAAGGTGGTACATCAAGGTATTGTTACACTCGCGCAACAGAAACAACTTATCCTTTGTGAACAAGCTGAGCAATGGATGGGAGTCGATGGTTTTCATATTGCTTTCATGAAACGTGAACGAGCCTTTAGGCAACTATGTAACTATTTTGTAGTGGCTGATGAAGATCTATCATCAGCCACTGAACAATTTGAGCTTCGATTAAGCTGGCAGCAGCGGCCTCACTTTGCATATCAGCGTGTTTTGAATAGAGGGAAATGCTGCCAACAACCAAGTGGTTTGTTATCGAATCATTCGACCGTATCGCTTTATTAGCGACGGCCGCGATGATCGTGTTTAAGGTAGTTCGCTGTCTACAAAGAGTGTTAATGGCGTTGTTGCGCTGATGGTTAATGCACTTTTTGACCAATTTCCATAAAACACTGCGGTAATGAATTTATTGACACTGCTCGCTACATCAACAAAGAATGACTGAGGAGTTAGAACACAATTGGTACAGGCCGGGCAATGTTCATCGCAGAAACTACAATGAAAATATTTTGGAGAATAGCCGCAAGGACCCCAACTGTATTTTTTTGCGACACGATAAAATGCACGTAAATTCTGGCTATGAAGATACGCAGCTTTCGCTGCATCATTCTTATCAACAAAACAGGTAGTAACATCGAATCCCCAATACATCGCGGGTAAATTAACATTCCCTGCACTGTTTGCATTATAGGGATCGATGCTAAATATCGCATCGGCTTGAGTCAAATTGCTAGAAATTGCATTCTGCGCTGCTTGACCACCAGCTGAATGACCTCCCATGAGCCAGTGTGTAACGCTATTGCAGCCAATACCGCTTAACCAGCTATTGAGATTTGTTTTGACGTCATTAGCCAGTGCTGCATATTTCTGAGGATCGGTTTTTACCATGTTACCAGGTGCGTGATCCATAATCACAGTAACGTATCCATACTTAATGATTTCTTCTGATAATTTGTCATAGCTAGAAATACTCATCGACGTACCTACACCGAGCAAAATCGCATCACAACTCGCGGGCGTTGTCGTTGAGTAGTGAATTCGTACTTGACCGTTGGGTGTTGTTTGATCTAAATAGCTTGCATGAGCGTAATGGACAGCAAATGAAATTGCTAAAACAACTAATTTGATGAATATTTGATCGATACGCATCGGAGTGATTCTCCTTTATGATGAATTGAGGTAGTCAGAGCTATTTGGCTAGCTGTTGAGGTTATAATGAAAAAAAAGATTGATAAATGTATCGCTGATTTTTCATCATAGAATTATAGAGCTATGTTATTAAAGATGATTTTGTTAAATTAACGATTTTTTGGTCGGGTTACTGGGGTTTCAATTAGCAAAAATGCGCCTATAATTGCGAACAAATTTTAGGCTATACTTTTGACCTTGCGTCATATCCTTGATACCTTCCAAAGGTTATAACTCGCTGTTGATAAACCTTGAACCATGTATCTAAACACTGATATCAAATCATCTGGAATTTTGCCAGATAATCATCCGCAACGAATTGTATTGCATAATGAAGTTCATGCGCGCCCAAGCCAACGTATCCATCTGCCGGCGCTCATCATTTATGTTGCAGTATTTAATGAAGGCGTAACACGCGAACAAGAATGTGATCACTTACGCTTATTGCCGGATCAAGAAAGCTTAACGCCAGAGCAATTACAGAATAATTTTTTACGCTTGCGACTTCAGGGTTATGCGTTGAGATGGGAACGACATACTGAATATACGCGTTATACATTAGTACAGCAGTTACCAAGTAGTGCCAATTTAGGTGCGACTGATCCAGAATTGCTACCCTATCTGGCTTTGCCTAAAGATTGGTTGGCTAGAATTCCAGGGTTGACAATTGCTGCGATTAAGCTTGCGATGGTACATGGTGATTTAACCCACATGGAAGATTTACTGAACAATGCGCGCAGTTGGTTTGGAGGGCATCCCATTGTGGCATCTTTGATAGGAAGAGATGGACATTCACTCGCAGTAACCGATTTCATGTTGCGTGAGAGCGGTTTTGAAAGAATGCTTGTTATCGCGCCACCCAATACCACTGAAACCCGTGCAGGGAGAATTTCACAACGCCTACTTGAAATTGAAACATACCGCCTTGTTGCACTAAGAGCGCTTCCCGTTGCCAAGCAATTAGCACCTGAATTAACCCATGCTGAGCAACAGCTCGCTGATATAACTGCACAGCTTGAGAATAAATGTACTTCAGACCAGGAATTACTGGATACACTGATCGCATTGGCGGCCAGGGTGGAGCGAATTACCGTCGAGCATGCTTATCGATTTGCTGCGACTCACGCTTATGATCGAGTCGTTAATCAAAGAATCAGTGAATTAAGAGAGAAAGCGATTCCTGGTATTCAAACGATTGGAGAGTTCATGCAGCGCCGCCTTTCACCAGCAATGGCAACAGTGGACGCAACCACTCAGCGCATGGGTTATCTTTCTGCCCGAGTTGCAAGGGCGAGTTCTTTGCTACGAACGCGAGTCGATATTCTGGCTGAAACACAAAATCAACAGCTATTAGAAAAATTAACACGGGGGCAGGAATTGCAGCTGCGCCTACAAAGTACGGTAGAAGGGCTGTCTATTGCTGCCATTTCATATTATGTAATCAGCTTATTACTTTATGTGTTTAAGGCAATAAAAGCCGCTGGATGGCCTATGCATCCAGAGCTGGTGACGGGACTACTCATTCCAGTGGTTATTTGGGCTGTGTGGTGTACTACTCGCCGGATTCATAAAAAATTTTTAGAGTCGCATTGATGCTTTATGACCTATAAATTAATTTTATGCCTCTAAACTATTTTCAGTTTAATCTGGGTGTGACTCAAACAGGCATTGAGAAGTCGGGAAGGTAGTTCTGTTTCCCACTCACGTCGATTAAAGCGATAGCAAAATTCATTGAGGTATTC
>WBZN01000658.1_pt1 | contig 24656 bp, 19 predicted proteins | sample 5204281 | NCBI WGS metagenome assembly WBZN01 (sample SAMN12344347, study PRJNA552823) | activated sludge metagenome | biome: Activated sludge suspended growth; feature: Nitrification reactor; material: Wastewater; isolation source: activated sludge from nitrification reactor of wastewater... | reverse complement strand
CCAAAATGAGCGCATAAACAGCCCGAATATACGACTGCGATCTTAACCTTCTACACCAAAATGACAAAAATCACTTGGCAAACTGGAGGCGTCCATATACGAGTTCCGCATGTGCGAAATAGACCGACGTCTTACGCAATATCTCGTTGACTCGCTTAAACTCCCGATTTTCCCGTTTCATCTTTTTGAATCGCTCACGATCCGATGTCGATACACTGGTTCGAATTCCCTGATTCGTCTCCGCTCTACTTACTCCTGTCCGCAATGTTTCCGCTGTGTAACCAATCTTCGATGCAATTGACTTGATCGCCGACCATTGCGATTCGTGCTTTTTTGCCGCTCAAATACAAATCTTACCGCTCGTTCTTCCGATGAATAACTGATTTCATTTTTCATCTCTTCGTCCGTTCAGATCATTTATCTTCGGAAAACCCGGGGTGATTCGCAATGTTAACACTCCCGGTCGACAGGAACAGGCATACCACAGCATTATTGCTTGACATCGTTTGGTTGGATGTATTTCAGGATCGACTAGTTAGTTTTAACTTCCTTAGAGACAATTGATTTTACAAAGAATTTTGTATGTGTTGTAAAAATTTCATGATTGTTCAGTGATAAAATCCTTCTCGTTTTTAAAATAAAAATAGAGAAAGAGTGCTGTGTATACAATAAATTTAATAAAATTAGGGTGTTGTGGCTTAATTGCTTCGCTAGTATTGGGTTGTTCGTCGGTGTCGGTACAAGAGGCATCGGTGCCGAGCGAATCTCCCAGTGAAAAAAATCCCGTGACTTTTAATACCAAGCCTGAAGCGCATATCCCTAAGCCTAAACCTGCAATCGAGCAAGCTACACAAAAAGGTTCGGCTGGAGTGCAAAATGGCCAACAGGAAAACAAAAAAAATGAGTTACCGAAAGATGAATTGCAGTGGCCTTCAGAGACGGGTGTCGCGACCTATTATGCTGCCGATATGGAAGGGCGTTTAACAGCAAGCGGTGAAAGATATTCACCTGAATTGTTAACGGCCGCGCATAAATCGATTCCATTGGGAAGCACCGTTCGTGTAACCAATTTAAGAAATAATCAACAAGTGGTTGTCCGTATTAATGATCGATGGGGTGGTGGAGGTGATCGAATCATTAATTTATCGAAGCAAGCGGCTACTGAGCTTGGATTTGGTGCTTCTGGGATGATTTCAGTGCGCTTGAATGTGGAATCATTATCCGCACAAAAAATTGTTCATCCGGTGACAAAGGTGCAACCATTACCTGCTCGAATTGAGGAAACTGACCATCGAGATCCTTCGAGATTGAAATTTTGTCAGAATCAAGCTGAAATTCTCGGATTGACCGGAGATTTCTTTAAAAATCATATTGCTGCATGTATGAAACAGAAAAATTAGGCTGTTCAGTAAACGAAATTTATGCAAAGACGTTTCCACATAAGAATCTAACTAAGTTATCATTTGATAGTTTCATGTGATTCTAATCAGAATTATCTCAACGCTGCCATTTGCAACCGTAGTATGCGCAGTATGACTCTTAGCGCTGTAAATTGACCAATCAAAAAGGAAATTCATGAATACTTTATCGCATAAATGGCGTTTTTTTCGTTCAGGCGGTTTTGATCAAGTACGTCTCGAAACAGGTGAGGATATTAAATCACTGACCGATCTTGATCCAAAACTTTGGGCTGCATTAAGTTGCCCAACCACGAATTTGGAGTTTGATCAAAAAACTCTAGAATTTCTTGATACCGACAAAGACGGCCACATTCGCGTACCGGAAATCATAACGGCTGCGAATTGGGCAACCTCTATGTTGAAAAATCCGACAGATCTGGTGAAAGGTAGCGCAGTGCTATCTTTAGATGCAATTGATGATAGCAGTGCCGAAGGGGGCGCTTTGTTAGCTTCTGCGAAGCAAATATTGCATAACATTGGCAAAAAAGATGAAACCACGATCAGCGTTGAAGATACGGCTGATTTGAATAAGATTTTTGCCAGCACCAAATTCAATGGAGATGGCATTGTTCCATCGAGTGCGGCGGGAGATACTGACACTCAAGCCGTCATTGAAGAAATGATAACGTGCGTGGGTTCCGATTTAGATCGTTCGGGTTTACCGGGTGTTTCGGAAGAAAAATTCAATCAGTTTTTCACCGAAGCGCAAGCTTTTTCTGAATGGTGGCAAGATGCTGAACGAGATGCCAGTAATATCCTGATTCTCGGGCAAGAAACAGGGACTGCCAAAGCCGCATTTGATGCGATCAAAACTAAAATTGATGATTATTTTACTCGTTGCCGTTTGGCCGAGTTTGATCAACGCGCAAGCGAACCGCTTAATCCAGCTCTGACGGGTTATGAGGCGTTGGCTAGCCAAGATTTGTCGGCATCTTCTGAACAATTGATTAGTTTGCCTTTAGCGAAAATTGAAGCGGCCAAGCAATTACCGCTTGAGAAAGGAATCAATCCGGCTTGGTTGCAAGCAATTACAGAATTCAAAAATAAAGTGGTTCATCCTTTGATGGGTAAAAAGGATTCCTTGAGTAGTGATGAATGGGAAACTTTATGCGGAAAATTCGCCGCTCATCAAGTCTGGTTAGACAATAAACGCGGTGCGGTCGTCGAAAGTTTAGGTATTCAGCGTGTTCGTGCTATTTTGTCGGGTGGTTATCAAGAAAAAATCATGGCGTTGATTCAGAAAGACAAATCTCTCGCCAATGCTTCTGATGCAATCGACTCGGTCGAGAAATTAATTCGCTATCATCATCATCTATTTCAGTTATTGAATAACTTTGTATCGTTCCGTGATTTTTACACGCGCCGTGATAAAGCGATATTTCAAGCCGGAACACTTTATTTGGATGGACGCAGTTGTGATTTTTGTTTGCATATCAACGATCCTTCACAACATAGCGGTATGGCAAATCTGAGCGGCACTTATTTAGCCTACTGTGAATGCAAGCGCAGAGGCGATGATACGCAAAAAATGAATATTGCTGCAGCCTTCACCAATGGCGATGCAGATAATTTGATGGTTGGGCGTAACGGTATATTCTACGATCGCAAAGGGCAAGATTGGGATGCCACCATCACCAAAATTATTGAACATCCGATCAGTGTGCGCCAAGCATTTTGGTATCCGTACAAACGGATAGGAAAAATGATTGGGGAACAAATCGAGAAAATGGCCAGTGCGCGTGAAAAAGCAGTGCAAGACCAAGCTGCTTCCGGTATTGCTAGCTCAGCACAATCAGCGGAAGCGGGTAAAGCACCGCCAGCGCCGTTCGATGTCGGTAAATTTGCCGGTATTTTTGCAGCAATCGGATTGGCTGTCGGTGCCATCGGTACTGCGATTGCTTCTGTAGTGACAGGCTTTATCAGTTTAGTTTGGTGGCAAATGCCGTTAGCAATTATCGGATTGGTGTTATTGATTTCTGGACCGTCTGTTTTGTTAGCCTACCTCAAGCTGCGCAAACGTAACTTGGCTCCTTTATTGGATGCCAATGGTTGGGCGGTGAATACACGGGCAATTATTAACATACCGTTTGGTGCCTCACTCACTAAAATCGCTACGTTGCCACAAGGTGCGCAGCGCTCGATTGCAGATCCGTATGCTGAAGAAAAAAGCCCATGGAAATCGTATTTGTTTATTCTGTTGCTGTTAGGCGGACTGGGTTATCTATGGCACGCAGGTTATATCAATGAAGGTACCATTGATCAAGTGCGTAATCATTTTGCCGGTGAAAAAGCCGTAGTTGACACGAAGGATCCGGCAAAACCAGAAGCATCATCGCCTGATGCGGCAGCAACAAAACCGGAAGCAGCAACTCCTCTGGCTCCAACCGAACCTGCTACAGCGTCTGATGCGAAGAAAACTGAAATCAAAGCAGAGGAGGCTCCTGCGACTGACAAATCTTCAAAAGCAGCCCCTGCGGAGAAAGCTGAAGCTGCTGCGCCAGCCGCAACACCGCCAGCTAAAAATGCACCTGCTGCAGCAAAACCTGCAGCTAAATAGTATTTTTGTTGGAACGTTAAAGTAGCGTTAGCCTAATTCTGTTTTAAAACGGAATTAGGCTAATTTATAACGATCAATAAAAAAACGTTGCAATTATTAGCACGATCGTTTCAACAACTTCCACCAATCCTCCCGCAGTATCACCCGTTGTACCACCAATGCGATTCATCATCGCTTGACGTAACAGTAGAAAAACCATCACTGCACTAACAATATAAAAAAAACCGTTTTCGACGAAGAAAGTGATCAAAAAACATACCGCGCTAATGATCAAAATACACCAACGAGAAGAATGATTCGCGGCTAAGCAAGAGCCTAATCCAATGTTTCTGACATAAGGTGTTGTCAGAAACAGTAATACCAGGGACGTTCTAGCCAGCACGATAGAAGCAAGCAGAGCGACCGATTGAAGGGCTTGAATTAACGTATACAACGCAACAAATTTAAGCAGAATGATCAATACGATCGCTATGACGCCCATAGGCCCACAATTGGGATCTTTCATGATTGCGAGTGTTCTAGCACGATCGCCCATGCCTCCTACCCAAGCATCCGCGCTATCGGCGAGACCGTCTAAATGTAACCCACCCGTTAATAAAATCCACGCGGTGAGTACTATCGCGGCATTTATCCAAGCCGTAGCGAATAGACTAAAAAACGAGCACAGGCTGATCAATATCAAGCCAAGCAACAACCCAACTAAGGGATAGTAAGTTAGTGAATAGCCAATTTGTTGATCGGTGGGCTGTTTCTGCAGCGTAATCGGTAAGCAAGTCAGAAATTGCAGCGCGATCCAAAAAGGCTTAAACATTGCAAGGATGATAGCTAACCGTTGGATCGCCTGAAACCATTGGAATGCTGATGGAATAGCGATCGGCATGATTAACTTTGAACTTAAGCAAGTTTTCCAATGGCTTATGATGAACGTGACACAGGATGATACGCATCACTCCACCGTGGGAAATGAATAGTATCTTTTTCTGTTGATGCCGATCGAGTAACTCTCGCCAGGCAGACAGTATGCGTTTGTTAAATTCGATCAGAGATTCAGCATTCGGTGGGGTAACTATCAGTGGATTTTGCCAAAAACGCATCAACGTACTCGCATCATTTTGCATGATTTCAGCCGAAGAAAGATTTTCCCAATCACCAAAATGAATTTCTTGAAAACGCCTCTCTTCAATGACGGGAATATGATGGTGTCGTCCAAGCTCTGCGGCAAAAGCAGCACAACGCTGTAATGGTGAAGTAATAATGACATTCCACGGAACTGAGTTTTTTTCTGGATGGTTAACCGCGTGCCAAAGCTGTTGCCAGCCTAATGGCGTTAATGGGTGATTCGTGCTGCCACAATAACGGTTACGGTGTTCAGTTTCTCCATGCCGGAGTAAATCAATTTGGGTCAGTAAGCTGTGCAAAGTGAATGAAAGCAGATCAAATTTTTTGCGAAACAACCGCTTCGGAAAAAGTGGCCATTTCATTATGTAATTGGCAAGCCGAGCGAAGTAAATGGATGGCGACGGCTGCACCACTGCCTTCGCCTAAACGCATCTGTAAATCCAATAAAGGACGGGCGTTGAGGTGTTGCAAAATTATGCGATGGCCTTTTTCTTCGGAAACATGTGAATAAATAAACCAGCGTTGCGTTTCTGGAATCATAGAAACAGCCATCAAAGCGGCGACCGTGCTTATGAAACCGTCTATCAAAACAGGTATTCCTGTTTGTGCGCAGCGAAGATAAGCGCTCGTCAACGCAACGATTTCAAATCCGCCTAAACGACGCAGCGATTCCAACGGGGAGTCGACTTTATTGCAATGCAGTGCCAGCGCCTGAGCGATGACGCGAGTTTTATGCGCGATGCCTTGCATATCGAGACCTGTTCCTGCTCCAGTGAGCCGTTCTGCTGGTAAATTCAGAGCGCAGCAAGCCAAAGCGGTGGCGCTGGTGGTGTTAGCGATACCCATTTCACCACCGATAAACAATGGGTTTTGATCGTTTTGCTGAATCCGGTCAATGGCATCACAACCTATCTGCAGTGCGGATTCTAATTGTTCGAATGTCATCGCGGGTTGATGTAGAAAATTGGCCGTGCCGCGTCCTAGATGGTAGTTTTTTACTGCAGTAATTGACGACGTATCATCCACCGTGCCGAGATTAATGACTTCTAATGAGGCATGGTGCGAGCGTGCTAATGCATTGATAGCGGCTCCTCCACGCGCAAAGTTTTTAATCATTTCAACCGTTACCGATTGCGGAAAGGCCGAAACATTTTCAGCAGCAATACCGTGATCCCCAGCAAATATTGTGATGTGCACAGAATCGATCGACGGCCGATCCGTGTGTTGTAACGCAGCCAATTGAATGGCAAGGTCTTCCAAGCGCCCAAGCGATCCTGGCGGTTTGGTCAATTGTGCTTGACGTGCTTGCGCTCGCTGCGCAAATGATTCGTCTATTGCGGCGACCGGCTGGTTGAGCCATTCGTAAGGAAATTTTTGACTCATAGTGGCTCGCCTTTCAGCATCATAGGCAATCCTGCAATGGTCATCACGACTTGATCGCAGCATTGGGCAATTTCTTGATGCAATTTTCCTGCTTCATCACAATAACGGCGACTGAGTTCACCGAGCGGTGTAATGCCCAGATTAGTTTCGTTACTGACCATTAAAATTTTTCCTGGTAAATCCGGTAATAGTTGCAGCAATGCTTGTCGTTCAGAAGAAAATTGCTTTTCATCATTTTGCATCAATAAGTTAGTAAGCCAAAGCGTGAGACAATCCACCAATAAGCAACGGGAAGAAGTGGCGTGGCGCTGTAAAGCCGACGCCAATTGAATAGGTTCTTCAATCACTTGCCAAGCTTTCGGGCGATGGGCCTGATGCAACGCAATACGTTGTTGCATCTCATCATCTTCGCCGGTTGCTGTTGCAATATAAATGACCGGTAATTGACTTTGCTGCGCAATTTTTTCAGCTAAACGACTTTTCCCTGAACGAACACCGCCTAAAATCAGAGTTTTTGAGCCGGTCATGCCGCTTACAAATCAATGCCTTTTTGCGCTTGAATGCCAGCGCGGAAAGCGTGTTTGATGTCATTCATTTCCGTGACGGTATCGGCTGCTTCACACAGCGCATCCGGAGCCGCGCGTCCGGTAATGACCACGTGCTGCATCGGCGGGCGGTTTTTCAAATCACGGATGACGGCTGCGGTATCAAGCCAACCAAACTTCAACGGATAGGTTAATTCATCGAGCACAATGAGGTCTAAAGCAGGATCGCGCAACATTTCCTGGACAACAGACCATCCGCGTTGGGCTGTTGCAATATCGCGTTCAAGATCTTGCATATCCCAGGTAAATCCTTCGCCGAGCACATGCCAAATCACATTTTGTTGCTGGCGAAAAAATGCTTCTTCACCCGTATCCGAGCGGCCTTTGATGAATTGCGCCACTCCGACGCGTAGCCCATGACCTAAAGCGCGGGCAATCATGCCAAATGCGGAAGAGGATTTTCCTTTGCCATTGCCGGTGTGGACTAACAGCAATCCTTGCACGCGATCGGCTTTAGCAATCGCGGCATCGACGACTTCCTTTTGCCGCTGCATGCGATTGCGGTGCCGTTCTGCACGAGCTGAGTCAGTCATTAGTGGCGAGCGCGAGTTTGTTGTGTTATTAATGCCATCAAACTATGTAACACGATCGCGATCGCGATATAAAACACAAAAGACTCTGCATACGCTGGGAAATATTGCATAAAGCGAGTGGCGTATTCGCTCATGGAAGTTTCTGCGAAACGTCCTGAGAAAAAATAGAAACCACCGCTGGAGAATAATTCGCAAGCCAATAAACCGGCAGCCATACTCGCGGCTAGTAGCGTAACGCTGTGCCAGGACCATTGAAATTGTTTCGCATACCAGCGGCCTGCCAACCATAGCGATGCATAAGCTGGAATCAAAAATAGATAAGCCGGCGTGAGGCAAAAATCACTGACGCCGCCCCAGGCATACGCGACATAGTCGAGCACCCAACTGAGTAAAAACAATCCCAGTAATGGCCAAGCCGAACGCAAATAAATGCCTGCAAGGAAAAACACAGCCCACGAAGCATCGGCTAAATTATGTGTCCAAACGAGATTATAGCCACGGGTTAAGATCATCATGGCGGTCAACATTAGCCCGATAATGATTTGGTTGCGAAGCGATAGCGTTAACATATGAACTCCTTATTAAGGTTGATAACGTACCATGGCGATAAAATTACGCCCGGGTTGATTGAAAAAAGCAGCCGTTTCATAGCGCTCATTAAACAAGTTTTCAATACGTCCTTGCAAGCGCCAGTGTTTGTTTAACACATACTCGGCGCGCAAGTCGAATTTGATGTAGCTGTCCAGTTTTACAGTATTCGCGATATTGTCATAGCGTTGCCCTTCGACCAATAATGTTGCGCCTATGGCATAGGGACCGAATCGACGGTCTGCATTGATACGAAAAGACTGTTCAGCACGTCGTGGCAGTATATTACCGCGATTTAAATCATCAGAACGATTTTGCGCATCCATCAATGTTAAATTGGTATTGAAAACCCATTCCTTGATTTGACCATTAATGATGCCTTCGACCCCGCGAATGCGTGCCTGATCGATGTTAGCGGTCGTGAAGGTCACGCTATCAAATGCGATGAGATGGTAGATATTGTTTTCAAAGAAATTCAATGCCCAATCACCCCAACTCGTTTTGCCACGCGAGCCGAATTCATAACTGCGTGAATCTTCCGGCCGCAAAGTGGGATTGCCAAAAACAGGAAAATACAATTCGTTAAAAGTCGGGGATTTAAAAGCGCTACCGAAATTCGCGAGTAAACGAATATTCTCAGTGATCGGGTATCCCCAACTGGCATTTCCCGTCACGCGGCTACCGAATTGTTGATTATCGTCATGCCGAAGAGACAGTAGAAAATCATGTTTGGCAATGGTTGCTTGGTGTTGCGCAAACACACCCCAATTGGTCCTTGAATTGACGATAAAATCTTCGGTGCTTTTTACGTGATCGTTCTGGAAATCCGCTCCGATGGTCAAACGGTGGTCTGGTTTGATGGTAAATTCGTTTAGAACGGTAATCGTGGTCCGCGCTGTATTAAAGCGGCTTTGAAACGTGCGACCAAGAAAATTATCCGAATCTTCGCGGCTCAATCCGCCAATCAAACTGATTTTCCAGAAATGCATCGGCGAGTAACGTGCGGTACCGCCAAAAACCTGTTGCATCAACACGGCTTTGTTAACAAAACTGCCATCGTATTCGGTTTTTCCAGCCGATTGCGTAAAGTTGCCGTCAATCTCCAAACCATTTTGAAAGCGATAGCCTCCGCGAAAACTGCCGGCCACATTGCGATAACCATCTCGATCCGGTTCAAACGTAAAACATCCGGCGGTATCCGTACCATTACACGCATTAAAACCGCGTGTGCCGATACCGCTGGCGGTCATATTAAACCAGCCTTGTTGCCAAGAACGCGATAAACTTGCCGAGCCTTCTATCGTACCGTAGCTACCACCGCCAAAATTAAAGCTGGGAGTAAATTTCTCACCGCCGCCTTTGCGCGTGAAAATATGAATCACGCCACCAATAGCTTCCGAACCATACAAGCTGGAACGCGGGCCACGGACGATTTCTATGCGCTCGATTTGATCGATGGGAATATTTTCAAATGCAGTCGTGCCTGAAGTCGCCGAACCGACTTTGATATTGTTGATCATCACCAACACGTGATCTGATTCGGTGCCGCGCATAAAAATATCGGTAAATTTACCGGCGCCACCGCTGTTGGAAACGCTGATTCCCGGTAAACCACGAAGCAAATCCTGCATCGAACGGACTTGCTGGCGTTCGATATCCGCTCGCGTAATGACCGTCATCGCAGCCAAAGTTGCATCGGCGGTTTGCGGCGTCCGCGTAGCCGTAATGACCACGGGTTTTTCCTGAGTAACGAGATTGGTTGCCAATAAATCGGTGAAGATACTCAATCCCAGTATCATTCCGATGGTTAAACGAAATAAAAACATGAAAAGTTTCCTTTGCGCACACCCGCGCACAGAGCCATTAAAAAAACTGGGATGCGAAAAGAAACAAAAAAAGACAGGAAAGGACAAAAAAATCAACGGCCTGCTCATTGCAATCAATCAGCAAGTCGTACCTTTAATGCCTTGATTGCCCTCCGCAATGCCGCAGCGATACTGACTTCAGGCCGGTCTCCGGACTTGTGAGCGGAATCAATCCTGATCTGCGCCTTCCCATGTCAAAAACTCAACACAGTGGCATGTTGCAGATGTTTACTCAGTTACCGTTGCGGGGGCAGTGCTGGCTTTGTTGTAAGAAAAAATTCATCGATAACGCACCAGCTTCCCGTTTAACCTTCAAAATGAATAGTTGAAGGCACCTCAAGCAAGTCGCGAAGGCTACAGAAAGGGCAGTAGCCTGTCAAGCCGGAAAAACTATCGATTTGTTGAAGGGAAGCAAGTAGCAGGGGGGGAGTGGTTTTTTAGATGATCGTGGTTTGCATCCTATGTTCTAGGACGACATCTGGTAAGATTGGGCTTGGCGATTTTGTTGATTCCCAAATATTTTTGATGAAAATAGCGCTCTCTCTAAACCACCTTAAATTTGTCTGGGGAGTCATCTTTACGGGATTGATTGTTTCACTAATTACAACTCCTGTTGGTGACTTCTTAGCGGAACCAATTAATTTCGCTTGTGTGCTATTTATTATTGTACTGCTTGCCTTGTTGAGTTGGGATCGTTATAAAGACTTGGTTAGAAAACAGTATGAAGGAGAATTTAGGTTATTCACAACCGCCGAAGATTTAACCCCGGAACATTTTCGATTCAGAAAAGCGCAGCCCGGCGATGCGTTGAATCATTCCGAACGCCCTTACTACGATACGTATATCGAGCGTGAATTCATTCCCTACGAGTTAGTTTCTTCGCCAAATCCGGTGAGCTATTGCGAACAAGATGTAATCGATTGGCTCGAACAAGGGAAAAGTGTACTTCTCATTGGCAATCCAACCGAAGGAAAAACGCGTACTTTATTCGAAGTCATGCGTAAATTAAACAACGCTTTGATTGTAGGGCTAACGACAGATAAGTCCCCGAGTGACGAAGCGCTAAATTTGCTCGAGGAACAGAAAATAGTATGGTTATTCGATGATTTAAATACTTACGATACCCAAGCCTACGATTTTCAGCATCTTTTTAATAAACTGAAGCGCATTACAAAACAGTGTGCGTTAGCTGCAACCTGCCGCGAAGGGCCGGAATTGAAAGATATTCATTTCAATAACGGGCAACTGCACAAAATTTACGAGTTATTTGACTATAAATTAGTATTGAAACCTGCAACCCAGGAACAAAAAGACCAACTGAAGAATGCCGTTGGCGAAACCGCAACGCAGTCATTTCCGACTTTGGGGGCGATTTGCATGCACGGGCATTTTGCGGTTATGCGCCAGCGTTTTGAATTGTTGACCGAATACGAGAAAGACACGTTACGGTCAATTTTACTGCTATATACTGCTTTTATTTTGAATGTGACTCAATTGCGTATCAAAGCCGTGCTGAAGGATATTTTCGGCCACCCAGAGGATAAAGTAGACACTGGTTCAATTCGCACTTATTTAAATAAACTCATTCGCTTTGGCTTTATCGTTTCGCCCAAAGATATCGAACCAATCATTCCTGAAGCGGCTTATATCACCGAGCCAGAGAGAAAATTTTATTATTCCAATGGCCGAGGTCTTGAGCAGGACATGATTGATCTGGCGAAGAGCCTGGTAAAACATCGAGATGCAGAAGGTCTCAATAATCTTGCATTATCACGCTATTATCCCAATGATAAAGATACCGCTTTCTCGATTTGGCAGCGCGTTGTCACTGAGTTTCAAGATGTTGACGATGTTTCTTTAATGCAGCAAGTTGCTAAAGCGCTTGTCTATAAAGGTTTTGTGCTCAGGCAGCTTGGAAAACCCAAGGTAGCGATAACATGTTATGACGAGTTGATCGAACGATATGAAGAGAGCTGTGAATTAGTCTTGCAGAAATGGGTAGCGAAAGCAATTTTAGATAAAGGTTGTGCACTCTGGAAACTCGGAAAATTCGAAGAAGCCCTAGAATGCTACGACAAAATCATACAGTGTTTCGAACAATCGAATGAACTGATTTTACGAGAGATAGTTCTGCAGGCACATCAATTGAAGCATTTTATAAATTCAGGTTACTAAAAATTGGCAAAAAGTGTTTTATAAAACCCTCAAGCCTTTCCCTGTATCTTTAGGTTTTCTACCCAATCAGTCAGTTTTTTCAGAGCAATAAGAAGTTTTTTGTTCAATCATGCTTCGTATCGTCAGCAGGTAATGATGGCAAAAATCAATAAAAGCGATAGAACTATCTTTCCGCTATTGGATATGAAATTATGGACTAGGGACAGGGCAATAGTATACTTTTCAGGCGAGGTAATTCATCTTATAGATCGGAGGGAGTATGAGACACTTAATTGCTTTGATTTTTAGTTGTTTTTTTCTGATTGTTTCGTCAGCGGTTATGGCGGAAAAGGTTACGGTCAATATCCAAGGTTTTAAATTTGTTCCCGAGACGATTTCCATTAATAAGAGAGACTCGGTAACTTGGATCAATCAAGATGGCGCATTACACAGTACTACCCAGGATTCCGGGTTATGGAGCAGTAATTTGGAGCGAGGGCAATCCTTTAACTTTGTGTTTAATCAAGCGGGTACCTATACTTACAATTGTATTTTTCACCCGTCGATGCGAGGCACGGTAACGGTTTCTGATACAGGAGCAGGCGACCCTAAGCCTTGTTTCTTTAAATGGGCTGAATCGAATTACGCACAGTTTTTCGCACCCGCAGGCAACGATAGTTTTTTGTCCTTTCCGCCTTACACCTATCGTTATTACTCCGCGACAGATACTTACTTAGCCGTTTCATCAGCAGATAACCACGTGTATTACATGTTTGGTTCGGAGGGAGTGATACGCGATGCTGGTTTATTTACCGATTGGCTGGCTCTTTCGTCTTGTCAATAAATCGCTTGCAATGATAATTCTTTAGATTTTGTATTTAAAACGTAAAAACTTTATAAATAATCCAGTTGTTTTCTGCAATATCAACAGAAAAAGGAAAAAATATGGCCAAGAGTTCCTTGCAGAAGCTAAAAGAATTAGGACAAAGTGTTTGGTTGGATGATATCAATCGTGAAATGCTGGAAAATGGTGAACTGATCGAATTAATCGAAAGAGATAGCGTTTCTGGCATCACTTCTAACCCCGCTATTTTTGAAAAAGCGATTACCGATAGCACCGCTTATGATGATGCCATTGCGTCGCTTAAGAAAAGCAACGTGCCACCCATCGGTATTTATGAAACACTGGCTTTGGAGGATGTGCGCAAAGCTGCGGATTTATTTTATCCCGTCTTCGAGCGATCAAAAGGCCGCGATGGATTTGTCAGTTTAGAAGTTTCTCCTTATTTGGCAAATGATACGGAACAGAGTATTCAAGAAGGCAAGCGATTATGGAAAGAGTTGAATCGTGCCAATACGTTGATAAAGGTTCCGGCAACGGAAGCGGGGTTACCGGTCATTGAGCAGTTAATTGCCGAAGGAATCAATGTCAATGTTACGTTGATATTCAGTGTGTCGCGTTACCAACAAGTGGTCGAGGCATTTCTGCGGGGATTGGAAATTCGCGTAAAACACAATAAACCGATCGATCACATTGTTTCAGTCGCCAGCTTTTTCCTAAGCCGGATTGATGTCATGATCGATAAACAGCTCGATGAACAAGCGGCAAAAAGCAATGATCGACGCTATCTTGAGTTACGTGGTCAAGCTGCCATTTCCAGCGCGCGCATTGCCTATCAATACTATCGTCAATGGATTCAAGGCGAACGCTGGCAAGCTTTGTCAAAGCTGGGAGCAAACCCTCAGGCACTGTTATGGGCTAGCACTGGTACTAAAGATAAAAGTTATAGCGATATTAAATATGTCGAGGCGCTTGTGGCAAAGGATACCGTCACTACGCTTCCACAAGAAACTTTAGAAGCCTATCGCGATCATGGAAATCCCATCGTGCGGATTGATCAAGAATTGCAGCAAATGAATCAAGTGCCTTTAGACTTAAAGAAAGTGGGCATTGATCTTGAAATAATCGGAAAGCAGCTTGAAACTGAAGGCGTGGAAAAATTTATCAAGCCTTTTGATAAGTTGTTAAAAAGCATCGAAGAATGGGATGGGAAAGGTAAAAAATGATTCATGCCGATAGCGGAATGGATCAGTAAAACAGGTAAGTCATTTATGAACAAATCCGCCAAGCCTGGCAATATTTGCGCAGTGCAAAAAATTGAAATTGCTGATGAAGCATACGATCAGCGAATCGATAATTTTTTATTGAAGCGGCTTAAGAATGTGCCTAAAAGCCATGTTTATCAATTGCTGAGAAGCGGTCAAGTGCGCGTCGATGGCAAAAGGATTCGTGCCGATTATCGTTTGCAAATAGGCAATACCCTCAGAATTCCGCCTATTTTTCTGGCTGAAAAACCACCTGTAGAGGCTGCTCGCGTTCCTAAGAAACACGTTGCCTTTAACGTACTGTTTGAAGATGAAGCGCTTTTGGTGATTGACAAGCCGAGCGGAATGGCGGTTCATGGTGGGAGTGGCACTAGTTTTGGAGTGATCGAGCAATTGCGCATGCAACATCCAACGTGGAAATTCCTGGAATTGGTGCATCGGCTGGATAGAGAAACTTCCGGTGTATTAATGCTGGCGAAAAAACGAGCTGCTTTGGTGGAACTGCACCGACAGATTCGTGAAGCGCTCATATCCAAGCATTATCAAGTCATGGTTTGTGGTCATTGGTCTAATCCGGTACAGCATGTGAAACTGGCGTTGAATAAATACACAACCGCCAGCGGGGAGCGGCGTGTTGCAATCGTTAAGGAAAGGAATAGAAATGAAGCACTTAAACCAATGTCTGCACACACGATTTTTCGATTACAGCAATCTTGGAAAAATTTTAGTTTGTTAGATGCCGAACTCAAAACAGGGCGCACACATCAAATTCGCGTGCATTTGGCGCATTTAGGATTTCCTATCGCTGGTGATGATAAATATGGCGATTTTGATACGAATAAGCAATTGGCCAAATCGAGTCATCGTTTTCATTTGCCGCGTATGTTTCTACATGCGCACACGTTACAGTTGACGCATCCGATAACCCAGCAACTTTTGCAATTTCAGTCACCGCTGCCAGTGGATTTACAAACTTTCGTAGATCAGTTGAACGCTGTCAAAAATTAGTTATTGATTAATTTAGTTATTTGGTTAGCAGCGGTTCCAATGCTGGCCAAATCGTTTCAACGATTTTGGGTTGCGCCATTTCATTAGGATGTAAACGGTCCGGTAGAAAAAAATCGGGTCGTTCACCAAACCCTTCGAATAAAAATGGTACCAGCGGTATTTGATAGTCTTTTGCAAGCCTCGTGAAAGTATCTTGGAACTTTGCGGTGTAAGTTGCGCCATAATTAGGTGGTAAACGCATACCGACCAGCAGAACTCGAGCATTGTTTCGCTGAGATTTCTGAATGATAGTCGCTAAATTATCATAGATACTTTGAATGCTTGTTCCGCGTAAACCATCGTTAGCACCGAGTTCCACGATAATAATATTGGGCTTATGAGTAGACAGTACTTGATCGATGCGATTGCGTCCGCCTAGTGTAGTTTCTCCACTGATACTCGTATTAATGATTTGGTAACCGGTATACTGGCTGTTTATTCGTTGTGTTAACAATGACACCCAACCGGCTTCGATGGGTATGCCATAATTCGCGGAAAGACTATCTCCGTAAACAAGAATTTTTGTAGCAGTTGCTTTGGCAACTGGCATCATACAAATAACAAGTAATAATAAGGAAAACAGGACATTTTTTTTCATGGTTAATAATGAAGATCAGAAATTCATTCTTTTAGTTCAGGGATTGACCAAACAAGTCAGCACGGGCGACAGTCAGCTTACCATACTACAAGATATCCATTTACAGATAAATTCGGCGGAAACGGTGGCTATCATTGGCGCTTCCGGTTCTGGTAAATCAACTTTGCTGGCTTTGCTAGCTGGGTTAGATTTGCCAACATCAGGAAAAGTTTATTTGGATCAAGTGGATATTTTTTTATTAAACGAAGACGAACGAGCCGCTTTGCGAAGTAAAGTATTAGGATTTGTTTTTCAGTCTTTTCAATTACTTCCCGCGCTCACAGCATTAGAAAATGTGATGCTGCCTCTTGAATTGGCCGATGCTGATCATGCCGAACAAAAATCGCAGCAATTACTCGCTCGAGTCGGCCTTGCGCAGCGTTTACATCATTATCCTAAACAATTGTCGGGCGGAGAACAGCAGCGTGTTGCAATCGCGCGCGCTTTTGTAACGGCACCTAAATTGTTATTAGCCGATGAACCAACCGGTAATCTCGATGCGGAAACTGGCGAGCAAATTATTGATTTAATGTTTGAACTCAATCGTGAGCAAGGCACCACGCTGGTTTTAGTCACGCATGATGAAACGTTATCACAACGTTGTTCACGGCAAATTCGCCTGTCTCACGGTAAGTTGGTATAGCGATGAAATCCATCCATAAGTTATCGTTCAATATGTTGCGCCGTGATTGGCGCGCCGGTGAATTAAATGTTTTGATCATAGCGTTGGTGATTGCGATCAGTGGCATTACCACGGTAGAGTTTTTCATCGACCGGGTAAAAACCGCGTTGGTGCAAGAAAGTAATCAACTGTTAGGGGCTGATTTGCTGATTATTTCCAGTGAATCTATTCCAGATAGTTTTACCAGTGAAGCAAAGCGGTTGGGATTAGCAACAGCGTCGATTATTAAATTTCCCAGCATGATTTCCAATGGCGAGCATAATCTGTTGATTGAAATACGTGCTGTTACAAAAGGTTATCCGTTGCGTGGCAACGTGCAATTGATGCAAGAAGCGGAAAATCCGAATGACTCATCGTCGGTATCCGGTCCTGCAACGTGGCGCAAATCGACTGACATTCCGGAATCTGGCACGGTCTGGGTGGATGAGAAAGTTCTACGTCAACTCGAACTGAATAAAATTGATCGCATCGATGTAGGCGCGACACAACTACAAGTGACTGAATTTATTGCTCGTGAACCTGATCACTCGGTGGGTTTTATTAATTTGGGACCGCGCATCATGATGAATGCTGCCGATCTCGATAAAACCGAATTAATTCAGCTTGGTAGCCGTGTTTCTTATAATCTTCAAGTGGCTGGCGATGAAGAAAACGTGCAGCATTTTCGGAATTGGGCGCAAACACGCTTGAGCAAAGCCCAACGCATCGAAGGAATTCGCGATGCACGTCCCGAAATCAAAGCCGCTTTGGAGCGTGCCGAAAAATTTTTGAATCTCGCGGCATTGGCGAGTGTTGTTATGGCCGCAGCGGCAATCGCTTTGGCGGTGCGCCAATTTACCCAACGGCATTTAGATGGATGCGCTGTGATGCGTAGTTTAGGCGCGAGTCAAAACCAGTTGCTGTATTTGTATGTTTTTTATTTTCTGTTGTTGGGTTTGCTGGCCAGCAGTGTGGGATGTGTGATTGGATTCGCGACGCAGGAAATTTTGTCCAACTGGCTGACAGGCTTGACTGATACGGCGTTGCCTTGGCCAAGTCTTTGGCCATTAGCGCAAGGTTTGGCGATTGGTTTGATACTATTACTCGGTTTTGCATTACCGCCTGTGCTAAATCTACGCAGCGTATCGACGATGCGCGTGTTACGCAGAGATATCGGTCTTTCCAACAAACACGGTGTAATCGGCTATCTGTTTGGCTTGTTCGTGTTAGCTTTGTTATTCATTTGGAAAGCGCAAGATCTGAGTATGGGTTTATATGTGGTGGGTGGATTTATCGCAGCGATTCTTTTATTTGCAGGTTTCGGATGGTTGTTAATCAAAATCCTGGCAAATTTCAGACATCACGTCGGTAATGCTTGGCGTTATGGGCTGGCGAGTATCCACAGGCGTGCGGCATCCAGCGTGTTGCAGATCGTGGCTTTGGGGCTAGGATTGATGGCGTTGCTGGTGATGACGTTGATTCAAGATGATTTAATTGAAGATTGGCAGACCAGTTTGCCACCTGATGCGCCTAATTACTTTCTGGTTAACATACAGTCGGATCAGATCGATCCATTGAAAAATTTCTTTCAACAACGTGATATCGATTCTCCTGTTTTGTTTCCTATGGTGAAAGGGCGGTTGGTTAAAATCAACGGTAAAGAAATTTTGCCAGAGCATTTTGCGCATGACTTACATGCGGAAAGACACATACGGCGCGAATTTAATTTGTCGTGGTTGAGCGAGCTTCCATCCGATAATCAAGTGGTTCAAGGCACTTGGTGGACGGTTAATGGAGAGTCGAAAACTTCGATGAAAGCAGAAATTTCGATTGAACAAAGTATCGCCAAAATTATCGGTATCAAGCTCGGTGATGAGTTGACCTATGACATCGCGGGGAGCCATTTTTCTGCACCAGTCACGAGTGTCAGAAAAGTAAATTGGGATAGCTTTCGGGTCAATTTTTTTGTCGTAACGCCACCCGGCCTATTAGAAAATTATCCGCTCAGTTATATCACCAGCTTCCATGTTCCTGAGAATAGAATGGATATGATTCATGCGCTGGTGCGTGCTTTCCCGAATATATTGGTGATCGATATGGCGACCGTCATTAATCAAGTGCAAGGAATGATCGAAAAAGTTTCTCAAGCGATTCAGTTTGTTTTTATATTTACTGTGCTGGCTGGTTTCTCGGTACTGTATGCAGCAATCGTTGCAACTCAAGACGAACGCATTTATGAAGCCGCTATTTTCCGTACACTAGGTGCGCATCGGCAACAGATGCAGCGTGCTTGGGCAGTGGAATTTGCCATTCTTGGTGGATTAGCCGGAATATTAGCGGCGGCGGGAGCGAGTATGCTCGGTTATGTGATTGCAGAGCAGATCTTGCATTTTGAATATCGTTTTGATCCTTGGATTTGGCTCATCGCAACGCCTCTCGGCGCTATTACGGTGCTGATTGGAGGTTTACTGGGAACCCGTGCTGCATTATCGACGCCGCCAATATTAACCCTGCGTAACTTAGCATAGTTTTTATAGCAACGTGATGAATGACTTGGCTCCTAAGCTTGCTGCATTACCGCCGTTGAGTTTATACATACACATTCCGTGGTGTCTGAAGAAATGCCCCTACTGTGATTTTAATTCGCATGAAGTTCATAAAAATGGCGATGAACAGACTGAGATTGAGAAAAACTACGTTGCTGCTTTGATACGGGATTTGGAGATGGCACTGGCCGATGTATGGGGCAGGCGACTTAACAGCGTATTTTTTGGAGGAGGAACGCCCAGCTTGTTTAGCGCATCTTCTATCGATGCTATTTTAACCGCAGTACGCACGTTGATGCCGTTGGAGCATTTTGCTGAAGTGACGCTGGAAGCTAATCCGGGTACCTTTGAAGCGCAGAAATTTTCGGATTACCGTGCGGCTGGGATTAATCGATTATCGATAGGGATACAAAGCTTTAATCCGAAAATGCTCAAAGCAATCGGTCGCGTGCATGATGATCAAGAAGCGCTGCATGCGGTTCACATTGCGCAAAACAATTTTGCCAATATTAATCTGGATTTGATGTATGCCTTGCCAGGCCAGACCCTGGATGAAGCAAAAAACGATATTGCTACGGCCTGTAGTTTTGGGGTTTCACATCTGTCTGCTTATCATCTGACATTGGAACCGAATACGCTGTTCCATCGTTTTCCACCGACACTGCCGGATGATGAACAAGCGGCTGCGATGCAGGATATGATTGAGCAAACTGCGACTTTGCATGGGTATCAGCATTATGAAACCTCGGCTTTTGCGCAACAAGGCAAACAATCGCAGCATAATTTGAATTACTGGTTGTTCGGAGATTATCTGGGAATTGGCGCGGGGGCGCATAGCAAAATTAGCTTTGCAGATAAAATCATTCGGCAAATGCGTTATAAGCAGCCTAAGGAATATTTACTGCAAAATAAAAGCGGAGCTACCTTGATTCAAACGCAACAAACACTATCGAACGCCGATCGCGCTTTTGAGTTTATGATGAATGCGTTGCGACTCAATGATGGATTTGACTCGAAATTGTTTGAAGAACGCACTGGATTACCGCTCATTGTTATCCAGAAGCAATTGGATCAAGCTGAAGAGCGCGGTTTATTAGTGCGCAATGCTTTTCGGATCAAGCCAACAATATTAGGCAAACGCTTTTTGAACGATTTATTGCAAATTTTTCTACCAGAAACATCTAAAATCTTATCAAGCTGAATCAATGTTCATTGGAATTAACTGCTAGAGTTGAGTCGGTAAGCTACTTAAGCAAAGAAGTTTATTTCTGCAGCAACTCTATTCAATTTTTCGATATCGAATTGATCGAAAATTATTCACAGTAGAATTTCTCTCTATTTTAAAAAAAATTCTAGTCATGTTATTAAATGCCATGAAATTTCCTATGTTTTTTCAAGCATGCTGAGCTAGTTATATACGCTATCATCGAATATAACATATACCTATATGGTTATTATTATTTGGTATTTCTGAAGTTGGCAGTGACTGGGGTATATTGCTTAACTTTTCAAAAAGGAAGTTTTTATGGAATGGCAAGGCTGGTTTGTATTAGGTTTGTGTGTTTCGGTGCTGACAGCACTGATTTTTACGCGATTGGGGCCTCATCTGATCATGGCTGGGGCATTAACAATTTTAGCGGTCACCGGAATTCTTAACGACAAAGATGCATTAAGCGGGTTTAGTAATTCAGGCTTGATCACTGTGGTGGGGATGTTTGTCGTAGCGGCTGGCATGCATGCCTCTGGAGCGATTGATGTACTCGTTAAAACATTGCTGGGTCGACCTAGTACTGTTCGTGGCGCCATAAATCGGATGTTTTGGCCAGTTGCTTTTATGAGCAGTTTTCTCAATAACACACCTTTAGTCGCGACTATGATTCCAGCTATTTATAGTTGGAGCCGGAAAATTGGGATATCGCCTTCCAAATTAATGATCCCGCTCAGTTACACGGCAATTCTGGGGGGTACGGTCACATTGATTGGTACCAGCACTAATTTGATTGTCAATGGACAATATCAAACATTGACTGGAGAACCAGGTTTTTCACTATTCTCGATTACTGCCGTTGGTTTACCGGTAGCTATTGCCGGTTTTATAATGATGTGGTTGTTTTTTAACAAGCTTTTGCCAGATCATAATCAAGATCAAGCTTTTTCCAATATTCGTGAATTTACTTTAGAAGTATCTATTGCGCCGAATGGGCCTTTAGTAGGAAAAACGATTGAACAAGCCGGGCTAAGGCATTTGCAACGAATTTACTTAGTGGAAATCGATCGAAATGGTACCGCGATTACGGTTGTTTCTCCGGATGAAGTTTTGCAAGGTGGCGATCGATTGGTATTCGCTGGGGATACGGAAGCCATCTCCGATTTGTTGCGTATCAACGGTATTGTTCCGTCTACCGAAGAAGAGCAACAAGAAACGTTCAGGTTAAGACATGCGGAAAGACGGCTTGTTGAAGTGGTTGTTTCACCTCACTGTTCCGCACTGGGATATGCAATCCGTGAGGCGCGATTCCGTGCCCGATATGGCGCGGCAGTATTGGCGGTAGCGCGAAACGGTGAGCGCATCAAAGGCAATTTAGGCAGTATTACTTTGGAGGCTGGCGATACACTATTACTTGAAGCAAGACCTGCTTTTATCAGTCGCCAACGTTATAACAAGGATTTTTTGGTCATTAGTGATTTGCAAACCGAATCTCCTCGGCATGAAAGAGCATACATTGCTTGGGCTATTTTGATCGGAATCGTTTCGTTAGCCAGTTTTGAAGTAATCAGCATGCTGCACGGTGCATTGATTGGCGCGGGCTTAATGATTCTTACCGGATGCTGCTCATCCAATCAAGCGGAAAGAAGCCTTGATTTAAAAGTAATTATTACTATTGCGTGTTCGTTTGCTTTAGGTGTGGCATTAGAGAAAACAGGTGTGGCCAAATACCTGGCAGAAAACATTATCGATTTGAGTGGTGGAAGACCTTGGTTGTTATTAGTTTTAACTTACGTAACTATTTCTATCTTGACGGAAGTCATTACTAACAATGCTGCGGCACTTTTGATGTTGCCGATCGTATTGGAGATTACCGAGAAAACGGATCTAAATAATGTGCCTTTCGTATTGGCTATCATGATGGCAGCTTCAGCCAGTTTTGCCACGCCAATTGGTTATCAAACGAATATGATGGTGTATGGACCCGGCCGCTATCGTTTTGTAGATTTTCTAAAAGTTGGCATACCGATGAACATCCTAACGGCAGTTGTTACTATCACTGTGCTGTTGATCGGATGGCCGCTTGAAAAATAATGGTATTTATTTGCCATTCTATTGTTCATGACATACCGACATAGCCTGTTAACTCCTCCAAAATAAAGCACCTCGCTGCAAGCTTGCAGCGAGGTGTTGAGGAAGAAGCTCTTCAGAAATTTAAGAGATTTAATACATCTTTTACGTCAGTCAGATGCAACCAGTTATTTTCATCGATTTATAAATACGATCGTTTCTTCTACACTAGAATGGCAATATCGCATCTAAAGAAAATAAAATTTGGTCTTTATTGCCGCCAAATGGTCGATAAGCCGCATGTAATCCATCCGCTCTATCCCAACGGATATTTGGTCTCAGGTTGAGCTGATTCAATCCTTTTAATTTTAAATTAAGTGCTTTGACTACTTTCCAGTTAGCACCAAGTGTTACAGCGTAGTAATCGGCAGGTGTGGTAGCAGCTAACGAAGTTGATCCGCCCAGTGCATAACTGCTGCCTAAATGATTAGTGGCCGCGCTGACCCGGCCTGGAGACCAGACACGAAAACCATCGCGATCTCTGAACCATTCTGCCCTCACGCCTACCGATAAATCACGATTCACGTCATAGTACACATGTGTGTTCACTCCATACCATGCGGCATCTCTATTGACGCCTGCATAGTGCAAATTAGCGAGCAATACATTATCTGCAAAACCATGATCATGTTGAACAACGAATTGCAGTTTATCGAGTACTCGATGTCTGATCACTACGCTATACATGCCCCAAAAGCTGCTATTTCGTGTGGATGTGGTACTGCCGGTGCCACTGATGTTTACTGATGTTTTTGCATCATCACTAGTCCATGTCACACCACCCATTCCTCCCCAATTGCCCATTTGACGATCAAAATTGCCATCCCAGCCACCGGTACCGCTACCACCAATTGCTGCCATAAAGGTTTCAATGTTTTTGTTTATGCGATAATTTCCCATTACACCGGTATGGGTGAACGGTTCGCCATATTGCATAGTATAAGCATGCGTATAGAAAAAGTTATTCGGTGCAGGAACTGATTCAAAACCAATGGGAGTGTAAAAATGACCCACTTTAATGTTGATACCATTACCAAATGGTGCGTAAACTTCGAAAAAAGCTTGTGGAATAGCGATGCCATAGGTGCGTAAAGAGCTGCAACAAATGGAGAGATCCCAATTGCCACGATCATCCAAAGGCCTACCATTATTAACATCAAAAGCGGGATTGCCATAAGCTTGTGTAAAAATAGCGTCGGTTCCGAACATAAAAGCGGTACGAAAACCAAAATCCCAACCTTTCCCTTCTGTCTTAACTGGGCGTTCTACAAATACATTAAATTGATTAAGTTGTACTCTATTTGCTTGATCTGCAAAAGTTATCGGGCCATTGAATCCGTCCGTTTGGCTTGGGTTAAACGTTGCTCCACCGTTGATCCAACCCCCAACAACTATTCCGCTATCTTTAAGAAATTGTGCAAAATTCCTGGTAGTGCTTGTAACTGGGTCAGATTTATTTTCCGGACTCATAGTTGTATTGGCATGAACAGCGGTATTCAGGCCAGCCAACAATAATCCACCAACTAAAGTTTTGACGAGTATGCGATTATGAATTGATTCATATTTCATTATTTCCTCCCTGTTTGGATGTAGATATTGCATATCCCCAGAGAAGGCCAATATCTACACGAAGGGAACTCTAACATCGAATATATTTACGGGTCAATTTAAATCACTATCTTAAATCATTAGTAATTGCAATAAGGGAAACTATTAAATTATGAAGGGTATTAATTTTTTTAAAAGAAGCGAGTAGATGGGAAAATTACCACAGAAGTTACTAACGCTGATTATAGTAATCAAGGGAGAATACTGTAAACGAATATCGAAAAAGATACAAATACAGTGATATTCGATCCGATAATTTTAGTGGATCACCAGGAATTTTTGGGCTCTATCAATTTTACTTTGGAAATACGCAATTAATGAAATGAATCGCCCCGGGTTTTGAGGAGGCTCCGATATCTGAGAAAATGGAGCTATGAACAAATCGAATAAATTTTCCCCCGAAGTAAAAGAACGCGCAGTTCGGATGGTGCATGAGCACCGTAGCGAATA